>Ga0193953_1000430_pt1 | contig 23241 bp, 17 predicted proteins | sample BB_4_MG_FD_140325 | JGI IMG/M metagenome (GOLD analysis project Ga0193953, IMG submission 140325) | Microbial mat bacterial communities from the Broadkill River, Lewes, Delaware, United States - BB_4_MG | ecosystem: Environmental > Aquatic > Freshwater > River > Microbial mats | place: USA... | reverse complement strand
GGGTTGTCCATCAGCAGATGCCATAACAACAGGATGATCAGCAGTACCGTTAATAAAAATCTTACCCCCCATTAAAACAGCAACATAAATTTCGGTACCATCAGCTACTGCAGTAATTTTTGTACCGGCAGGAATAGCTAAAGAAGCACCTGCCTTGATAATTAATGCCTCATTAAGAGAGTACGCAACATTGGCATCTAATGTCCAAATACCCGTTACTTCACCGCCTAATACAGTACCTGGCCAAACCTGTACCACATCAGCATCTACCCATGTCCATCCGGAAATATCCAAGGCATCAGCATCTTTACCTGAGTTTAAGGTATACTTACTTGATTCACCTGTAATTAAAGTACCGTCAGCATTGGCACCATTAATTTGAACATTCGATAAATTACCACCATCTTTCATATCCAGATCTACATCATAACCTTTGAGGTGTAAACCGGTTATAGTCCCCCCAGAAGTTTTCTTGAATTGAAGTGCAGTACCACCAGTTGTTGATACTGCAGTAATATTTGTAAATGTTGGATTGTTGTTATCCTTATCACCTTCAAAAGCGGTTGAGAAGCCTTCGATAGAATGTTCGATATAAGCATTGGTAACGGAACCATCCCACTTTTCAGTCCAATCGATAGCATCATCCTCGTTATTTTGCAAGAACAGATTTGTAACTTGAACAGATCCTCCAAAGAACTCAACACCGTCATCAGCACCATTAATAACAGCCAGGTTGTTTACTGTTGTTCCATAACCAACTGCATAGAATGAAACACCATTGTATTGAGACTCTTCGTTAATCTGCGCACCAGTACCTTTGATTACCAGATAATCAATATTACCAGAACTATCACTAGAATCAGTACCTCCATACTTAAAACCACCTACCTCAGCTTCTGCGCTTTCGCCAGCACTGGTAATCGCTTTACCACAAATTGTCAGACCACCCCAATCCCCAGGCTGTCCATCCGGCGAAGACATTACCACTGGAAGAGTGGATGTACCATCTATCTTAATTTTACCTCCCATTAGCACCGCAACAAATACTTCTGTACCTCCGGCTTTAGCTATTACGTTGGTACCGGCTTCAATGGTTAAAGTAGCACCATCGGCTACAAGAAAAGCTCCTTCAAGCCGGTATTGCATACTTGAGCTTAATGTGTAGTCAGACTGTAAAGTGCCTTGCATAATACCTTGTTCAAGGTTATCAAGTACATTCTGATCCGGTCTTGGATCATCATCATCGTTACATCCAGTTAAAATAGGCCCAGCCAATAGAGCCAAAGCAAAAACTTTAAAAAGTAAATTCTTCATTTTTGTTTAATTTTAGGATATGTAAATTATTGGATATTAATTCAAATTAATTTTTAAACCGATGCTCAATTGCATCCCCTTTTTATATGAACTAACCACTTCTGTAGTAGTTGGAGCACCATTAAGAGGTTCGACAACTTGTGTCTGCTCGATTGCAGGATTTATGAGGTTTTTACCAGAGAATTTCAAAGACACCCTGTCAGATATTTTTTTACTTAAAACTAAATCAAGTGTCACAAATCCTTTTTCGATGATTTCATTATTAAAAAGTGTTGCGCTATTAGACTTATCTTCAGGGGCTCCAAGCGAATAAACCTTGTCGGAAGAATAGTTACCGGTAAGCGTAGCCATAAATTCCTTGGGCTTATTGTTAGAGTAGCTCAAAGCGCCGTTAAAGATGAACTCGGATGCGCCTTGTAAATCAGCTTCCGTTTTATTGTTATATTGGAAATCCTCTAGCAAATCCTGGTTAAACCACATTTTTGTCGCATTCAAAGTGATGTTCAATCTTGGCATATCAGGAGTCGCCGGCTTAATTATGTCCAACCTTGTCTCTAGTTCAAACCCGTAAACATTAGCCTTCTCTCCGGTATTAGCAAAATAAAAGTAACCGGAAGAACCCCTGGTTTGTGCCCGGTTTATCGGATCATTAATGATTTTGTAAAAACCAGTAGCTGAAAATAGCTGTCCGGCAGAGGGGAACATTTCCCATTTCACATCGAGATTATAATTTTCTGAATTCTTCAAATCAGGATTACCCTTTGTTACACGGCCAGTGGGTGATACATATTCAAATGGGGCCACCTCTTTAAACTCAGGTAAGGTGAGTGTTTTACTAACTGCCAGCCGTAGTGCACTTTTTTCTGACGTTTGATACTTCAGATTTAAAGCGGGCAGGATATAATTATAAGTGTTGGAAACACTACCGATTCTTCCAACGTAGTTTGCTACATCCCAATCCACATCCATCTGATCCATTTCATACCTCAAGCCCACATCTCCAGATATCTTATTAAGGTCAAATCCAAAACTGGCGAATCCGGCATATACAATCAGTTTCGCATTATACAAATCTGGTACACCTTCTCGTATTCTCAATGTACCATCCTCGTATAAACTTTCATCTAATAAGGCTTCATCCATATTATCAAGTGATGAAACAGAAACTCCTCTTCCTAATACTCCTACGGCCTTGGAATTAAAATCCCTTTGTTTATAGCGAAAATTGCCCCCAAAATTCAATTTTAACTTCTTATTCTCCTCATTAACAAACCTTAGCTCATCATTCAAATACCCGCTTAATTCAGAATCTTTAATATTTTGAAGAGATTTTTTTTGCTGATAATCTCCCACATACGCGAAGGCAAATCGGTTATCATCCATTACATTACCTTGGTTTCGAATACGGTTTGGTTCATCAGCATGTACACGATTATAGGCTACTCCCCACTTAAGCGCATTTCTATCATTAAAACGATGTTTTCCTAATAATTGATTGATAAATAATGTGGTCTGCTTTAGATTCTGATCCCTTACAAAAGCACTCTCTTCCTGAGGATCCTGATCATATTGATAACCTTCTCCGTTTCTACCTCCTTCGTACAACTCATCTGTTGTTTTATGGACATATAAACTATTGAAACTAATACTGTGATCTATATTTAGATCATAGGCCAAATTCAGCAAAGCAGTCGTGTTATACTCCGTCTCAAACTCTTCAACATCTGTGTATTTCACATTTAATACATTTGATCGATAGCTCTTAAACAATCCTGCCCGATACTCAGATGCGACTGATTGTGATACTGTTCCAAATATTGAAAGATCCCTTTCAAATAATTTGACTTTCTTGCCTCCCAATAAGGATAGTCCATAATTAAGAGGCACCTTCTTTTTAACAGTATTCCAGCTTTGATTATTAACAGCATCGATCGTACTATAAGGAGCTGAATAGTACCCTAACGTTTGATCGTTATAGTTCTGTGTACCTTTAAAGTTACTATACACATCATTGGAAAAGACACTGGTATTAGCGCCTCCAGAGATTCCAATTGTGACCTTTTCAGTGAAAGCCTTGGAACTTATATCTACTGCACCTGATGTTAAATCCGCATAGTTTTCAACTGCGTAAGTCTTGCTAACCCCAATATTCCTGATAACATCAGTTGAAAACAAATTAAGATCGATATTCTTCCGTTCAACATCATCAGATGGTATGGGGAGCCCGTTCATAGTAGTTGTAAGGTATCGATCTCCAAGTCCCCGGATATACACATCACCAGACCCTTCACTTTTGGCAACGCCAGATATTTTAGAAGTGGCAGCTGCTGCATCAGAAACACCCATACTAGACATGCGTTTGGCTCCAATACTCTCTTTTATCACAGAAGCTTTTTTCTGCTCCAGCATCAAAAAATTCTCCGATTCCCGGTTGGCTTTGGCCACTACTGTTACTTCTTCCAGATCCAGTTCCGACTCGCCCATCTCAAAGTTCAGAATGGTTTCCCCTTCGGCCACAACCACAATGCCTTCTTTTACTTGCGGTTCATAGGAGATGTATTGACATCTGAAGGTGTATGTCCCAGCCTCTAAAGGGGGCATTTCATAGTCACCCATGAAATTAGTAATGGTACCTGTCGTCGTCCCTTCTACGACGATGGCAGCTCCGACCAGCTCCTCACCTGTTTGCTTATCGGTAATTTTCCCTTTCAAGATTCCCTGTTGTGCGTATCCCTGTGTAAGACTTGCAAAAACCAGAATCAGAATTGTTACGAAATGTCTTTTCATTTTCCTCTTAAAATCAATTGTTTTTACAGAGGCAAATGTAGAGCACTCCCCAGCCTTGAGCGATAAGAGAGAATTAATTCAATTTTAAGGATGTGTTAAGTCAAAAAAAGACCTATATCCAAGTTGTTGAGCACATTAGTCTCATCAGAAAGCAATTTATTACGTATTTGCCTTCGCTCTGCTTAACATTGGAATAACTTTGTATTAACAACATCCCCCCAAACGAATCAAGCTATATTAGCCAAATACCTGACAGTGCTATACACAAAATCCTCTGCTACAAGCTAAAGAGGTAGCAAAGGACTTTTAGTTATTGTTATTAGCGCCTGTAGCAATTACGATAAATCAGGTTCAGGCGGCGTAGCCCGATGAGTTGAGGCCACAAAATCACGATGCGCTTTCAGTAAGTTGACCGAATAGAGTAATACATTTTTAGTTTCTGAAATGACATCCATATATAGAATACTTACTCGGGTCCGTCCCTCACCGGTCTTGATGCGCTTAATCTGATTTTTCCGAAGATCATCTAAGAAACCCAGCAGGAAGGTCTGTTTGGTGATCATCTCTTGCAGCAATTCAAACTTATGCTCCTTTACAATGTGGATAAAATGGTTAAAATAAGCCGTTACTTCATCCAATAAATCCTGTAAATCTTCGCGCTGTGATTGGGTTACGCCCTTGTGATGATTTTCCAGGTGTTCGTATAATGGCTGTGATAAGTTTTTAAGACATCCCACCAATTCAGTGAGGTAATCAAAGGCCTGCACAAAATGATGGCCCGAGTCAATACCATCTTCGGTTACTTTAGTAAAGGAAAAAAAGAGTTGTGACTTCCCGTTGCGTGCATATTTCTCCAGAAGATCGGCCTTATTATTTGCTTCATGCAAGCGGCGAATATCATTATCGATAAATCCCTGAACGGCAAGAAAATAGATTTTTGCGCTCTCTTGCACATTCCGGCGGATTTGCTCACCTCCTTCTTCAATCAAGTAATCAAGGCTGCTCACGAACTCATCCTGAAATTCCTCACTTAATGATTTTCGTTCTTCATGCTTACGTCGGAAATATATGGTGGATTTATACAGGACAAAACCAACCAATCCTGCTAAGATCAATGTGGCTATCCATCCGCCATACCATATTATATAGGTAAAAATGAAAGCTCCCAAAAAGGCGATACAAGCGGTAAAAAACCAACCACCCAAAATGGATAACACACCAGACACGCGGTAAACCGCACTTTCACGGCCCCAGGCCTGATCGGCCAACGAAGATCCCATGGCCACCATAAAAACCACCAGGGTTGTTGATAAGGGGAAACGCATGTAGGTACCCACTGAAATAAGTACGCTGGCCACTACCAGGTTGACTGAGGCCCGGACTGTATCAAAGAAAATAACGCCGTCTACTGTTTTGGTTCCTTCCGGCGTTTCAGCCCGTCGATATCTGGCATCGAAAAAGGCAACAACCGGTTTGGGTAAAACACTGACCAGTGCAGTATGAAAAGATAAAAAGTTACGCACAATGACACGAGACATATACGACGGTTCGAAGCGTTCATACCCCGAAGATTGACGCCCAAGATAAACTTCTGTTTCGGTTACTCCTTTAGCTTTTTTGGAATAAAACATGGTAATGATCATAACCACAGCTGATACAATCGAAATGATTAAATAACCCACATCACTAAAGGTGTTCTTTCTTACCAGGCTGTCATTTAAGAAATCCATCGGTAAGGAATCGGGATCAGATAATCCTGAACCAAGAAATACTTTTAAGCTCTCGAAAGCCGCTAATGGCAATCCGATAAAATTAACCAAATCATTGGCTGCAAAGGACATTGCCAAGGCAAAAGTGCCGAATATCACCACCATGCGCGGGATATCCAGATCGAATGATAACCCGAGGAACAGGAATATAAAAGAGGTAAAGGCAAAAACGCCCATGAGTATTTCTGGCAGATAATTATTCAGATAGAACAACCAATTGTCATCCACAATAGAAGCTCCACCTAGTACCTTTTTAGCAATTAAAAAGACAATGGCAGTGATAGATAAACCGCCTACAAAAGAGAAGAGAAACTTAAACCGGCGTTTATAATGAAATGTAAAAATGACGCGCGTGAAGAATTGAACGATAATACCTACAACAAAAGCCAAAAATATGGACAGTACAATACCGGCTAATATGACGAAGGCGCGATCCGTGTTGATGAGTTGTTCCACTTCAATCCCATCCAATTTAGCCTGACCTTTTTTAATGAGCGACAAGGCCATAGCGCCTCCCAGCAATTCGAAAACAACGGCGATGGTGGTAGATGTAGGAAAGCCAAGCGTATTAAAACTATCGATTAGAATCATGTCAGTTAACATCACAGCCAGAAAGACAACCATGATCTCCGTAAAATCAAAGCTTCCCGGATAAATAACCCCTTTACGCGCCACTTCCATCATCCCAGCTGACAATAGACAACCAATGAGCAACCCTCCGGCGGCTACCCAATAGATGACGCGTCTGCGCGCAGCACGGGAGCCAATAGCTGCATGTAAAAAGTTGACGGCATCATTAGTGACACCAATCACTAAATCAACAATGGCAAATAGGCCTAATAAAATAACTGCAATCCAAATAAATGTCATAGTCGATATAATTGCTGTACCAAATAATGTGAAGCTAATCTACAATTTATGTTACAAACTAGCCATATGTTCCGGAAAGAAACAAAAGGTGAATGAATATTTTTAATCATCCAGCTTCACATTCATCGCGCCTGATCCTTTGGGGCGCAAAGGTAAGCGGGAAGGCTCATGCAAGACGGCATCCCAATGTTAATTTTACGTTATGAAGTAATTCGCACCAATGGGTCCTGAAGTAATAACTTGCAAAATGCTAACAGATAAGCAATTTAATATTAGCTTAACATACCTATTTAGGAAACAACGGACATCAGATGTCTGTTTTTCAGCTAACTTTGCCTAACAATCAAACTATAACAATTTAATCAATATCTCCACATATGAAGTCATTGGAGCCTCAAAAAATCGCTGGATTTGTGTCACTGGGTTTTTTGTTGTTGGCGATTATTTTTTTTGTTGTCAACTACTTTAGTCCAAGCCTTTATTATTCACTGGCCATTTCCATTCCAGTATTTTTCGCTTTATCCTATTCATTGGTTAACTACTTTATCAATTCCTTCATCTATTCCAAGATTAAACCCATTTATAAAACCATCCATGGCTTTAAACCCAATAAGGAAATACAAGGGCAGGAAACCACCGATGATATTTTTTCATCCGTCAATCGCGAAGTCGCCAGCTGGATGGAGAATAAAACCCAAGAAATTAATCAGCTGAAGCAGATGGAGAAATACCGGAAAGAATTTCTGGGAGATGTTTCCCACGAGCTGAAAACACCGATTTTTAATATTCAGGGATATATATTGACTTTATTAGATGGGGGATTGGATGATCCGAACATTAATCTATTGTATCTGAAACGGACAGAAAAGAGTATCGATCGCATGATCTCCATCATTGATGACCTGATGACCATCTCAAAATTAGAATCCGGTGAATTGGAATTATATCCTGAACCATTCAATCTCTATCAGATGATTGATGATGTATTTGATTTACAAGAAATACGGGCCAATGAGAAATCAATTAAGTTAAAGTTGGGTAAGAATGTAGACCGGTCAACTTTAGTGATGGCAGATAAAAAGCGAATGTTCCAGGTGGTGAGTAACCTGATTGTTAATTCCATTAATTATGGTAAAAAGAACGGTTCCACAGAAGTGACCTTTTACGACATGGATAACCGGATTTTGATTGAAGTCAAAGATACCGGCATAGGTATCGCAGAAAAAGATTTACCCCGTGTGTTCGAACGTTTCTACCGGGCTGACAAAAGCCGGAGTCGGGAACAAGGTGGCACAGGCCTGGGCTTAGCCATTGTGAAGCACATCATTGAAGCGCACAAGCAACGCATCAATGTGAGCAGTACTTCCGGCAAAGGCACGTCCTTTACCTTTACCCTGGAAAAGGCGCCTTAACATACAATTTACACAAACATAATACCCTATTAACTGTTTATTAAACGATAGAGCTACTTTCGTAACAAATATTCTTAGTAATGGAATTAGAGAAATATAAAATTCTATTGGTCGATGACGAGCCGGATATTCTGGAATTCATCAGTTATAATCTGAAAAAGGAAGGATTTCCTGTTTTCACCGCAAATAATGGAGAGGAAGCTATTAAAATTGCCAATGCGGAGCTTCCTGAACTAATCATATTAGACGTCATGATGCCGGGCATGGATGGCATTGAAACCTGTGAGGAGTTAAAAAAGATTCCTGCCCTGAATAATACCATCATTGCATTTTTAACAGCACGAGGCGAAGATTATTCGCAGATTGCCGGATTTGAGGCAGGTGCCGATGATTATATTACCAAACCTATCAAGCCCAAGGTACTTATTTCCCGTGCCAAAGCCTTACTCAAAAGATACCATCCAACCAATGCTGAAGTCGTGCCTACCAAAGGAGATAGTATTTCGTTGGGTGGATTAACCATAGATCGTGAGCGCTATTTGGTCATCAATAATGGGGAAGAAATGGTACTGCCCAAAAAAGAATTTGAGTTATTGGTATTGTTGGTCTCTAAACCCGAGAAAGTGTTTACCCGTGATGAAATCTATAATGCAGTGTGGGGCGATAACATCATTGTAGGCGATCGTACCATTGATGTGCACATTCGAAAATTACGCGAAAAGATTGGCCAGGATAACATCAAAACCATCAAGGGAGTCGGTTATAAGTATGTGGTCTGACAAAATTCCTACTTCAACTGGAGAATGCAGCTTTCATTAAACGGTTAAAAACGACCATTTTCACAGGAGGCAGTTTTTAAGTTTGGAACGATTAAAATTGCAGAGTCGAAACATAAACATTACTTTTAACCATTCGATAACTAAAAAAGTGGATGGTTTTTGCCGTCAAAAACAGAATTTTAAACCGGCATTTATGAGGAAAATAGTTCATTCTCTGGTTATTTTAACGTTTTTAGTGAGTTACTCAGCTTGTAAAAATAAGCCTGCTAAGCAGCCACAAAAACCTGTTAAAAAAACTGTTGTTCAGAAGAAAGTAAAAAAGGATACCAGTGCTATCGACTCAGCGAAACTGGCGCAAGCCAAAAAAGAAGCTGTAAAAAAACCTGAGCCTCCCAAACCTGCTGATCGTTATTTTTTGATTGCCGGTAGTTTTCAGGATCGGGCAATGGCCGAATCGTATAAAAGTCAGTTGGAGAAAGAAGGATTGCAAGCACGTGTATTAGAACGTCAAAATGGTCCCAATAATGAATTCTTCAAAGTATCTTATAAAGGATTTCATGACAAAAAGGAAGCCTATGCAGCTTTAAAAGAGGCCCAACGCTCTGGTGAACACGAAGGCGTTTGGTTAATGATTCAAAAATAGTTTAACAACTAACATATAAAAGGGATATCGATATTCGGTGTCCCTTTTTTTGTACCCATGAGTTTCCTTCTGTTCCGCTGGATATTATCGTTAAAAAAGAAGATCCACCGAATAATGCATTCCTTGAAGGTAACTACATGTTAGTACATCGCGAAATCCTAATTCATTACATAAAAGACCATCCAAAATGGATGCATCCCATATCATACCAATTAAACATCAAATTACGCTGATATAATGCCGATACATAATCAAAGGGCGTTTATAGAAGTGAAACGCACTAAAAGTGCATATTGATTGTAAACGGTTTAATTATAAATACCGATTAACAATCGGTATCTTGCGAAGAACACTACTTACCCCCCAGCTGAAAGCCAGGCCTACTATAAACGTTATCATAAATTTAAAGAAAGCCGGAATAGTAACATTCAATAAAAAAAATTGGCTCCAAAGAACAAAAATATAGTGTACGAGATAAATCAAATAAGCATTTTCGGATAATGAATTCAACCAATAATTACAGGTATTGAACCCTTTTCTAAAAATGGTAATAAATGCAATACAACTACTGGCGCAGGAGGCGGAGTATAGAAGATAGTAGATCATCCATGCGTTAAACGCTTTTATCTTGTTATCATTAACGAGTTGTGTTAATGGCTCGGCACTTATGGTAAGAACAAAATAAATTGTCATTGAAAGCAATATCCAAAGCCACCAGTTTTTGACAATTGCAGATTTTGTGGAGAAAATTTCACCATTGAAATCCGTATTTCCAATAAAAATCCCAAATGTGAAATACCCAAAATACAACAGTATCCGGCTTAATTGAAAATCGAAGGGGCCAACTCCCGTCCAAAAGCCTGCTCCCACATTATAAGCCACTGGCACATAAAGCATAAATGTAACGCAAAATGCCATTAGAAAAAAAGTGAATGGCTTGTTCTTTAAATGAATTAGCAACCGGCCTACTTTTTCACTGACTTTCTGAAAATGCGTATGTAATAATGCGAAAAGTAAATTAAAAAGAAACAATACCCATATAAACCAGGGGGGGCCAACAGGCCATTTCTCGATGACAAAGAAATCGGCTATATAAGCCATAACATTCATGTTTTGATGAGCCACATAATAAGCAGGAAAATAGGCAATGAGCATGAGCAAAGTGCCCAAAAACAGGAATGGTATAAACAACCTGAGAAATCGGTCCTTTATAAAATTAATGCTGCCTTTTTTATGAATGCTCTTAATCAGAAATAAGCCCCCGATAAAGAACATCAGGGACATAAAAAATACGTCATTGAAATTCTGAAACAGGTCCATCCCCACCCACTTTTGGGTATCCACAATGGGGCACGTTGATTGGATATACGCCTTGCTATCAAACTTAGCAAAGGTGGTGTAGGCCAGGGAAGAGTGGTGTGCCACGACTAACACTGTAATGGCAGATCGCAAGTAATCTACCCAATAATTCCGGTTGTAAGGGGTCATTCCAAATTATTTAAGCTTTTCATGACCTACGACGTTTACACTTGTGTAAAAGTTACCACTTAATGGGTATTAAGATAAGCAACTTTAGTTCCATCGGCGCATCGCATGTTTTTTGAAGTAGCAATAATACACGCCTTCGCAGACCTTTCAGTTAAGTCGGAAGGCTTGTTATCCTGGCCAGTAGCTATTTAATCCAATCCATCTTTTATCCACAAACTGAAGCCTACTACGTTCCTTTTTAGAACTACTCCAGTGAGGTGAAAACGTTTGGAAAGGCTCCTCACTTATTCTGAAGCCGTTTTGGGGTCTACTTCCGTATTAAACACCTGTTCCATGCCAAACTCGTCCGAGATTAATACCGTCTGGAATCCCATTGCTTTGGCGGTCTCAATATTTTGTGGTGAGTCATCCAAAAACAAGGTCGTTGCCGGCGTGAGACCACTGGCTTCAATAACTTTTTCAAAAGCGCGCTTATCCGGCTTGCTCACTTTTAACTCATAGGAGTAATAGACCTGGTGAAACAGCTGGGAAAGCTTGTCATAGGCCCTGGCCGAAGTATCAAAGCATGATCGGTGAATGCTATTGGTGTTACTTAACAGGTACACTCTGTATTTTTCCTTTAATTTCTCAATTATTTGAACACGCTGAATTGGCATATCCAATAACATGGCATTCCAGGCCTGAATAATTTCCTGATCTGTCGCTTCAGTTAAAATCTCTTTTCTTATTTCCAAAATGAATTCAGTCTCAGTTATTGAGCCTTGCTCAAAAGCCTTAAATAAGCCACTGTGATGCCCATGCGTAATCTGATTCTGAATGTCAGTTAACCCGAGTTTCGTAAACGCTTCGATGGTTTTCTGCGGAGCGATGTTCAAAACAACCCCTCCTAAATCGAATAATAGTGTATTAATGGTCGATAAATTCATCCTTTATGGTCTATAAAAACACACAAAAGTAAGTGATCATGACGAATAATGGTCTGATTTAATGAAGTTAATCCGACAGAGCTCTCTATTTTCACGAAATACATTATCTTTGCATCGATTTTTGCCCTTCTGGTAAGGGTGTAACATAGCAATTGAGGCGTCCTCTGTAAAGGAAAGTAGCCAAAAACAGTTGCTTTGGTAATTCAAAAAACAATTAGAACGAATGAGTACGTTGGAGCTTAGCGAACAAGAGATTATCAGGCGGAACAGCTTGCAGGAATTAGAAAAACTAGGAATTAATGCCTATCCTGCTGAAGAATACAAAGTAACCCATTACTCAAGCGATGTGAAGAAACAGTTTGATCCTGAAAAAGAAAATCTTCAGGACATTTGTTTGGCCGGCCGGATTATGAGCCGTCGCATCATGGGTAGTGCTTCGTTTGCTGAGATAAAGGATAAACAGGGGCGTATCCAGGTTTATCTGCGTCGTGATGATATTTGTGAAGGTGATGATAAAACGATGTACAATACTGTTTTCAAAAAGCTATTGGACATTGGCGATATCATTGGTATTCGCGGGCACGTATTCAAGACACAGACGGGTGAGATTTCCGTGCATGTGAAAGAATTGAAAGTATTGACAAAATCGCTTCGTCCGTTGCCGATTGTCAAAGAAAAAGATGGTAAAGCCTACGATGCATTTACCGATCCGGAGCAACGCTACCGCATGCGTTATGTGGATTTAATTGTGAACGATCAGGTGAAGGATACCTTTGTGAAGCGCACGAAGTTGATGAATAGTATGCGTGAGTTTTTCAACAAATCCGGATATCTGGAAGTGGAGACACCTATTTTGCAATCCATTCCTGGTGGTGCTGCAGCACGTCCGTTTATCACGCATCACAACTCATTAAATATGCCCTTGTACCTCCGTATTGCCAACGAGCTTTATTTGAAGCGTTTGATCGTTGGTGGCTTCGAAGGGGTTTACGAATTCGCCAAAGATTTTCGTAACGAAGGCATGGATCGTACACACAATCCGGAATTCACCGTGATGGAAATCTATGTCGCTTATAAAGATTATAAGTGGATGATGGATTACACCGAGGAAATGGTGGAAAAAGTAGCCCTTGATCTGCATGGAAAAACAGAACTTCAGGTGGGTGATCAAACCATTGAATTTAAGCGCCCTTACAAGCGTATTTCGATTCTGGATGCCATTAAAGAACACACTGGTTTTGATGTGAATGGTATGAATGAAGAACAATTGCGTGAGGTATGTGGTGAATTGGAAATTGAAGTGGATGAGTCAATGGGTAAAGGAAAACTGATTGACGAAATCTTTGGAGAGAAATGTGAGCACAATTACATTCAGCCTACATTCATCACTGATTATCCGGTAGAAATGTCGCCTTTGGCAAAACGTCACCGCGATAACCCAGAATTAACCGAACGTTTTGAATTAATGGTGAATGGGAAAGAGATTTGTAATGCTTACTCTGAGTTAAACCACCCCATTGATCAGAAAGAACGTTTTGAAGAGCAAATGCGCTTGTCTGAAAAAGGAGATGATGAAGCCATGTTCATTGATCAGGACTTTGTGCGTGCTTTGGAATACGGAATGCCTCCTACATCTGGTATGGGTATCGGTATTGATCGTTTATGTATGATGATGACGGATTCGCCTTCTATCCAGGATGTGTTGTTCTTCCCCCAAATGCGTCCGGAGAAAAAAGCAGAGAAAGACGGCGAAGAGAAATTCATGGAATTGGGCATTGCGAAAGAGTGGGTTCCCATTATCTACAAAGCCGGATACACAAAAGTGGATGCGTTAAAAGAACTGAATCCGGGAAAACTTCATCAGCAGATTTGTGGTTTGAATAAAAAGCACAAATTGGGATTGGTTAATCCTTCACAAGAGGATGTAAAAGCCTGGTTAGCTTAAAAAAACAATAGAATTAACACAAAAACAAAAAAGGCAATATGCCTTTTTTGTTTTATTTTTATAATATCCCATATAATTTTAAAGACAATGGAAATGGATGAGACATCGAAAATTGGCATAATAGGAAGCGGTAGTTGGGCCACAGCTATTGCAAAAATGCTTTTAAACAATGTTACATCCATCAACTGGCATTTCCGGGATCAAGAACACATTGATGCCTTCCAACTCAAAAGTCACAATCCCAATTATTTGTCCAGCGTTGAATTTGATACCGACCGTATTGTTTTCTCCGATGACATTAATGAAATCGTGAACGAGTCGGATGTATTGATTTTTGCCATCCCATCGGCCTTCCTGAAATCAGCCTTATCCACACTAAATGTCTCTTTACAGGACAAGTTTATTGTCTCCGCGATTAAAGGATTGGTGCCGGATGAAAACATGATCATCGGGCAGTACTTCCATAAAGTATACGACGTACCAACGGATGCAATCGGTGTAATTTCAGGACCATGTCATGCCGAAGAGGTCGCCATGGAGCGCTTATCCTATTTGACAATTGCCAGCCAAAATATCAAAAATGCCCGAATGTTTGCCTCATTTTTGGATTGTGCCTACATGCAAACGTCCGTATCAGATGATATTTATGGAACGGAATACTCGGCGGTGCTTAAAAACATCATGGCCATTGCGTCGGGTATTTGTCATGGCTTAGGATATGGGGATAACTTTCAGGCTGTATTAATTTCCAATGGTATTCAGGAGATCAAGCGTTTTGTGGATACTGTTCATCCCATTACGCGTGACATCAAGAGTTCAGCCTATTTAGGTGATTTATTGGTGACCTGTTATTCACAGTTTAGCCGTAACCGCACCTTTGGGACCATGATCGGAAAGGGATACTCCGTTAAATCGGCACAATTGGAGATGTTGATGATTGCGGAGGGATACTACGCTGTGCGCAGCATTAAGGAGATCAATGATAAGTACAAAGTGAACATGCCCATCACCGAAGCTGTTTACAATATCATTTATGAACGCATATCTCCGGCGATTGAAATCCGTCTCTTAACAGAACATTTACGTTAAGCTAATTTCTATAATCAATAGCCTTTTTTTTAATTAAAGGCTATTGAAAAATTGCTGGAATACAATAACCTGATACAACTCTTACACGAATACATCATCTGTTGCTGCAAGCCCGCAATAATTATACACACCATATTACCATTAAAACAATAAAACAAAAGAGCATGTTACCAAGTGTAAATCCAACAACCACAAAAGCCTGGAAAGGTCTCGAAGACTATTTCGCATCTTTTGAAGGCACACATATGAAAGATCTTTTTGCAAATGACAGTGAGCGCTTTAATAAATACTCACTTCGTTTTGAAGATATACTTTTGGATTATTCCAAGAACCTGGTTGATGATAAAGTTATGGATCTTCTGCTTCAACTGGCTGAAGAATGTGGTTTGAAAAGCGCTATTGAAAGCCAATTTTCCGGTGAAGAAATTAATGTTACAGAAGGTCGTCCAGTACTGCATGTGGCTTTACGAAACCGCAGTAATACGCCTGTCATGGTCGATGGAAAGGATGTGATGCCTGATGTCAACCGGGTTTTAGCACAGATGAAAGCGTTTTCTGAGAAAATTATCTCTGGTGAGTGGAAAGGCTATTCGGGAAAAGCGATAACCGATATTGTTAACATAGGTATTGGAGGTTCTGATCTTGGCCCATTGATGGTAACAGAAGCATTAAAACCCTACCAAAAGGAAAATATAAATCTGCATTTTGTGTCCAATGTAGATGGGACGCACATAGCCGAGACTCTTAAAGCGGTTAATCCGGAAACCACTTTATTTATCATCGCCTCAAAAACTTTTACGACGCAGGAAACAATGACCAATGCCAACTCGGCTAAGTCATGGTTTATGCAAGCTGCCAAAGAAGAGAAGCACGTGGCGAGTCATTTTGTGGCTTTATCAACCAATGCAGAAGCCGTTGCTGCTTTTGGTATTGACACAGCAAATATGTTCGAATTTTGGAATTGGGTAGGCGGTCGTTATTCACTGTGGTCGGCTATTGGTTTAAGCATTGCCTGTGGTATTGGTTTCGATAACTACATTAAACTGTTGGAAGGCGCCCACTCCATGGATCTGCATTTCAAAAACACTGAATTTAGTAAAAATACACCTGTTATATTAGCGCTTATTGGAATCTGGTACAATAACTTCTATGGTGCCGAAAGTGAAGCAATCTTGCCTTACGACCAGTACATGCACCGTTTTTCTGCCTATTTTCAGCAGGGCAATATGGAAAGTAACGGGAAGTATGTCGATAGAAATGGCGAACAGGTAAATTATCAAACCGGACCTATTCTTTGGGGCGAGCCAGGAACAAATGGACAACACGCTTTTTATCAATTAATTCACCAAGGCACCAAGTTGATTCCTTGTGACTTTATGGCGACTGCCAAAAGCCATAATCCTTTAAGTGATCACCATCCAAAATTATTAGCCAATTTCTTTGCTCAAACAGAGGCCATGATGGTTGGTAAAACGGAAGCACAGGTTACAGCAGAATTGAAAGCAGCCGGTAAATCAGATGCAGAAATAGCTTCTTTACTTCCTTATAAAGTGTTTAAGGGTAATATACCAACAAATTCAATTTTAATGAATGAGTTAAACCCCCGGACCCTTGGAGCTTTAATCGCCATGTACGAGCAAAAGATTTTTGTTCAGGGAATAATATGGAACATTTACAGCTTTGATCAATGGGGAGTGGAGCTTGGTAAGCAATTAGCGAATGCCATCTTACCTGAATTGATAAATGATGAGAAGGTCACTTCGCACGACGCTTCAACAAATGGTTTGATAAATGCCTATAAGGCCATGAAGTCCTAATAAAATATCTATAGAAATATCATAAAGGAGGATGGATTGATCATCCTCCTTTAAATTATCCTATCTGGCTTATTTCATTAAGCTTCTCACTATCCAAAATTTCGAGAGAGTCAGAGTTGATGGAAATTAATCCCTCCTCTTTGAATTTCGTTAAAATCCGAGTAGTACTCTCTACCGACATACTGGCCAACTCCGCTAAATCTTTTCGGGTTAATTGCAGCGGGAAACGATCTTGCTTATAAATGCGTTGCGCCAAACAAAGTAATACATCGGCCAAACGTCCATAGGTCTGCTTTTGGGTGAGACAGAAAAAGCGTCCATTGATAATCACCGTATTTTCAGCCAACATACTGATCACCTGGTTGGCAAACTTGCCATTGTGTTCAATCAATTTTTTAAAAGCACTGATCTCAATAAGTTTAACAACTGATTCCATATAAATCTGTGCACTGTATGGAAAATCAGATGCCAAAGCTCTGAAATGGGGTATGGGCGGATGGAACAATACCTTTGCCGATCATGCCAAAGGATGGAATAATGGAACCGGCGATGCTGCGCAAGGTAATGACAATTGGGTGACAAGTGGAGGGCCTAATAATGCCGTTTTTAATTATCCGTCATTTAGTGCTTCGTCAACAGATGGATTAGCCATATTAAAAGAACGCGTAGAGGCAGTGGTTGCTGCCGTTTTTAAAGGTGTGACCGGTACCGATGTGTTGGCTTCTCCTGAAAACTATCACATCAACAACTTCTTTTCATCAACAGACTACGAAGCATTTGGTCATTTTGATGGGGCTTATCGTATCGAGCCAATACCCGTAACCGGGGATGAAATTAAGCATTTAAACTCGGAAGAGACAGTTGTGACTTATTGTTACACCAGACAAACATCAGCCATTATCACAGCTTACCTGAGAGTTTTAGGATACGATGCAGTAAGTATGAAGAATGGCGTGAATAGTTTACATAATGCACATCCCAAGTGGAGTGTAAGCAAAAATAAATGGGGAGGTGATTCCAATCCGCATGACTATCCGACAGTGACAAACTAAGACAGGTCGATATAATTTCAACCGGGTCTTTTAATCCATGATCCGGTTGATGTTCTAAAAAACTCACTTATGAAAAAATTTTGTTTTATTGTAGCAGCCTGTGTGCTGTTATTAGTGCCTGCTATCTCTTTTTCTCAGGGTTTGAAGAGTCGGGTGAAGATAACACTGAGGGGATGCCAAAAATTATTGGGTTCATTCAACCTCAATATGAGTATCATTTTACCGATCCCTCAACCAAAACTTTTAAGTTCAAAGAGCCCGTCGTGGTGTAACCGGCAGTATACCATATGATTTCCATTATTATGTGATGGCTGAATTCAGCTCTTTTGTAAGTCAGGATGGTAATCCCTATCTGCTGGATGCTTTTATCTCTGACAGGCGTTCCCCGGAGCCATTCATATTAACTCTTACCTAATGCGCAATGAGAAAGGATTGTTAAAGTCGGATGATGAATTAAAAAAAACATTTTCATCAAAAGGTGTAACAAAAGAGAAAGAAGTAATTCTATACTGTCAGACCAGCACACGGGCAGGTTTATTGTATGCAATACTTACTTCTAAATTAGCATACTCCAATGTAAAAGTATACGATGGCGCCTACAACGATTGGGTAGTCTCAAACGATGTTGTCAGATAGTTGGCAACGATCATGTGAAAGTGGGCAGGCAGTTACCAAACGAATAACTGCCTGTTTTCTTTTTCTAGCCATTAATAGCTTGCATTAATGCCCATAAATGTAAAGACTGCGATCAATATCCAAAATATCCATTGAAACATCTTGAAAAGTGCCCCGCTAATCCTGGAAGTTAGTGCAATAAGAATTTGAGTAACTGCAAACAGAGCATAGTTCATTCCGATAAACGATAAGGCAAGAGTGGGATCGAACATGCAATCTTCTCCACGAATGCCAATCATAATCAACATCCAGGCCGATAAAGTCATATAGACCGAGATATAATGAAAGACAGTGTGCATCACTTTTTTCGGGATGATGTCTATATCGGAAGCCAATAAAGGACGTAAATATAACCTAACCCCCATCGTAAAGTGACCTAAAGTCGCCATTGCTGCCAATATGCCGGCAATAAAAACCAGTGTATTCATATCCATTTGTTTTTAACGAGTAATCCCAATATAAACATTTCTGAAGGAACTAAATAACAGGTCAGGATAAGCAGTATTTCAAAATACTAACTTAGAAATTATTATTTTTGCTATTCTAACATTATTAATCAAATCTTATCATCATGTCTACAGTTTCACTTCAACAATGCAAAGTATGTACAAATCGAAAGTTCAATCCTTCTATTGGGCTTATCTGTGGCTTAACCATGGAAAAACCAACATTTACTGAAAGATGTGACGAAGGGATTTATGATGAGAAAGAAGCTTTACGTCTGGCTAAGTTGGCGGAAGATGTGGAAGACGAAGAAGTATCTGAGGGATTTTTTAGTGCCGAGAAAAAGGGTATAAAAAAAGGTGTATTAGGTGGAGTCGTCATGATGGTGATTGCCATAGCTTGGTTTTTTGGCGGACTTTCAGCGGGTTATATTTTTTATTATCCTCCCATCTTGTTTGTAATTGGAGTCGTTGCTTTAGTGAAGGGCCTCATTAAAGGCAATTACTTTGGCAATAAGTGATACAATAGTTAAAAGCCGGCAATCTTAGAATGCCGGCTTCTTTTTTATCTCACCCCAATTTCATCCAAGGCAATCACACCTTTGGATGAACCATCAAAAAGGAAAGTAAAGGTAGCCAACTCCTGCAAGTCGAAGTCAGGATTAATTGATTCCAGCATTTTCCGGGAGATTTCAAAAGTTTGTAAGATGGGTTCACTCTCCTTTTTATAGTTCTCTTCAAGATAGCTTAACCTTGTAAATTTAGCTTTCAGGGGTGGCATTAAAGGCATAATATCTTTCAGGTTCAACATGACCTCTTGTCCCTGTTGGTCACTTACCTTAATTGAGAAATAGAGTGGTTCCCGATCCTTCTTACCTTCATGACTCTTATCCTCTTGTTTATTATCATCAGCCGCATCTATTTCAACTTCCTCATCTGCGTCATCATCACTCTGATTATCGTTATTTTCATTATTGGACACATCTAAATCAAGAGGTTTCGCAGGTTTTTCATCCAATTCCGCCAAAGCAAAAGTTAATGTACTGATAGTATCCTTCAAAATTGGCCGCTGTGCAGAAAACCGAATTTGGTATCGGGCTACAGTATCTAATACCAACTCACTGTCCAGTGAATCCAGCTCTTCTTGAGACGTATAATCCCATCCCAAAATGGCGACTTTATTCTGACGCTCTGTCCGGCCATTACGAAAACCCAAATCAGCCTCCCGCCAGGTAGCCAGATTATGCCCATGAATAGAATCTCCCTCAAATGAAGTGGTGGTAACATTAACATCTTCATCATAATCGACCAGCAACTGTGTTTGTGAATCCGCATAGCGACTGATATAAAAAGTCTCAGGCAACCAATGAGCCGCACTTCTATAATCATGAAACATGGGGCGATATTCTTGTTTATTCAGTAAGGTAGCATCCAAAAAGGCACTGATATAAACTTTGGAAATCTGCCGTTGTTCCTCACCGGAAATCAAAGGTTTAGTGTTTAATAATAAGCCATAAGGCAAGCCATAATCCCGATTTCCCCAAACCGAGTTAAACTGCCCATGATTAGCCCGATAGGCATAAATAGAAGCTTTCATATAATTAGTGCTGTCTGTAAATTGAATCCGCTTATATTGCCGATCACCTGAAAAGTAAGAGACATCCGCATCATGAGAGCCTTGTAAAACAAGGTAATTTACATTTTCCAGCGGTGTGGATATTTTAGAGGGCTTATATTGTCCGTCAATCGGCGCTATGGCAATCACACTTTTAATGTTAAAATGATAATCAAAAGTGATCCGGGCATCGTCCGGATAGTGGCTCAAACTATTAAAAGCGGCAGCTATAGCGACTGCCTCACCGCCTCGTGAGTGGCCAATCAAAGCTATTTGATCCACATTAACCTTTCCAAAAAATGGATGATCACTATCGCTATTCCACTGTTTCCAACGCTTCAGATGTTCCAACAATAACCAACCACGCGCATCATTTTCGTTATTGTAATAAGCGGCCCAATCACCATTCAGGAAATTTTCATCAATGGATGCCATTATGTAACCGCGGCTGGCCAATAAACGCCCCAAATACTCATACCCCGGATCAGAGTAATCGCGCATTGAATGGTTACCATGTACAATCAAAACCAAGGGATAAGGTCCATCGCCTTTGGGGTGCCATACCCGGGCGTTTAAAGGCCATTGCGTACGGTCAAAGCCAAAATAAAGTTTGCGAAAATACTTCAATTTACCACTCATCTCCTCTACAAAGGGTTTGGCATTCACGCTGTCTGTTTTGAATGCTATGCTATCAGCGTATACGACGCGTCTATCAGTGCCACTTCCGTAAGTCAGATAGTTAACCAGGTAGTTACCTTTGAGTGAGGGATCAGAGCATTGTAGAGGTTCTATATCAGGATATCCGTCAAGATCAACTTTCAGAAGGCCTTCATTGGTACCCGGATGAAAAAACCAGATGAGCGATCCTGTCGATCCAGCCAGGCTAATAACTAATCCACTTAGGATAGCGATCTTTCGGAAAAGCGTCAAGTTATTAAAATCACTGTAAACCAACCAGGATAGGACTGTACTTAGAAGTGTAATCAATAAAACAAAAGCGCCTCCAAGATGCCAGTCACGCTCAACTGATCCTAAAATGAGGAAAGTAAAAGTAGCAATTGCGGCCAGGATGAAAGCAATTCGTTTAGTAAGGCTTTTTCGAATAAGAAATGACAATAGCCGCAACCCTTTCCAGGTTAAGAATTGTAGTATACCTCCAATGCTGGCACCAATAATAGCATCTATTATTACTCCCCATCCTGTTCTCAATATCAGAATGCCAGCGATAGCACCGGTACTGCCAATTAATACCCAAATAAACCATTGATTCAATCGCCAAACGAAGTGAGGCCAGGTAATAGCAGTAAGCCATACGACTAAAGGGTTTAATTTCTCTCGTATTTTGTTGATGGACGTTTTAAATAAAGCAATGAAAGACATACATTAGGATTTAGGTAAGTAAGTATAAATATATGTAAAACAATTAACTAATTCTACAAGCACTATTACAATTTGAACTTAACCCCCAATTATGAATCAGATCTGCCGGGTGGTAAGGAAGAAAACTAAAAGTAATTAACAGTCGATTACTTCGAAATTCACAACCATTGAACAGGCCACACTGAAGTTTGGAATCATCAGCCAGGAAGGTGTTGAACATTGTCCTCGTACCGCGTACACACGGAAACATCTCTTGATGATAGAGGGGTGGTACAAATTACCGAATTATAGTATTTTTTTATTAACAATATATCTTACTGACTAACTACATCTTACGCAAATATGGGTTGATAATAGATAAAAAAAATAGTTTTTAGCCAATAAATTATTGCCTCTGATATTTGATAATATAAATTTCTTAGTTACTTTTGCATCGCTGAAAGCAAATGAAAATTTGCGGGCCTATAGCTCAGCTGGTTAGAGCACCTGACTCATAATCAGGGGGTCCCTGGTTCAAGCCCAGGTGGGCCCACCCTCTGAAAGAAGCAGTTATTACATTATTGTAGTAACTGCTTCTTCTTTATCAGTGATCCCCATTGTACTTTTCTTTCCTTAGTAAAGCAATTTTATGAGCGTAACAAAGCCAGTATTATCAATAAGAGAGCTATCCAAAAGAAAGCCACCATTTAGAAACTTCATAGCATAAAGGAGGACCAGTCAATCACAGCGAAGTTATGCGGATAAGACCTTTCTTTCCACTCAAATTATTCCCGCAAGATCTTTAAACCAACCATAGACAAGTACGCTAATAACACTACTATATCGAATCCTAAGTAGATAAAAAAGCTCAAAACTATCTACCCTTAAATATCACTACAATCATTAACAAATAGTATTCTCAAACCAACTATCATCACTTTGTCATGTAATTATAGCAATACCAAAACATTGAGGACTTTCCAATCCCATTGATAAGGGTGGACAGCAAATATGATCATCCTAATAGTATCCAGCAATGGAATCCATATCTGCTAACAATGTGTTCCCCCTTGAATAATTCGAAAAGTACCACCTAACAAGATCTTCCTATTACTTATTACTTCAGAAATCATCAGGCGTGCCCCTTCGTCCCAGGCTCAGCGCCGGGCTTTCCACTCCTACTCCTCGCCTGAAAATTGTTCATAACCGGACTTTCTCCCATCGCTGCGGGGTATCCGCTGCAATCCCTGCCCGAATC
>Ga0193953_1000427_pt1 | contig 23302 bp, 12 predicted proteins | sample BB_4_MG_FD_140325 | JGI IMG/M metagenome (GOLD analysis project Ga0193953, IMG submission 140325) | Microbial mat bacterial communities from the Broadkill River, Lewes, Delaware, United States - BB_4_MG | ecosystem: Environmental > Aquatic > Freshwater > River > Microbial mats | place: USA... | reverse complement strand
CATCTTTGTGATGAATCACCTGGACAATGAGAAAGCCAATTATGAGCAGACCCTTGAAAATGCTCAGATTTCCTTTGGCAGCAAAGTTGTCGTTGTTCAATATCCGGTTTCTGTAGGTCCGGATTTCAATGCCCTGGTCGATGTCTTAAAAATGAAAATGTATCAATGGGGACCAGACGGTGGCGAACCAAAAATACTGGATATCCCGGCATCGGAAAAAGAAAAGGCAGATGAACTTCACAATACATTAGTCGAAGCTGCTGCGGAAAATGACGAATCATTAATGGAATTGTTCTTCGAAGAAGGGACTTTAAACGAAGACCAGATGCGTCAGGGCATTAAGAAAGGGTTAATTGCTCGTGACTTATTCCCGGTATTCTGCGTATCCGCTAAAAAAGACATGGGCGCCCGCCGCCTAATGGAATTCCTGGGTAATGTGGTGCCTAATGTATCTGAAATGCCATTACCCAAAACAAAAAATGAGGAAGAAGTCAATTGTGATCCCAATGGACCAACCTCTATTTTTATCTTCAAAACCACTATTGAACCTCACTTGGGTGAAGTCTCCTTTTTTAAGGTGATGTCCGGCAAGGTCGAGGAAGGCATGGACCTCATCAACAAAAACAAAGAGGCCAAAGAGCGCATAGCTCAACTTTATTGTGTAGCAGCCAACAACAGACACAAAGTATCAGAGCTTGTGGCAGGGGACATAGGCGCCACTGTAAAACTGAAAGAAACACACACGGGACATACATTAAACTCCAAAGGGTGTGATTATCTGTTCAATCCCATTGAATATCCAAATCCCAAATATCGCACGGCTATTAACGCCGTTAATGACAATGATGATGAGAAACTAGGTGAAGTTCTTCAGCGTATGCACGAAGAAGATCCCACATTGATTGTTGAATACTCCAAAGAACTCAAACAAATCATCGTGCACGGACAAGGTGAGTTCCACCTGAACACAATGAAATGGCGTATTGAAAATAATGATAAGATCGAAATTGAATTCCACAATCCACGCATTCCTTACAGAGAAACTATCACAAAGGTAGCCCGCGCCGATTATCGCCATAAAAAACAGTCTGGTGGATCCGGTCAGTTTGGGGAGGTGCACATGATCATTGAACCCTATTACGAAGGCATGGAAACGCCTGCCACAATGAAAGTAGAAGGCCAGGAAATAAAGCTCAACGTACGCGACACTGACGTCGTCGAACTCTCCTGGGGCGGAAAATTAGTATACAATAATTGTATTGTTGGTGGTTCCATTGATAACCGATTCATGCCTGCCATTCTGAAAGGCATCATGGAACGCATGGAGGAAGGACCACTAACAGGATCCTATGCACGTGATATCCGAGTGTTTGTTTATGACGGCAAGATGCACGCAGTAGATTCCAATGAAATTTCTTTTAAACTGGCCGGACGAAACGCCTTTAGCACTGCCTTTAAAAATGCTGGCCCAAAGATTTTAGAACCAGTATATGATGTTGAAGTAAAGGTTCCCAGTGATAGAATGGGTGATGTAATGAGTGACCTTCAAGGTCGCCGGGCCCTTATTGAAGGTATGTCCAGTGAAAAAGGATTTGAAGTGATCAAAGCCAAAGTGCCACTAAAAGAAATGAACAAATATTCCACCTCTTTGAGTAGTATCACTGGTGGTCGGGCTTTTTATACCATGACTTTCTCTAAATATGATAAAGTACCACCCGAAGTTCAAGAACAGCTATTGGCAACTTACGAAAAAGAACAAGCTGAAGCAATTTAGAGCATAATTATAGCATAGACAGAAAAGGTGAATTCATCAGGGTTCACCTTTTTTATTTCCTTTTATCTATCCACACTTACATTCTATCAAATATATAGTGACCTTTATTACATAAACGTTTTCATTGCATTAAAAAAACATTAAAATTGCTCCTGAATAGTAGGGAAAACTCCATCCAATGGAGTCAATAAATAGGTGTGTTTTAAAGTGGGAGAGCAATGAAACAGGTTAGGGTTTTTTATTATTTGTTTGTACTAAATATGACACTTGCGTTTTTAGTATACTTCTTGCTACCTGATTATCGACATTATTTAATAATGGAAGATAGTTTAATTGAAAACATTGGTGCTTTTCTGTTTTTAACAACAAGCATGCTGGCTTTCATCTTCTTCATAAAAAACCAAAAAAACCGAATCACCTTTATTATAATTTCCGCATTAGGTGCACTTGCCTTTTTGGATGAAATAAGTTTTGGAAAACGCATCATTGGATATGACAGCCCTTCTATAAATAACAAAACCATCGACTCTGGTCATGATATGATTGATGTCATTATTTCGTCAATAAAATCCACTATCAGCACAACACAAATACTTATTCTAGTGGTAGTATTAATATCATTTACAATGCCCCTATTGTATAAATATCGAACGAACATACACCTTACTTTCAAAAAACATAAAAACAACCCTATAGCACTTATGCTTTTCAGTTTTTTCTTACTTGTGGGTTGTGCCTTATTAATTGATTTGGAGCTTCTTCAAACATCTCTGTTTAATCTGGTCATGCTGGAAGAACTCCTTGAAATGAATGCTGCTGCTGCATTTTTATTCTTATTCTTTTCAGTATACCATGAAAACAAAAGAGCTGATCATCTTAAACAACCAGCTCTTTGAATAAATATTTACAAAAATCTATTAACTTCCCATTCCTTTTAAGACATTCGCGTTTCCATCTCTCTAAAAAACTGCTCTAACTCTTCTGTAAACCGATCAAAGTTTTGTTCGAAGAAGGTTTCCACACTAATTCTTGAACCATCACTAAACTCAAACTGCAACCCAATATCCCAATAGGATTCAGTCTTTTCCACTTCTATCCCCAACTGAGAATCATAATAACTATAGGTATCTTCTTTAAAAACAGCTTGAGCATAAGCTTTCGCAACAACCCCTCCATCAACATACTTCAATTTAAAATCAGCATTTTCATTAATCGCGGAAGCCAATCTATCCATCTGTGCCTGCTCTTCTAAAGCAGACAAGACCTGCCCCGACTCAGTTACATCTTCAATTTCAGAAATAACAGGAAACAGTTTTTCACCATCTACCAGCCCGACTATTTCCACACCTTTTACCCGAAAATTAGTTTCAATATTTTCAAACGGATAGTCATCGCTCAAATCCTCTTTTGCCAACACTTGTAACAGGTGCTCCAATATCACATTTTCGCCATTCGTAACTTTATAATGCCAACGTGCCTTATTGTCGTTTCTTCCTAATTCAGCTGTAAAAGAAAAAGGAAGCGGATTAAAAGTAATGGCAATATCGTCAAATCGACCATCCGGAGAGAAGTAGTTAATAATATTACTAGTCGCCACCAGTTCCTCATCGACATGCATGGAAAAATACAGCTCCTGAATCATCTCATCAATTACAGGTCCGTCTCCAAGACTTTCACCACTACCTGGAAATACACCTGTATACACTTTTAAACCATACAAACGAATGGTGGCATTATTGATTTCAGATGTGGCTTGAGAAGGGAACTTATAGATAATTTCATCTCCCTCATAAGATGTTCTTACAAAATCATTAATGACCGAATTCCACTCCCAGATACCTTTACCTTCATTCCACATGGATGAAAAAATTCCCCCCTCATTATAGGCAAGGCTTTTTAATACATCAATTTGTTGATCAACATCCGCTTCATTCCCCATTGCACTACCCAGACCCACAATGGAACTAAAAAAATCATTACGGGCTACTTGTGGCTGATCATCCAACATTTTCACCATTTCAATGCCTGTTACAGCAAATTTTGTATTGGATAAATCACGCAAATCATTGATTAAAGCCAAGCCTTCATTTTCAATATTCTGCTTATCCTGCTCAACTCCTAAACTACTAAAAGCTTCAGAAGTCTCATCCTCACTGCACGCACCTAAAAACATCGTTCCCGCAGCCATTAGCCACAAAAGCATTGATACATATCTCATGATAAATCTCTTAATTTCTTGTTTCCCGTCATATACAGAGCTAGGCTAGGTCTTTCCCTTTGTTACTATGAGACAACAATACCCCACCTCACACGTACCAACACTACGAGAAATTATTCAGAAAGTTTATCAATCACTATCAATAAGCTGAATCTTGAGCTTTGAATTATCTAAGCACACACTTGAAAAAAAAACATAAAATCAAAAGACACTACTCTCCAAAGGCATCAAATCGGTACACCCGGGCTTGATCATTAATAGGTATAATAACCGCATGAACCCGTTCTTTTAAATGCAAACGATCATCCTTAAAACCTACATTAAAGATGAGATTCTTACTCGATTTGTCGTTCTCATATGGATAATCCCCATGACGATCCAAAACAGTATGCCTATAGAATTTAGTAGCATACCGGGATTCACACCTTTACAGGAAAAGAAAAAGGTCATCCTCTCGCGAAGATGACCTTTCTCAAACAGTAACAACCCTTATTAACTCTCTGACAAATAGTGGTGCACTCTTTTAGCAGCTTCCCGCCCTTTAGCAATGGCAGTCACTACCAAACTGGCACCTGTTGCAGCATCTCCGGCTGCAAAAACATTTGGCTGACTGGTTTGAAAACCAGCATCCACTTTTATATTTCCGCGCCTATCCAACTCCAGTTCCAACTCACTCACCAAACCTTCATGCACTGGTGACACAAAACCCATTGACAAGAGCACCAATTCAGCATTAACCAGGTGAATCGTTTCCGGTTTTTCATTCATCACCCATTGGCCGCTATCATCTTTCACCCATTCAACCTCAACCAACTCTACCTGCTTCACTTTTCCATTCTCCCCAATAAACCGCTTAGTATTCAGGCTCCACTTACGCTCGCAGCCTTCCTGGTGGGACGTAGAGGTTTTCTGCACATTGGGCCAATAAGGCCACGGATTACCCGCAGCGCGTTTCTTGGGAGGTTGTGGCAATATTTCAATCTGGGTCACCACTTTGGCTTTCTGACGATTGGAGGTACCCACACAGTCACTTCCGGTATCACCACCACCAATTACCAACACCTCTTTACCCTGGGCCAATAAACGTTCACCATTAGTAAAAGTCTCACCCCGATTCACTTTATTCTGCTGCTTAAGAAAATCCATAGCAAAGTGGACACCTTCCAACTCACGCCCTTCAACCGGCAAATCCCTTGGCTTCATCGCACCAATGGTTAACACCACGGCGTCATAAGAAGCTAATAATTCTTTTCCGGCCAGATCCTCTCCAATGGATGTATTGGTCCTGAATTCAATTCCCTCCTGCTCAAAAACATGCAATCGTCGGTCAATCACCTTTTTACTGAGCTTAAAATCCGGTATTCCATAGCGCAACAATCCACCAATGGCATCATCCTTTTCAAAAACAGTAACCGTGTGTCCGGCTTGATTTAACAGATCCGCCACAGAAAGACCGGCAGGACCAGAACCTACAACGGCCACTTTTTTACCTGATCGATGTGTGGGTATCTTAGGTGTCACATACCCCAAATCAAAAGCCTTCTCAACCACCGATGCTTCGTTTTCACGAATGGTCACGGCCTCTTCATGAATGGCCAGCACACAGGATTTCTCACAAGGGTTTGGACAAATGCGACCGGTAAATTCCGGAAAACTATTGGTGGAGTGCAAAATCTCACTGGCCAACTTCCAGTCTCCTTTATAGACTGCATCCTGCCACTCAGGTATTTTACTCCCCACCGGACAAGCCCAGTGACAAAAGGGAATACCACAATCCATACAACGCGATGCCTGCTGTTGACGATCGACTTCATTCAACGTTTGCTCAACCTCACCGTAATCATCAATGCGTTCGGCGATGGGACGATTGCCGCCATCTTTACGAGCTATATTTATAAATCCTCTTGGATCAGCCATAATCTCACTGTTTAAAAAAAAGAAAACGGGAGCGGCTCCGTTGAACCAACCTACACTCATTCTCTCTGGTTCCCGATTCTCTTTTGTATTATGAGCAGATAGCTACCAGCTTTTAGCCTTAAGCGATTTCCGTCTCCGATCATGCCCCTTCAAATGATTAATTTATCTCCTGAAAACATGAACCATCAACAACTGCCTTCTTACTATTAACTCTATACGATAATTATTCTCTTATATAAGGAGCATCTTCTGTCTCCTGCAATTTGCGCTCCAGCTCTTTGATCTTCTGCTCTTCCAATACCTTTTTATATTCAAAAGGAATCACCTTAACAAATTTCGGCAGGTATTGGGTCCAGTTCACCAGAATCTCCTGGGCTTTCAGACTATTGGTGTGCAGCAAATGTTTATTCAACAAAAACTGCAGCTCCTTCACATCCGCATGATCTTCAACCGGCGACAGATCCACCAGGCCTTTATTGCAGTAATAATCCAAGGTACCGTCTTCATCCAGTACATAAGCAATACCACCGCTCATACCAGCTGCAAAGTTTCGACCGGTTTTTCCCAGCACCACCACACGGCCTCCGGTCATGTACTCACAACAGTGGTCGCCCACACCTTCCACAACAGCATAAGCCCCTGAATTCCGCACAGCAAAGCGCTCACCGGCCACACCACGCACATAAACAAATCCACTGGTAGCTCCATATAGTACGGTATTACCTATGATAATATTCTCCTCAGGCTTAAATGTGGAACCATTAGGCGGTACCACAATCACCTTACCGCCGGATAAACCTTTACCCAGGTAATCATTGGCATCTCCTTCCAACCGGAAACTCACCCCTTTGGTCAGAAATGCACCGAAGCTCTGACCTGCCGAACCATGGAACGTACAGTTAATGGTATTCTTCGGCAATCCTTCTTCACCGTATTTTTTAGACACCTCACCAGAGAGCATGGCGCCCACCGTGCGATCAGTATTAATAATATCACTGGCCACCCACACCTTCTCTTTATTAATCAGTGCCGCCTGCGATTGTTTGATCAATTGACGATCCAGGACGTCATCTATTTTATGATCTTGTTCAGTAGCCTTCCGCAATGGATATTTTTTACCTTCTTCAGGAAAGTAGATCAACTTACTCAGGTCAATGCCATTGGTTTTCCAATTACCAACCGCTTTATTCTGCTCCAACAGATCGGAACGTCCAATAATTTCATCCAATGAACGCACGCCCAACTGAGCCAGATACTCTCTTACTTCTTCAGCAATAAAGTTGAAGTAATTCACCACGTATTTATAACGCCCGATGAATCGTTTTCTTAAGGCTTCATCCTGTGTGGCAATTCCCGCCGGACAGGTATTCAGGTGACACTTACGCATCATCACACATCCCAGTGTTACCAAGGCAGATGTGGCAAACCCAAATTCTTCCCCACCCAACATGGCCATCTTAATTACATCCAGACCAGTCTTTAACTGACCATCTGTTTGAATTTTTACGCGACCACGCAAGTTATTCATCACCAAAGTCTGCTGTGTTTCGGCCAAACCAATCTCAACCGGTAATCCAGCATGCTTAATGGAACTTGTCGGACTGGCACCCGTACCGCCTTCAGTACCACTGATCACAATTAAATCGGCATGCGCCTTAGCTACTCCGGCAGCAACCGTTCCCACTCCATTCTCTGAAACCAGTTTCACGCTGATTTTTGCACTTGGATTGGTACTTTTCAAATCGAAAATCAACTGCGCCAAATCCTCAATCGAATAGATATCATGGTGTGGCGGTGGAGATATCAATGTAATCCCGGGTGTTGAATTCCGTAATTTAGCAATGATTTTATCAACCTTAAAACCGGGTAACTGACCACCTTCACCAGGCTTGGCACCCTGGGCAATTTTAATTTGCAGCTCATCGGCATTCACCAGGTAATTATTGGTAACCCCAAAACGACCACTGGCAATCTGTTTGATGGAACTACGTGCATCACTATCAAAACGCTGCGCATCTTCGCCACCTTCACCAGTATTACTTCGGCCGCCAACACTATTCATTGCTTTCGCCAATGCTTCGTGCGCCTCTCGGGAAATGGAACCATAGGACATGGCACCCGTCACAAAACGCTTCATAATATTAGCAGCTGGCTCCACCTCACTGATGTCAATGGCCTGCCCAAACTTTGGTTTCAAAAATCCTCTGATGAACAGAGGGGTTTGATTGTCTGCATTTACCTGCTGACTAAATTCTTTATATTTTCCGTAATCATTTTCTGCGGTAGCCCACTGCAGTAAGCCAACCGTTTCGGGATTCCAACCATGCTTCTCACCATATTTACGAAAAGCATAACTCCCTTTACTATCGAATGGATTTTGCATAAAGGCCGGCTGAAAAGCCTTTTTATGATCCAGGATACTTTCTTTGGCAATCTCGTCGAAACCAATACCTCCAATTTTGGTAGGTGTTCCGGTGAAGTATTTATTAATCACCTGATCTGAAATACCCACTGCCTCAAAAACCTGACCGCCATGATAACTTCTCAAGGTACTGATACCCATCTTAGATAATACCTTAAGCAAGCCTTTATCAACTGCTTTTATATAGTTTTCACGTGCCTCTACATAAGGTATTTTGACCGTTCCTTTTTGAACCAATTCATCAATGGCCGCAAAACACACATATGGATTAATCACACTGGCGCCATATCCTAAGAGCAATGCGAAGTGCATTACTTCCCGGGCTTCACCGGTTTCCACAATCAACCCAACCTGCATCCGTTTCCTGGCTTTAATCAGGTGGTGGTGAGTGGCCGAAACAGCTAATAACGAAGGAATCGGCGCATGCTCCTCATCCACTTCTTTATCGGTTAAGATGATGTAATTTTTACCATCATCCACCGCCTTCTCCGACATTTTACAAATATTCTCAATTGCTGCCTCCAGTCCTTTACCACCTTCTGCAACCGGGAATGTCATTGGAATGGTTGCATGGGTAAACTCCTCACGGTGAAAATCTTTGATCTTACCCAAATCCGTATTGGTCATGAGCGGACTTTCAAACTTAATGGAGCGACACTGAGAAGGCTCTTCGCTCAATAGGTTTTTAGAGACCGATCCAATATAATTGGTTAAAGCCATCACCAATCCTTCACGAATCGGATCGATGGGTGGGTTGGTCACCTGTGCAAACAACTGACGAAAATAAGAGAACATCCGCTGGGGCTTGTCAGAAAAAGCAGCAATGGGCGTATCATTACCCATGGAACTAATGGGCTCTCCGCCCGTATTGGCCATTGGGGCAATAATGGACTCAAAATCCTCCCTGTTATATCCGAACACTTTCAGATAGCTATCGTACTTTTCGCCCAAACTAGAGGGTACACGTTGCTGCACTTCAATCTCACGCATCCGGATCCGGTTTTCCTTCAACCAGTTTCCATAGGGATGACGTTTGGACAATTGCGCCTTTATCTCTTCATCAGGAATGATGATTCCCAACTGCGTATCGACTAATAACAGTTTACCTGGCTTGAGGCGCCCTTTTTCCTTGATGTCGCCCGCCGGAAAGGTTTGAACACCCACTTCTGATCCCATCACGATCATATCATTCTTGGTAATCACATAACGCGAAGGACGTAATCCATTACGATCCAAGGTACCGCCAATGTAACGACCATCTGAAAAGACAATCGAAGCAGGGCCATCCCATGGCTCCATAATAGTGGAGTGATATTCGTAATAGGCTTTTAAGCTTTTAGGAATCGGGTTTTTACTGTTCCATGATTCCGGAATTAACATACTCAAGGCGTGCGGCAATTCGCGCCCTGTCATGAATAAAAATTCCAATACATTATCCAAGGATGCCGAATCACTCATGTCCGGTTCTATAACCGGGAACAGTTTTTTTAAGTCATCACCAAATAAGTCAGACTCCAGTAAACTTTCGCGCGCCTGCATCCATAATCGGTTTCCTTTAATGGTATTGATTTCACCATTGTGAGCCATGATGCGGAATGGTTGCGCCAAATCCCAGGTAGGAAAGGTATTGGTACTAAAACGGGAGTGCACCAAAGCAATGGCACTCTTCATTCGCTCATCCTTAAAATCCAGATAGTAATACCCCAATTGCTCAGGGGTCAACATACCTTTATATATAAAGATTTTGGACGAGAAACTGGGAAGATAAAAGCTTTCTTTCTCAGTCAGGTCCGACTTGCGAATTTCATTTTCAGTCTGCTTCCGGACTAAATACAATTTACGCTCGAGGTTATCCTGCTCAAAATTGCCTTTTACAAACACCTGCCGAATACGCGGCTCTGTACGTTGAGCAATTTCACCAATCACATCGCGGTCAACTGGCACATCTCGGTAACCAATCAACTCCAGGCCTTCTTCCACCAGGTATTTACTAAGCACTTCCTGACAAAGTAGTGCTTCACTTTCATCTACTGGTAAAAATACCATCCCGGTTCCATACTTACCACTAACAGGTAAGTTGAATCCAAAAGTTGCAAAGAATTCATGAGGTATCTGCATGAGAATACCGGCACCATCTCCTGATTTGTTATCTGAACTCTCCGCCCCGCGGTGCGTCATATTGGTTAGCACCTCCAAGCCTCGTTTTATAATTTCATTCGATTGCTGCCCTTTAATATGGGCCACGAAACCAATGCCACAGTTATCATGTTCATTGGCCGGGTCATACAACCCTTGAGGTTTTGGAAATCTTTTCTGCATCATATCTTGTGATTAAAGGAGAAATAACTCATCAGGATTCTTAATACATGAATCCAACAGGAATGGATGAAAACTCTAAGCTCATCTATAAATTGCCTTGGTATTTATAATTCCATTCGCCTTTTTACTTATAATTCGATAGCAAAAATAGCTATCTACTTGCTGTTTTGCAAGTAACCATTACCAAAAAAGAAATATAAGTTGATTTTACGCAGCCTTTTTTGATGACTAAAGTCATATTACTACTCTTCTCAACCAATTCCTTTCCACTCTCCTACTGACACTTACACCAAACCACTCTCCTCAACAACCCATTTCACAACTCCGGTAATAATTTCAGCCAATATGTTTATCAGAAATTACAAATCTCAAAACAAACATCAATTAACACCTCCCCCCTACAATACCACATCACCTTTCATAAAAAACATCTTTTTTAAACTTTACCCCCTAAAAAACACACCTGCCAATGACCTTTTTTACATTTTTTTCGAATATCACCCCCTAAAAAATTAGGATGTTCGATTTTATTTATACTATATTTGCATTACGCCCCTTTGTAATAGGGGTTGCGTTTCATAAAAAGTACTTTTTATCGTTGACACCCCCAATCAACACCACCTAATGCCAAATTATTAACTATTAACCAATATTATTATGAGAAGAATTTTTCTGTTTTTAGGATTGGGTCCAGCATTATTTACAAATGCACAGGATAAAACATCCAGTTTTGACGTAGGCGCCGACATGGTTTCAAGATACGTATGGCGAGGTACGGATTTTGGTAGTTCACCGGCTATTCAACCTGGCTTGACTTTTAATTATGGTTCCTTTTCCCTGGGAGCATGGGGGAGCTACAGTACTAATAACGATTCCGGTGCAGACGAAGGCGACTTATTTGCTTCCTACGCCTTATCAACAGGAACAGAGCTTCTGGTAACAGATTACTTTTTTCCGGCACCCGGTGTCGATTACTTTGACTACGACAATCATTTCCTGGAATTTGGTATCAACCAAAGCATCAAAGATTTTTACATCTCAGGCTATTACATGGCCGTCAACGGAGCTGACGACCTTTATTTTGAAGGCGGCTTCGAGAAAGGAAACGTAGCCGTTTTCCTGGGAGCCGGTAATGAAGCCTATACACCGGCAGATGAAGGTAACTTCAATATCTGCAATGTCGGCATGACCATCTCTAAAGATTTACAATTATCCCAGGAATTTGCGTTGCCATTATTCGGATCTCTCATTTATAATCCTTCTGCTAATGGCATTCACATGGTGGTAGGTATTACATTATAACCTCATCCATCTCATTAAAAGAAAATCATCCGGGGAATCTATTGTCCCAACTAATAGCTTAAACCTTAATCGCCATTGTTTAATCTCCCCGGATGATTTTTCTCTGATTGAAAAGAACCTAAAAACATATCACCATGAAAAAAATTGAAGCCATCATTCGACTCACCCGATTCGAAGCAGTTAAAAAAGCCCTAGAGGAGCACAACATCACTTTTTTCTCCTATTGGGATGTCCGCGGCACAGGAGTAGCTCGCGAAGGTCATTTGTACCGAGGCACCGTTTACGACACCAGTATTATTGAACGCCGGTTATTATCCATTATCGTTCGCGACGAAAACATGGACAAAACGATCCAGGCCATTATCGGTGCTGCCAAAACAAAGGAAGTGGGAGATGGTCGAATATTTATATCAGACATAGAAGATACTTATCAAATCAGAACCGGCGAATCGGGACCTGAAACACTTTATAGTAAATAGTATAAACAAAGTAAAAATTGAAACTATGGACGCAAAAGCAATAGATACAATTTGGGTATTACTAGCAGCTGTATTGGTGTTTTTTATGCAGGCTGGTTTTGCCATGGTAGAAGCCGGATTTACCCGCGCCAAAAACGTTGGTAACATTATCATGAAAAACTTCATGGACTTCTCCATCGGTTCCATCATCTTCTGGCTGGTGGGATTCAGCATTATGTTTGGAGATGATTTAGGCGGATTCATTGGTCATGCCAATTTCTTTTTCACAAAAAGTTACGGCAATGACATTCCTGATCTGGCCGTACTAATTTTCCAAACCGTATTTGCAGCCACTGCAGCCACCATCGTATCGGGCGCGATGGCAGAACGCACAAAATTTAGCACCTACCTTATGTTTTCTCTGGTAATTACAGCGGTCATCTACCCCATCAGCGGTCACTGGGTATGGGGCGGTGGCTGGTTAGCCCAGATGGGCTTTCATGATTTTGCGGGATCCACCGTGGTTCATTCTGTTGGTGGCTGGGCCGCACTGGCAGGAGCTATGATCATTGGTCCCCGCATTGGTAAATATAATGGAAAAGCCAAAGCCATTCCAGGTCACAATATGGTATTAGGCGCCTTGGGTGTGTTCATCCTATGGTTAGGCTGGTTCGGTTTTAACCCGGGATCTACTTTAGCAGCCTCAGGCGATAACGTCTATGCCATCGCCAGCATATTCGTTACCACTAACCTGGCAGCAGCAGCCGGAGCGGTAGCCACCATGTTTGTGACCTGGAAAAAATATAAAAAACCTGATTTAAGTATGACCCTCAACGGAGCCTTGGCTGGTTTGGTAGCCATCACTGCGGGTTGTGATATTGTATCGCCCGGTGGAGCTATCATAACTGGACTTATTGCAGGTATTGCTGTGGTATTCGGCATTGAGCTTTTGGATCAGAAATTAAAAATCGATGATCCGGTGGGGGCTATTACCGTGCATGGGATCAATGGTGCACTGGGTACATTACTGGTTGGGGTATTCGCCACTGAAGGTGGTTTATTCTATGGTGGCGGCTTTAAATTACTAGGCATTCAGGCCATTGGAGTAGTTGCAGTGGGAGGATGGGCATTTACAATGGCTTTCATCTTGTTTACAACACTCAAAAAAACAGTTGGCCTGCGCGTTTCCGAACAGGAAGAGCGGGAGGGGCTGGATATTCACGAGCACGGACAGAGCTCGTATAACTATTAAGTCATTTTTTTCATCTCATATCTGAAAAAAGGGAAAGGGTGCCGGATCTGTGATTAGATCCGGCTTTTTCTCTTCTTCTCATTAGCCAAAAAACTCATTATGAATGGCCTGTATAGCAGCATCCCGGTCGTCAGACGCCACTACAAAATAACTGGCAACGGTGGATGCCCCTGACACATTCATGCGCACATTAATTCCTTCCTTAGCCACCGCCATAAACAAACGACCGGCGACACCATGCTGATCCAGTAATCCTTCACCAACCACAGCAATGGTTGAAATATTTTCAATGGCTGACAACTCTGTGACAGCTGACAACTCCAACTCTTCAACTAATTGATAAGCCTGTTTAATATCTTTTGCCGACAGTAACAGGTTGATGGCAATTTGACTGGTTATTACCGATTTAATATTAATACCAGCTTTATCGATGACTCCTGTTACTTTAGCCAGAACACCACGTTTTTTTCCAATGCTGGCCCCCCGTAATTTTAAGATACAGAAGTCATCGCTGTAGGTCACGCTTTTAATAATATCTTCGGTAATTATCTCCGAGGCCTGAACAACGGTACGTGGTTCAACCCGTCCATTAAAGGTATCGATATTTCCAATGTGAATGGGAATCCCCACTTCCTGCAAGGGTTCAACCGTGCGGGGATGTAAAATACTGGCACCAAAATATGATAACTCCGCCGCTTCCGTATAGGAGAGTGTTGTAATCCGTCGGGGACATTGCACCAGCTTGGGGTCGGCGCTCATAAAACCATCCACATCTTTCCACACATCCAATGATTCAGCATCCAGACAACGCGCCAGGGCGGCAGCTGAGTAATCGCTTCCACCACGCCCCAGCAAGGTCACCTTCCCTTCGGGAGATACCCCATAAAAACCTGGTACCACAAAAACCTTATCGGCCGCTAAACGTTTTTGAACACCTTTAGCCGCTTTGCCATAATCAACGGTGGCATTGCCAAACTCACCATCGGTTACCAAAGGCATCTCTTCCGGCAGAGCTTCTTCTGCATCTATACCTTTACTTTTCAAAATAGAAGCTAATATGAGAGAGCTCAGGCGTTCGCCATAGCTCAAAATCACATCTTCAACAAATTCAGGTACATCACCAATGTAATGAATCCCGGTTAAGTACCGTTCCAATTCATTGATCCGCTGCTCAACGGCCTTCAGCGTTTTATCAGCCCACTCTGATTGGCCGAAATTCTCACGAATCACCTCCTCCTTCATCTCCAGTAAAAACCGAATCAAGGTCTTAATTTTTGACTCATCACTTTTGACTTCTTCCATTGATTGGATCAGATGATTCGTAATACCATAAAATGCCGAAACCACAATCACCATTGGCCGATTGTAAGCTTTAATCACATTCACTAATTTTTGAATATCTTCTTTCTTCTTGAGGTTCGAACCGCCGAATTTGGCAACAACTTTTTTCATTTTGTACACAACACTTTAATGACCAATGGTCAAAAATTATAGAATTATCATTTGAGAAGCAACCGTGAAGGAGGTAATTATTGGCACTTACGGTGCAGAAGTACCCGATTTATCTAGTAGCCCCCAAGGGCATTCGTTGCCTGTGTGTTGTCATCTTTCATAAGTGTTTAAATTCATTATCTCCCAATATTGGGAATCAGGTTTTGGCACCTCGTTAAAAAGCTTAACCGGTTGCCAGAAGTTCGCAGAGCCTGTCTCTCCCTTCTTCTGAATAAACTCAAACACTTCAAATATACCGAATGGTTGTTTTGAAGCTGTGCAAAACTAGCGCAATGCTTTGAAATTACCAAATCGGGTATTTCCCTAAACAGGAAAATTGCATATTGACCTGTAAGATTACCCTTCCGCTAGAAATTTGAAGCCTCCTGTAATGAGAAAAATACTTTCCGGATAAAAGATGAGTTTCCTACATAATCAATACCTGTTCCGCCACAAAAAGTAACTTACCGACTAAGTTGATAGTGCATTCATTTTAAAGAAGCTCCACCATCCTGGCAAATGCACTTTCTCGTTGAAAAAGAAAGGCATCTACAAAGCATATCACCCACTTAAACAAGAAGATAAAATTAACTTTCTCTTTCCCTTCCTTTCAGTATTACTTCGAAACATTTTACAACTTCAGACCAAAATAGCTATCTAAACAGAGGGATTAAAATCCGATGGTTTTATATCTTGTGCTGATTTCTGCAGAAATAAAGAACGACAAATGTTTAGAAACCGACCAAAAACATTGTCAAAAGAGAGCTTGGTAAGCAGATTCGAACCCATGAACCCATTTAAACCATAACTATGAATACATCAAAACCGCAACGATTATTATCGCTCGACACCCTTCGTGGCTTCGACATGTTCTGGATCATCGGTGGTCACCATTTGTTTTATGCCCTGGGTGAAATTTCAGGCTGGGGCTGGGCCCAATGGATGAGTATACAACTGGATCATGTGGAATGGGAAGGGCTTCATGCCTACGACTTAGTTTTTCCGCTTTTCATGTTTATTTCCGGTGTCGCCATTCCTTTTTCTCTTATGAGTAAAGTAACCAAGGGGGTTCCAAAAAAAACACTGATTGCGAAAGTCATCAAACGGGTTCTCATTTTGTTCTCATTCGGCTTAATCTACAACGGTGGCCTTTCATTTGACTTTGCCCATCTACGTATTGCCAGTGTCCTGGGGCAAATAGGATTCGCTTATTTGCTAGCTACCTTGATTGTATTGAATACCTCATCATTCAAATCCCGATTGATTTGGTTCGTGGGGATATTAACAGGCAATGCTTGCTTACAGTTCCTGGTACCTGTTCCCGGGTTTGGAGCCGGCCTTTTCACCCCTGAAGGAAGCTTTAATGGCTGGCTGGATCGGCACTTCATGCCGGGCACTCTGTATGGTGGTTCATATGACCCCGAAGGCATTATGTGTATTGTTTCAGCTGCAGCAGTGACGCTATTAGGTTCCTTAGTGGGTGAAATTTTACGTTCTAAGGATCGAACAGCTTGCAATAAAGTATACGTACTGGGCGCTTCTGGTATCATCTTATTGGTATTAGGAGTCGTAATCGGCCAGTGGTACCCCATCATTAAAAATATATGGACCTCTTCTTTTAACCTGGTTGCCGGAGGCATCAGCCTATTACTTTTAACACTGTTCTATCTGATCATCGATGTTTGGGGCTATCAAAAGTGGACCTTCTTCTTCCGGGTGATCGGCCTTAACTCTATCACCATCTACATGACCGTAAGGATTGTGTCATTCGAAGATTTATCTGCATTTTTCTTCACCGGTACAGCGAACCTCGCCGGTACATTTGGTCCGGTGGTCATATTTGCAGGTGCGCTTACTCTGGAATGGCTCTTGCTCTATTTTCTGTATAAAAAGGATATTTTTCTGAAAGTGTGAAAATAAAATTCATAATAATCGAATAGGAGAGAAATAAGTGCTTTTCCTCCTATTTGATTTTTCGCCCTCTCATATCGATCTCATCAAATGAGCGATAAAACATCGCCCTTTGATTATATATCGGCATTAACCACAAGAAATAAGCAAAATGCTTTATCAATCATTTTATGATACTTTTGGTATCACACCAGCAATTTACCAGCCAGGCACCATAAACAAAAAAAGAGGCTGTAATTTTCATCACAGCCCCATATACTTCATAAACGATATATCCCTTTTATCCAGGGATTAATTCACTAAAAGCATCCTGATGTTTCCGACACCATTGCTCCAAGTGTTTTTTCATTTCTTTGACCTTTGACCGGTATTTACCTGAAAGCATCAAATCATTCATCTCGCCCGGATCGGTTGCCAAGTTGAATAACTGCTCCCGTTTTTCACCTTCACTGTACACTATGTATTTCCAATCAGCTGTCAATACTGCACGCCCGGTAATACCAAAGGATTGGGTTCCCTTCGCAAATTCTGTTTCAATAACAGTCACTTTACCATTGGAGCCTTTTCCGGCGTCTGCTACATAAGGCATCTGGCCTTCTCCCGTCAATTCAGCAGGTACTTTAATGCCGGCATATTGACACATGGTGGGAATTAAATCCAATCCTACATTCACTATTTGTTGGGAATTAGCACCCGAAAATTCTTGTCGTGGATCACACACAATAAAAGGCACATTCACAACCTCCTGGTACAAGACTTGTTTTTGATTCCAGCGATGACTTCCATTTCCATCACCATGATCACTGGTAAATATAATAACGGTGTTATCCAACAATTTATTTTTTGCCAAAGCATTGATGACATAACCCACATAACGATCCACACGCTCCACTAACCGATTGTAAGCCCACCGGTATTGACGCCACTGGTTTTTATCCCAGTCCATGGTTGGATAGGTTTTCCAGGAGCGTTTTTGTTGTTCACGCAATATCGACGGTTCACCCTCCGGAATGGCATAATTCTCCGGAACAGACGGACAATCCTCAGGTACTGGAGTTTGCCCTATTGGTTCCATGCGTAATGCTTCATTACGGGCCCACTCGCAAATATCGTGCGGGTTGATAAAAGAGGCCACCATTAAAAAGGGATTCTCTCTTTTTTGCGTCAGGAAATCATTACAATCTGAAGGAATGGAAGCATCCTGCCAATCACGTCGCAATGTGTTGGTGATGTAATCAAACCCATGGAATTCAGTTTCCTCTACCGAAACCGGCAGATGCCATTTACCCACATACCCGGTATCATATCCACCTTCTTTAAAAATCTTACCCATGATCTTCACGTCAGGCTTCCAATAACCAGATTTTTCAGGCAAATTAATGGTGGCATCTAAGGCATGTGGTAACTGACCAGTCAACATGCTACTGCGACTAGGTCCGCACAATGGAGATGGGCAGTACGCCTTCTTAAAACGTGTTCCTCTATTGGCCAGGTAACCCATCGAAGGGGTACGCAGATCCGTGTTTCCGGCACAACTCATGGCATTGGCCGTTTGCTGATCAGTCATGATCAACACGATATTAGGACGCGCCTTATTATCACCCTTAGTGGTTGCTGCTAACATGGATTGTCCGGCAACTGCCGCTCCTGCCGTGGTAAGTGTTGAATTTTTGATAAATTGTCGTCTATCCATCAGTTATTCCTCCTCATAATTAATCCAATCCGCCAATATTTTCTGCTCCTTCCAGGGATCATCACTGTGCTTTAACCAATAGGCCATCTCCTGTAGCAGCTGCTGAACCACCGGATCATTCTTATCAACCGGTAAATTGGTTAACTGGTAGGGATCTTCATTATCGTTAAAAAACTGCGTTTTCACCAATTCATTCTTACGATTGATGACTAACTCCAGTGTATATTCATGCGTTTTGACACCTCGTGCCACCGGAAAATAAGAAGTCACATTTCCGTGTTCGTCCTTATCACCATTCACATTTCTGATATACAAAGCTGATGTCGGGCGGTTACCCGACTCCTCTGATTGAAGTACATCCGCATAATTAAATCCTTGCACTTCCTCGGGAATGTCCTTCTCAAGGCCCATCAATCCCAGCAATGTAGGCATGATATCGGGTGTACCCATCAACAAATTATCCAACCGCGCCTTCACCATTCCCGGCCAACGAATCAAAAAGGGCACTTCAAAGGCTTCGGTATAAATGTTGTTCTTGGGATCCTTAATGCCCTGACTACACATAGTCTCTCCATGATCAGATGTGAATACAACGATGGTATTTTCATATTCACCCATCTCTTTCAATTGTTGAATAATGCGACCAAATTCACGATCGACACCGGTCACATTGGCAAAATAAAAGGGAGCCGATTGCGCTTTATCCATATGTGGATTGGCATTATCCCGGTGCAATAACGCTTCAGGTGCCATGTCACTATAGGTATTATAATCCTTTTCCAAACAATCGTTCAAAGAATTGTAAGGATTATGCGGCGGATTCATCGATACAAAAATGGCAAATGGCTTATCATTATTACGCTGCCCTTTACTATTCTTCAAATATGAGATAACCTCATCGGCTTCATGCTGTGGCGACCACTCTTTAGGATCAAACCGATTGCCATCATTATCATAATAGTGTGGATCTTTATGCACATCCCAGGTACCATAGGAATACCAATAATTAAATCCGTGGCGGCGCTCCTGCGGCGTATAAGTATCCCAGGCGGGACGACGCGGATCTACATAATTACCCGGATTAGCAGGATCATTGGGTGTTGGAAAATCCAGGTGCCATTTACCAAAATAAGCCTGTTCATAGCCTTGTGCATTCAATACATCACTGATGCAAACTGCATCCGTGCGTAATGAACTAATGGGACGGGACGCATTACAATTTAATGGCACCCCACTTTTCCCTGGAAACATACCAGTTAACAGGCTCCCTCTATGCGGGCTACACAGCGGACTGTTACTCACCATGTTTGTGAATACGACCGCTTCACTGGCAAACTGATCTAACTGAGGAGTCTTAACCGGATCAGCCTTCGTACGAATGGCACCTTCAAATTCAGGTGTATCCCAAAAGGCCATGGCATGCTTCCGATATTGATCCGGAAAAACATACAATAAATTTGGGGCTTTCTTTTCTTCACTTTTCCGGGCAGTACACCCTGTAAAACCAGGAAGCATAACCCCCAAACCAAGGCCCAACAGTATATATTTATTCAATCCTTTCATCTGTTTGAATTTATTTTCATTGGTGTGTGTGTGAAATGAATAACTAAATCTGCATGGTTGTTTCATACTGTTTCTTAAAAAAACGAGTGTTCCAAGATAGTGAAACACTCGCAAACAACCTCTATTACACAGTTACTCAGAACAAGCTAACTGGCCGTTAGCCTTACTTTTGTATTTTTTCAACCGCATTAATGCTTCCACATAGTAATAATCAGCATAATTCAGCGGCACGTCAATTTCATTGTTGTGTGGAATACTTCCAACACTGTGCTTTAATATAAAATTACTGTTTTCACCCAAATTTGCACGGTAACTAGTGGAAGACAAATTCTCCAAAATCAGACAAGCTTCCTTCAGATAATCTTTATCGGTATAACTATCCAACTCAATCAATGCTGAAGCCGTAACTGCTGCTGCTGATGCATCGCGTGGTTCGTTGGGGATTTTAGGTGCATCATAATCCCAATACGGGATACGATCCTCAGGAATAGATTGATGCTGAATGATGTAATCAGCTATCTTCATGGCCTGCTCTAAATACTTTGGATTTTGCGTATAGCGGTAACACACCGTGTAACCGTAAATTCCCCAGGCCTGGCCACGTGCCCACTCCGACTCATGCGCATAACCCTGTGCAGTATGACGGTTACGCACCTCGCCCGTGATACTATCGTAATCAATCACATGATACGAACTCATATCCTCTCTAAAATGATGTTTCATAGTAACATCAGCATGGGACACAGCTACATCAAAGTATTTCATATCACCAGTAATCTGTGATAATTCAAACAACATCTCCAGGTTCATCATGTTATCAATAATCACTGGAAACTCCCAACCTCGTTTCGATTGCCAGCCTTTATCCACATCCCAGGATTGGATACAACCAACATTCGGATTAAACCGTGTAATCAATGTATTTCCTGCTTCAATAAGCACCTGCTTATAGTGCTCGTTACCCGTTAAACGATACCCATTTCCATAAGAGCAATTAAACACAAAACCTAAATCATGGTAAAAAGGCATGAACCGATGATCTTCGTACATCTGCTGAAAATGATCAGCTGCCTGCTCCCATTTTTTATCTTGTGAATATTCATAAAGATACCAACAGGTGCCCGGAAAAAATCCTTCCGTCCAATCAAAACCATCACGGGTCCAATGCATCTCTCCTTCCGCTGTTAAGGTTCTTGGAATTTTCTGAGCGACCTCCGCATCCTCCAACAACAAGTTAACCTGTTTACAGGCAAACCCTAAATTATCCTCACATAATACACTGGACTTCTCTACCGAATGGCACCCACCAATAGCTAATGTCGCTACTACCAGTCCAAGATTTTTTAATAATGAAATTTTCATCTGTCTATGATTTGTGCTTTATTGTCATTTGGAACTTGTCAATTAATTCATTCCCGTTGAAAAGACTAATTGCCCATGTATTTCCTAATTCCCCATCAATAGTTTTTGTGATGAACCCAATCGTTCGTCAACATTTCCTGAAGGTGTATCACAAAAATAACCAACCTGATCGCTAAAAAAACACCTAACTAACTGTACCTTAACCACTAAAATCGTTCATTAAAAACCTTAACATTTGATTATCAGACTACAAGAATTAGCTATAAATAATGGCGATGAACGATTTTGTCACTTTTGTGTACTATATTGGATGAATAATTTTTTAAGACCAATTCCTTTGTAATTCCTTTGCTTTACGCCTTGACCAACATATTTTTGCACACTAATTATTGAGCTTATTGAGGGGATATGAGAACTAAAAACTGGCTTGTCGGGACACTTTACTTTTTTCTATTTTTTACCGCATCAGCACAAAAAATAGCATTTGATTACCTGGGATTGAAAGATGGTTTATCACAGACATCCGTCACCTCCATTATGCAGGATGACATTGGCAGAATCTGGATAGGTACCAGAGATGGTCTGAATGTATATGATGGCGATCAAATCAAAACTTTTCGCCCGGTCAGAGGGGACTCCACTTCCATACTAGGCCACAACATACGCAATCTGCATAAAGACGGAGACTATATTTGGGCAGCCACCTACCATGGCGTTTCCCGTTTGAATATTAAAACCCTCACTTTTGAACAGTTCCAATTTGATGGGGTTTTATCCATTCTGCCCTACCAGGGAAATCTGTTGCTCGGAACGAACCGTGGTCTCTTTGAATTAAACATTGATCAGAAATCCTTTCAACTCAAGAGCACAATTTTTAACGAGATCACCTCCATCCGTCACCTTTCGCTTGATAACGCAGGTATGTTATGGATCTGTAGCGATATAGGGCTACACAAACACAATCCTGAAAAAATAGTCACTTCCCTAATTCTAAAAGGAAAAATCAACACGGTATTCACCGATTCACAAAAACGCATTTGGGTGGGTACCAATGGAGATGGCGTTTATTTGCTAAACCGGCAACACGATATCATCCAGCAATTCGAACACAAAGATCAGCATCAATCTCTTGTGAACAACATTATTCGCGACATTGACGAAGACTCAAAAGGCAATATCTGGGTTGGGACTTTCCTGGGACTAAGCATCATTGACGGGCGCGCACTTACCATATCCAATTACCAACAAACAGACGCGGGTACCAACAGTCTGTCACACAATAGTATTTATTGCATGATGCGCGATTATCAGGGCACCATGTGGATTGGTACTTACTTTGGTGGTATCAGTTATTTCAATCCGGATTTTCACATCTACCAACGCTATCCAATCCGCGATGACCATCCCAAAGGCATTAGCTATCGGGTAATTGGAAAAATGCTGGAAGATGAAAAGAACAACCTGTGGATTGCCACCGAAGGCGGCGGCTTAGACTATTTTAACCGGCAAACGCATACGTTTAAACACTACCGTCATCGCGAAGGTCAACCAGGATTATCACACAACAGTGTCAAATCATTGTTGAAGGCTGATAAAAACACCCTTTTTATTGGCACACAT
>Ga0193953_1000426_pt1 | contig 23380 bp, 22 predicted proteins | sample BB_4_MG_FD_140325 | JGI IMG/M metagenome (GOLD analysis project Ga0193953, IMG submission 140325) | Microbial mat bacterial communities from the Broadkill River, Lewes, Delaware, United States - BB_4_MG | ecosystem: Environmental > Aquatic > Freshwater > River > Microbial mats | place: USA... | reverse complement strand
GTGACCGGGACGTTTATCCGGCTCATGTTTTCGCGTTAACGGATGAGCGGGATAAAAATACGGATGAACGGGATGCGTTTTTAGGGGTATTTTGGTGTGATCGAGGCACAAAAAAACACAGAAAAAACACCCTTTTTCGCAAACGGGTCACCGGGATAAGTTTCCTGACGACTGGGATAATCGTCCCGGTGAGCAGGATAAACTTCCGGGTGACCGGGACAAAAATATGAGCGGCCGGGACGTTTATCCGGTTCATGATTTCGCGTTAACGAGTCAGCCGGATAAAAATATGGATGAGCGGGATGCATTTTTATCTAATAATGAATATTTTTGATCCCTATTTGGGTATGTTCAATATTCACTCACCTTAATATAGCCAAACCATAGGCTTTATGCAAAAAACAAGACCCACATGAGCATTTATACTAAATTACGTATTTTTGGTACATATTAAATTGTCACATCGGGGGATTTAGACTCTAATAAAAGATCTGGTTAATAACGATATCAACACCTGGTGGGGATATTGAAACGTTCTTGCAGCACTTTAGAAGAGCAGCACTCATATGAAAAATTGGTTTAAGAAAGAAATATTTGTGAACTACAAAGAGCGACTTAAAATAGCTTTCCCAAAAAGTTTGGAGAGTGATTTAAATGTCGTACTTGATATAATTCCGTTTGATGAAAATAGGGTTAAATTATGTGATGGAAACACACACATAGTTGGCGATTTGATTCATGAGAGCTTTTATTCTACAATACTTGATTCTGCAGAGTTAAAAATTCCTATTAGACTTTATTTTAATGAACCAAACCACAAAAGAGAAAAGACTTTAACTGAAAAGCAACAAGCAATTTTAAACTGCATCTATCTTAGACACCATAATGGATATCTAAGACAAAAAAGATTAGAAAAGCTAAAAGGACTTAATTATTATTGGATTACACCATTTAGAATTCAATTGTTAGGAGAATATGTGTATGAAATATATGAAACACTTGCGAATCAATTAAATGGTGAAATACTTGATAGTTGCAAGAGATTCTTTGCAGAAAATCCCGAATTTGCAAAAAAGACAAAAGACAGAATAATAAGCTACTATGGTATTTACTATAGGTGGGAATATCCCATATTCAAAAATTATCTTGCTAAAGAAATCTTCGACAAAATCAATCAAAAACATATTGGTGTAAACCAAGAAGAAATTACTCAAATAGGAATAGACGCAGAGAATCGTCTATTCGTCAAACCCCCAAAAAAGATATTCTCAATGGTCGATAGATTGGCAAAAGGAATCAATTGGGATAATAAGGAGAAGGTGCTTTATTCGTCAACAATTAGAGAATGGAGTAACTACAAATGGTATTTATATATATTGAATACAATTTATCAAGAATGCAATATAGAGCTTATCCCAACTAAGAAAACCGAATATATTAACTTAGATAGAAAAGCTAAAAATCAAATACAGCAAAATAAAAAGCGACCGCATAGTCGAGTAGACGGGTGACGAGATTGTAGCCCTACCACTGCGCCTCTCACATAATCCGTCAGTTGACGGATACGGTGCTTCTTCCTTTCAATCCAAATGTCCACCAGACATTTCAATTTCAGGAATATGTCCGGCGGTTCTCTAATTTTATCAAAAAAAACGGATTTTTAAGGGTGCTTTCAGAAGATTAAGAAAAAATGGTTGAAGGATGACTGGTAATATATATCAAATAAAACTAGACGATAAATTGATTGGAATAACCAAGCTTGAAAAAGCAGATGCCCCAATGGGTGTTGCATTTGGCTTAATGCATCTTAATGATATTGATTCACCTTTCGATTTTTTCAAAAAGTATTGCGAAGCAAACAAAATTGTGATTAATGAATTTGATGAAAAATATGGATTCATAGATACTCAAGTGATCCCTAATTTAAAAGTCCTGAAGACTAACGGCATTGAAATTAAAGGTTATGCAGGAAATGCAATTTCTGGAATGAAAGAGGAGGGATATGTAATAACAGTGTATGGGATTGGATATCCATTTTTTGAAGATGAATTTCCACATCATGTCAAATCTTACAATGAGATGTTTAAGGATGGAAAATAACGACCGTACAGTCGAATAAGTGTCTGACGGCCAATTGACCGCCAGTACACCTTTCCCTCCATCTGCCTGTTGGCGGATACGGGTGCCTCCCCCTTTCCTTTCAAACCAAATATTCAGTAGACATTTGGTTTGAAAGGCACATATCCAACGGTTCACTAAGTCTATTGATGCCCCTTCAATTTCAACAATTCATAAATGATTAGGCATCATAGACACCGTGCTTATCAAGGGTAACGGCTTTTAAGGAAGGCAATAGCTCGGCATACATATCGGGTCGGTACTTCAGGTACCAGATGAAGCCATCATAGGCAATGGGGGAATTCACGATCTTTGCTTTTCCTAAGCCATCCAGGAAGGTGGTGTATTTCTGTTCGCCCTTATAAGCCACGGAAAAGATAGCGCAGCATACCTTCCCCTTGCAGCCATACAACTCAATTATCTACAATATTAAAAGGCACCCTGAATTTTCAAAGTGCCCTTACAGCTAGCTCAAACAGTCTGATACTATAGTGGAAGTTATTAACACCCCTCTTGTACCCCAAATACTTTCTCCAACTTCATTTTAGCATCCCCCCGTGAAATAACAATGATATAATGACCTTCACGAATCACGAAATCATCGGCGGGGTCCTTTATTAATCGGCCATTGTCTACCAGGCCAATGAGGATCACATTTTCACTCTTTTTTAGGGCCACAAAAGCCTCAAAGTAAGTTTTACCCACATAAGGATTACCAGCTACTACTTTAAATTGCTGAATATCCTGATCGTCGGCCAACACACTGGTGGAGATCAAGTCTTCAGTATATTCGGCTACATGTGGTTCAAACAGGTAACTGGCCACCATGCGGGAGGCCACTTCCTGACGTGCCACCACATGAGAAACACCTGTATTTTGCAAGGTCTCCTTCAGTTCCGGGTTACTGCAATTCACAATGATGTTCAATGCCGGGAAGGCCTTCTTAAGATTCAACACGAATACCAGCGTCTCGGTATCCTCCCGGAAATTCACAAACACGGCTTTACTCTTTGTGATGTTCACCTTCTCATAGGCCACTGTGTTATTATAATCCCCAAACAGTACAAAGCAATTATCGTCGGGATATAAATCCTGGATAAGTTCCAAATCGTTTTTTGAATTGGTGACAAAGGCAATTTTATGACCAGCGTGAAAAATCTGATCGGCTACCTGACGGCCGAATTCACTCCAGCCGATAATGACGTAATGGTCTTCGAATTTGGTCCCGAAGAATCCGTTTTTCTTTTTTTCCATATATGTATTAATTCTGCTGGTTACTTCGCCAATAACATATCCTAAAACACCTAAACTACCCAGAATTATGAATAGTCCCACTAACTTACCGGCGATGGTGACGGGATAAAAATCACCATAACCCACGGTTGTCAGTGTCACCACCGCATACCATAAGGCATCGGTCATGGAGTTGATGTTGGCATCGGGCTGACCGCGCTCCAATATACTCACCACGTAGATCAGACAGAGGTAGATGACGATACCAATAATTAACCCTGCTTTTTTCTTCATGAATTATTTTTTTAAATTTTTCATAAGCTCATCCGCCGAACTCACTTCAAGTACTTCTTTTTCCCAATTCACCTCAAAGGTCAATTCCGAAATCAATGCTTTGAAGGCCTCTGCCTTCTTGGCATTGCAGCTGGTCAGTTCCACATAACACCAGCCACTCTCCGTAAAGGTATGCAGTGCCAGGTGCGATTCAGCCAATAACCAAAAAGCCGTAAAGCCATTTAATGGGAACTGGTGCGAAGAATAATCCAGTACATTGAAACCAGCTTCCATTAATCCAGTTTCAAAATGCACCTTGAGTTGTTCTTCATCGATCAATTGAATCCACCCTTTCAGATTAAAGACTTTTGGTGGGAGTATTTTTGGGGTGATTTGCGTCATCTTGTTTGTTTCTATCACCCAGACTAAAGTCTGGGCTTGGTGATCAGTAAAGATCCCAGTTACCATTCAAATAGTATTTATACAAAACCGGATCATGGATGCGATTAACTTTTATCGAATCTGCTTGTCCGGGGTACACATCTTTCCCAAAAGAGGTGATCAACTGCATGGCCTCATTGGTGATCCATTGTGTTTGAACCTGCTCAAAGGTCAGGTTTTGCAAGGCCTTTTTCAAATCAAAATCGGCAGATTTTTTAATGCCAATGCTCCACCCCCATTCACCCAGTGTGATGACATGGTTATGTAAGGGAACCGTTTGAAAGCCGCCCGACCGCATGGTTTCAACAATGCATTTAAACGCATCCGTAGCAAAATAAGGACTACCTGCCTGGGTGATGATTATTCCACCTGGCCGTAGATGTTTATAAGCTGTCCGATAAAACTCCTGCGAATACAGCCGGCCCAGTTCCACAGTACGCGGATCGGGTAAATCGACAATGATCACGTCGTAAAACTGTTTGTTCTCACTCAAGTAATGATACCCATCAGCATTCAACACCTCCACTTTCTCATGGTGCAAGGCTTTTTGATTGAGCTCCGTCAAAAGCGGATGTTCCATGCCCAGCCGGGTCATCCCCGGATCCAGATCAACCAGTGTAATTTTATCTGTGGCTTCATATTTCAGCAACTCACGCACCGCACAACCATCAGCGCCTCCAAGTACCAACACTTCCTTAGGATGCGGATGCAAGGTCATGGCCGGATGCACTAAAGGCTCGTGGTACATCATCTCATCCATAGTGCACAATTGCTGATTACCATTGAGGTACAACCAAAAATCATTTTTCCATTGGGTAATCACAATGCGTTGATACTTGGTTTGCTCAGCATAAACAATTTTGTCTTTGTACTTAATTTGCTCACCATACTTCACAATGGGATCCGCAATAAAAACACCGGCGATTATCACCACTGAGATCAACCCGATAAATGCTTTAATCCGGGTTTTATAAGCAGGTGTAATAATATCTTTCAGTAGCACAAACACGCCAATGGCCACTATGAAATTCACGGCTCCTAAAAAGAAGGGCAAATAAGTTAACCCTAAAAAAGGTAAACCGATAATCACAAAAAAGATACCTCCCAGGAGGCTCCCATAGTAATCCTTTTCCAGTACATTGGATATGTTCACCCGCAAGCTCTCGTACTCATCATTAATGCGCATGACCAGCGGAATCTCCATACCAATTAAGGTTCCGATCATGATGGAAAATCCATAAATCAATACGGCCAGCGATCCGGTAAACGCAGAAGCGGTATACACTATCATGGGGGCAAAAGAGACCACCAAAGACAAGATAAACTCCAACACTAAAAACTTCTCCGTCAAATTCTTTTTAAATGATTTACTGATACGACTTCCCAGTCCCATGGAGAACATCATGGTGGACACAATCATGGTCCATTGCAAAATAGAGTCTCCCAGAAAATAAGTGGCCAGCGTTGAGAGCAGGTATTCCGCCACAATACCACTGAATCCGGTGGCAAAAATAGCCGCCAGCAGTATGGCAGAGTATTTATTTTTTACTTTAAACATGTACAAAGACTAAAGAACAAAACGCAAAAACACGGAGAAATAAAGTTGATCCTTTGTTTCTCCGTGCTTTATATTATAAAAAGTTTATAAGCACCAAGTGATTAAAACCGAACCACCAATGTAAGCAAAGGCTTCAATGATAGCAGCTCCCACATTCGGGTGTTCCTGGTTAACAATTTCATCGGTCAGGCGCTGACCAGGTAATAAAATTTTATCGGTCAAAAAGCGCATCACCGGCAATAAGATAATGCCCAACACCAATTCGAAACCAGCTTCGGTAAAGGTGATGCCCCAACCTTCAAAATCACCGGTTAATCCGTGACGGATAAGATTGGCTATGGCAATTAATGCACCGGCAAATCCAACACCCACAGCTACATTATCACGTTCAATGTGATCGTGTACATCATAAGGGGTAATGAATTGGTAAACAGCAGCCGTAATAAACAAGGCCACCTGGCCAGCCGCCCAAAACACGACAGCTGTTAAGATCCCGTGTGCCCAGCCGCCTATCTCGGTCTCGCCCGAAACAGCACCGAAAATGATCAGACCGGAAGCAATGGATACAGCCCCTTCAATAACACCAGTCCCGGAGTTACGGTCTTCAATGATCTCCTTCTTCACAGAGAATTTGCGCAGAAGGATTTTATCATTAAGCCAAATGGAGAGGTTCAAGAGGATAATGGCCAACACACCATACATGAGGATGTCAATCACATCATTGACCAAGCCACGTGACGGCCCAACAATGGCACTTCCAATAGCTAACAATAAGCCAATAAAATAGCCCACATGTGCAAATGAGAAGGCCAGGTTATCTTTTTCTACCAACTCCTCCTTCACACTAAAACCCCGGTTTACTAACTGGTAAGCCAGCTTACCCAGGTAAAAAATCACAAACCCTACGGCAATGTAAACCACTGCATCATAGAGAATGGTTGAAATATCTGATAAATTCATAGTATATCGTTTTTCAGGTTTAGGTTATTATTTACCAGATCCACCACTGCGACCGCGTGAAGATGAACTACTGTAGCGCGATGAACTGCGGGTCTTTTTGCTGCCATAACTGGAGCCCGAAGAATATTTACGGGAACTGGAAGCACTGGCAGAGCGGGATACCTGACTGCGAACACTACTTTTAAAGGTAGACGGTTTTGATCCCCAGGTACTGGTTCTACCCGATCCGGATGCCGTATAAGACTTAGTGCCATACATCCGACTGCCCGAAGGTCCATAATAAGAACGCTGACCATAATAACCACCGTTGTAGTCATTCCAATAAGAACGACGGGCCGGATAGGTCATCATATTAAACATGGATGACATGAAAGCATAACGCCCATAGAATTCCCAAAAGGATGAACCGTTACGCTCCTGCCAGTGTCCATACTTGGGATTCCCTACATAATGGTTATAACCAGCCGGACTGGCTTTCTTACTAAGTTTCCCATCTTTTTTGGAGGCAATCTCCATCCCCATATTTTCCACATGGGCGGCAAAAAACACATCGGATACTTTTTCCCATCCCGTTTCCTGACTTAATACGGTATCAGGCTTTTCAACAATCACATTGTACTGATGGTAATAACCTCCATCGCGCGAATCCATATCCAAAAGAATGATGGAAAAATTATTCTCCGCTGACAGAGAGCGGATGAGCTTATCTACCGGTGATTTTTCCCAGGCCTCCGCTTGTGCCACAGCAGGATCTACCTGACGCGACGAACGGCGGTTACTACAGGTTTTCAGCACTATAAAACCAATAATAACAATGATAATGATTTTAGCTATTCCGTTGTTCATTTGTACGGTTAATTAGGTATGATTATTTTGTATCTTCTGAAGGCAAGATGTTGGAGATTTCAAACTCCTGAACACGGCGGCCTACGGATGCTTCAAATTCTTTCTCGTCCCACTGCTCAATACAGATCTGGTGCTCTCCGGATTCATCTTCAAAATCCCATGAGCGAAACTCTTCCCAGTTATCCCCTTTGGCAATGTCGTGAAAGAAACCTGGTGATTCCTTCTCCTGGAAATAGGTCACCCCTTTATAAACAATTTTTTTGGGTGCCTTCTGTCGATCAATCAACTCATCCAGCAAATCTTCTTCCAAAGTGCGTACTTTCACTTTTTGCATGAAGGCCAGCATCAACTCATCGTCCTCTTCCAGGGATAAATAACGGACTTGTGAACCATTGTTCACTTTAAACTCACGCGTAAAATAATTATCGCCCCAATCGTATTCATAAACCGCCTCAACCACCCAGGTGGAAAGATCGTACTCAAAAATAAAACCAACATCCAGGTCATGAACCCGGATATTGGTGCTATCGTAATGAGGTTCTTTTTTCTTAAAGAAATCAAATAAACCCATCTATTTACTCGCTCTTATTTTTCAACTTTGCTTTCAACTCCTCCAACGAATTGGACGCTTTCACATTTTTATCCGACAACACATCATCAATCTCATCGTCGAGGCTGCGGTTCTCCAAACTGATCTCTCCATAGGCCTCAGATAAGGCTTCCTGCTGGGCTACTTTCTCTTTCATTTTTTCCAACATGGAAACAGTTCCGGAGCTATCGATACCACTCAACTGCTTGTTGATTTTTTGTGTGGCGCTACTCACACGGGCACGCGCCTTCAAGGTACGCAACTCATTTTCGTAGCTGGTAATCGTACTTTTCAGCTTCTTCACATTCTTATCCAAAGTGGCAATGTTGTTATCAAAGCGTGTCACCTCTTCCTGCGCGCGTGATGCAGCTTCCATGGCCTCTTCTTTGCGGCTTAATGATTCGGTTGCCAGACGGTCGGCTTCCGCCACATCCAGCTCACCTGTCTCCGCTTTCTGAATTAACAAAATGGCTTTTTGCTCGTAGTTTTTAGCTTTGGCCTTATTATCATTCAGATCTTTTTTACTGCGAATCGCCATGGCTTTAACCTCGGCAAGGGCCTGTAAACTTTTATCCAAATCCACTTTTAAATCGCGGATGCCCTGCTCGGTCATCTTGATCGGATCTTCTAACTTATCTACCAGGGAATGCGCTTCAGCTTTTCCCACGCGAAATATTCTATCGAAAATACCCATATGTTGTTCTCTTTTTTATGCTTTTGAAAATTCAATTAACTCTTCTGAATACTCAGACAATAATAATTTCAAGGAATTTAAACTGGCCTCCAGCTCATTCTGATCCAGATTCTCCAACTGAAGCGTATCACGATAAATCACTTTTTTACCTGAATCATCCAATACAAATGCACCATGCACCACTTCGCGATTCTTCTTCAGCAAGGACACAAAAATAGCTTCCGATCCTTTGTTCATCTCAAATAACAAGCCTTCAATAATCAGGATGGAATCTTCACAATCGATGATGACGTTACTAATGCCATCTTCCTCCTTTTCAACTACAAATAATTCTTCAGTTGTATCTTCCGATACAATACGATATTCAAGGTCAAGCAGATACTCTTTCACCTTGTTGTAATATTCACTCATGTTTTTCTGATTTTATACCGTTATAAATTAAGGTTCAATGTTCATGTCTATGTGGAATAAACACACTTCGGCAGTGATTCAATAATGGGACAACCAAATATATGAAAAGTTTAGGAAGAACAAAAACACAAAAAAGAAACTACTAAGCCCATTATTCTATTAAATAAAACAATCTCCTTTTATTCTTTTCAGGCATTTAAACAAGAGGGATACAAAGCACAAGAATACACGCCGCATATAATCGTTAAGTGAACGATAAACACCAAAAAGAAAGAAGACTTGCTACTGTAGGCAAGTCCTCTTTAAATTTCAGGATAAAACGATAAAAACAATTGGAATCAATAGTCCCAACACCAATAATAACCAACGTCTGCGCCCCTTCTTTCCTTTAAGTGGCAGCATGAGGATACCGGAAACAGCCAGAAAAATCAATGCACCTGCAAAAACATCTGCTACCACCGTCCAGCCAGTTACCTTATTATAATGCAACTTATTAATGAAATAATACAACCACCGCTTTTCATGTCGTTCATATTCCGTGAAACCGGTGGAGACATTGTAAACTCCTATCCCACCATCAAACAAAAGGCGCAAATGGGCTTCATCCAAACGCCCGACCCTATGAACGGAAGGGACGTCCGGTAATGCCTGCCAGAATGCCCTTAGTGACTGCTCGTTAAGCCCTTTGGGAAGTATTAGTTGCTTTTCGGTGGTGGAATAAGATGGATTCTTACCATTCATGTGATTGAGCAAAATACCAGATAAACCATACACCAAAGCCACTCCAATCATCAATAAACCAATGTCACGATGCAACTGCCGCATCCATTTTCGTCCATTATGCTTATTGAACCAGGTCATAGTCTTTCCCCTTTATGAAATAAATGGAATAATACGCTTTTCCATTGGCTTTCATCCAATCTCTCATCTTCGTGATATTATTATTTTCGGCCGCGCAGGTTTCAGCAGAACCATCTTCTTTTACAGCTTTTTCACGACTTGCCTCTTCCCACTGATCAATGTATTCACTGGTTAAGCGGCGTTCTTTTAAAACACCGCTGACCTGGATGGCTTTACCAATCAATTCACGATTGAAACCATTGATGTTACCACCGGCTTCCACACGCACCGATTCTTCTCCGTTGGCATCAACCAGAAAACACCGTTTCCCCGAATGTTTACAGGTATGTGATACCACAGCAGTCAATTTGACTTCCTTATCAATCAGTTGATCGGCTTTATGAAGCAGATCCTCCACACTGGCATAGGCATTGGCTGTTGCTGCAACTTCCTTTGAACGATTGCTATCCTGTTTTTGACCGCTTGTATTGCAAGCCGCTATAGCGACCAGAATAACCAATATACTTACTAATTGCTTCATCATTATTTGTATTAAGATTACGATTTATTGGCGATAGAAAAATAAACTTATGAACCCGAACACCCCCGTGACTAATATCCAGCCAATACCAGTCGCATAGGGCATATCATCCCGTCGTTTTCGGTACAACAGCGCCCACATCAGCGCCAGACCTACGGTTACCATCAGACTCAGAGGGCTACTCAAGTAGATTTTCGGGTAGACATAGGCCGAATTCAGATGCTCCACTTCTATGCGGAAAGGAATAACCCATTGGGCCAGGTGATCCCAAGTATCTGGTTCTGACGATTGAAATACTTCATCTACTTTTTCCAGAGTCTGACTATTAACAGCAATGGTGCGCTTCCCTTTACCAGAAGAAATGTTCACATTCCAATAAAGCATATTGGCCATGATCATGATACTCTCACTTTGATAGTCGTACCGAAAAGGAAGCGGACGCAAGTTGTAAGTGGTGGATTCCACCATGTACATTTTATTCTGGTCATCAAATACAAAGCCGTAAAAACGCCGATCGGGCGCCTCCTCCATCTTAAAATGAAGGGCTTTAATTTTATTGCCGATTCCGGTATTGTTCACAAAAGGTTTTCCATTGACTTGTTTAACATGAAAAACTTGTCCGGCGGCATCTTTGATGAAATAGCCCTCGTCATATGCCTTGCGAGTTGTGGGAATCCCCGCCACCCATTGGGCTGGAAATTGAAATCCTGCATTCTCCAGTGCTTCCTGATAGCGTTGACTTTTAGCGTTATTCACTGAATTGGCTTCCACATCGATGAATTCAATACAATCAGAACAGCGAAACATGTCATCCGGCACTTCCAGCTCAACGCGTCCGGACATGGATTCATACATGGGATATAAAGCCAGCGTTGGACGATCTACATCACGCGGCTTAAGGCGAAAATAAAAAGTCCCTTTTTTAATTCGGTCAATGGACACTGGTGAACCGTGTATGGCTTCCGGCATACGACCATCCGCCAACATCTGGCGATAATAAAACAATGGCAGGATGGAATCGAACTGTTCTTCTGTATAAGTCCGGCCTTCGGCATCTTCACGGATTATGTCCGTTTTCCCCATGCGAATAAAACTAAACTGCCGTACAACCGAACTGTAATAAGTAAAGTCATATCGAGTTGAGGACTCACTACCCATTTTGATTAATTGCGGCAGTAAATATGCCAGCAAAAGTGTGATGAGGATTACCAACAACCATCTTAAGAGTTTAAAATTAGTCATGTATAATGGTTTAATAAATTAGATTTACTTATTGCGCACCTTGTCGAAAGCGTGCCACTGAATAAAATACAAACAGATAACACAAGCTATCCAGAACAAGTAATACCGGCGCAAAGAAGCGATACCCGCCTGAGGGTACTGATAAAAAATGCAGATAGATGACGATTCCCCCGACCAAACCATTTATGACCCGTTGTGACCATACTGGTTCGATACAAATCCAGGCGGTTAACAAATAAGCTGTTAACCCCGCCATCAAGCAAGGTGCTAAGGCTTGCGACCAGGCCCAAAGCATTTCCGGTGCTACTTTAAATTGCAACACACCAGACACCACCAGAGTCACACACAAATTAATGACCACTAAACTGCCCAAACCAAAACCCATCATGGCTACCACGGGCTTAAAGTGTGGCATTGGCAAATGAAGCGTCAGCTTAAACTTCCGCTTAATCATTTCAGGCACAAACTGCCCCAAGGCAATCAATACACCCCCAATCAATGGCAAATATTTAAGGTAATCAATCAATACCAAATCCTTTTGAATAATCATTTCCCAGAGGTGCACAGCCCCCGCAAAACGGAAACTACGATTTACTTTTACAAGGGTGAAAACAACCGTAGCGGTGTAGATCAATGCAACCAGCAGCAATAACCAGCGTACTTTGATCCATTCTTTATATAGAATTGCTTTTGTCATTATGTAATTAGCTAATTTGATGATGTGATCATTTGAAGATAGGTCAATTAGGAATTAGTTAATTTGTGAATGAGGTAGGACCTATTAAGCAGAGCGATCTCCCTCTAAACCCTATCCCCTAAATTAATATTTTCCTGTCATGCCAATAAAGGCTTCCTCCAGGGTGAGTTCGGCCGCCTGAAACGCATCAATTCGATTATTTGCTGAGACGAGCCGCTTTACCTCATCATGGGGTAAAAAGGAGTAGGTTTCCCATTGGGTACCTATGCGCTCCGTATTCCACAACTGATCTGTCTCAGGCATTTGAAATATTTCGGAATGAAATGTAAAGCGCCTGAACTGATTCATGATACGTGCTGTTTTATCGTGTAATAAAATGCGCCCATAATCCAGTATGATACACTCATCTACCAGCTGCTCCATGTCCTGAATGATGTGACTGGTCAGAAAAATCGTTTTATCGCCTGACGCAGCAAACTCACGCAGATAATCCACAAACAGATGGCGGTAACCAGGATCAAGCCCCATACTGAAATCATCCAGAATTAATAATTCCGGATCTTGCGCCAGCAATAAGCCCAGTGCCACCTGGGAACGCTGTCCACACGACATGGTGCTGATCTTTTGCGTAGGCGACACCTGCAACTTTTTCAGCAATTCATAATAGGCATCCTTTTTCCAGTTTTGGAAAAAGGACGAATAGTACTTCTCTATTTGTTGTACCGTAAAAAAATCGTGTTGCACATGGCCTTCCAGCAACAGGCCGATTTTACGTTTTGTCTCCGGAGACAAGCGTTCCATCTCCTCCCCGAATAATTGGCAAGTTCCGGAAACTGGTTTTAAAAATCCATTGAGGATATTAATGATGGTGGTTTTACCCGTTCCGTTTTTACCCAATAAGCCTAATACTTTGCCTCGCTGTACCTCAAAATTGAGGTTTTCGTATATACAACGATCGCCATAATAATGGGTGATGTTGTTACATTTTATAATTGGTTGCATGCTTTTGTTATTGTAAGAATGATTGTAAAAACTATATGGCAATGCCAATGGCCAGTTTAAACACATTGGTTGGTGCCACCTTTTGAAACAGGAAAGACTGAAAGGCACCTTGTATATACACGTTCCAATTCTCTCTCCGCTTAAAATCGTATCGTATTTCCGTGTCAGTTAAGAAATAAGAAGCTGAACGAAACTCAAAGTTGGGTATCACCATTTGATCATTGGCATTTTCAAATGCATGAACAGATGTTTGAAGGGAAGTATTAACAGCTTTCGTGAAACCAATCTTCTGCTTCACCGCAAGCCAGCTTTTCTTCACCCGGAAATGTCCCCCTACCCGGGCGTCTATTTTGAGCAGATCAATCGTCTGACTAGCTGCAGGACTAATATGTCGGGACTTATCGTGATACAATGCACTTGTTAACTGATATACATACTGCCTCCCTTTGGTTGAGTACTGACCTCCCCAACTGAACCCTAAATCGTAGAGCTCCTGTTTATACTTGGTAACAGAGTTGATCAGTTTACCGCCAATCCCATAATTGAACTCCTTCCCATCTTTATTCATTAAATGAGCATAGATCTTAACCTGGCTCATGCCCTTTTCTGTAGGCCATCGATACCCCACTTCTGCTTCCTTTTGCCGGGTAGTTAATTGACTGATGGTCTTAAAAGCTCCAATCTCCTCCTGGTTCATTGTATTCTGTAAGTTCTTTACACTGATGCGCCACCCATTTACCCGAACCGGCAACAACTGAGCTGAAAAGGCTGTTCCTTTCAACTCATATAAAACACCCATGTTATTGACAACCTGTGAGAAAAATTTATCATATAAACCAAAACCTTTCATGAAAATGAGGTAAAAATCACTACTCTCTCTGTAGCCGGTCACATCAGTAGTCTGCTTATAGCTGCGGTAAGCACCGTTAACACCCAGGTAATACGCATGTCCTACACCATAAGCCAGTCCCCCCACAAGGTTTAAGTCAGACGTCCGGTTCAAGGGCCGCGGGTCTCTTTGGCGATACGAATTACCGGTGGCATAATCTCCCCCAATTCCCCAATAAATGTTACGCCATGCATTCGCATACCCTCCCTTAAAACGATAGTTCTCATAGTTAACATCTCCTCCTGACAAGTCGGCCATAATATAAGGTGTCGTCAGAGCGTAATCGGCATTACTTATCCAGCGTTGGTTTTTCATGTTACCCTTTTGATAGCCCGCCGTCCCCCAAAAGGTCTGAGAATTGATTTGTTTATAAGAATGCGCATCGAAAGTGAAGGCACTGTGTTGATCTCCCATCTGTACCAAATGCGTCTCATTGGCTTTTAATTGGTACATGCCAATGGAGGCGTCCATATAATCGTCGACCGGATAAAATGGCATGAAGGCTGGATTCTCCCACTGCAGCTCATAAAAGGAAATACGCTCCTGATTAAAATGCCTGAGAGCTGCAGTATTATTTTGAGCCGCTATCTTGTCAGTCCCCGATACAATAACAATGCAGAAAATAATTAATACTGGATGTAGGCTTTTCATGTAAGCTGAAGAGATCATTAGTAAAGAAATTGGAAAAAGCAGGCTTCCTTTCCACAAAATCCTGCCTGCATAATTAGTTAACCACACCCGGATTAGGTGACTCAGCTACCTGAAAATCGATAGTTGAATTATTCGTATCCAATAATACCACACGGCCATCTTCTTCCACATGCGAAACTTTACGCACCACACTACGGCCCCGCCCGTTTTTATCGGATTCCGTATAACCGCTATTGGTCCATCCCAAATCCAGTTCAGGTGCCACTATTTTCCAGTAAAAAGCGGTGGGATTACTCAATTCAACCGCATCAAGCACCGCCTCATTGGGGATGGTATAGTACTTTTTAGTAATGTCACGGCTAAAGCCATTAAACTCGAATAGATAGTCATATTCCTGAAGATTTTCTTCCAGAAACGCCTCTTTTGTTTTGTCCAGTTTAAATAATACATAGGCATGGTTACCTTGCATATTCGGTTGCCAGATGGTACGCGTATAACAATAGACTTTTTCAAGGTTGGTAACACTTTCGATATCCACATCCTGAACACTTGGAATAGGCGAATCATCATACCATTCAAAATCTGCCTGAGATAAATCTATTGATTGCGGATTATGTGCGCGGTGATCAATGCCAATGTCACACAACGTAATGGATTCTCCTGGCTCAACAGGATAGGTCATTCCATTACCAGGCACCCGGTAAAAGGCCTGAATGGCGGTATGGGTTGCACGATTATCAGGTGTCAGGTTGCTATTAAGACGGGCAAAACCGGCATTAAAGGCCCCTTCACCAATGGCTAATCCGTCAGCATAGAGCGTTTCATTGCTATTGTTGTATATTTCAAAGAAGGTATCCTGGCGGTAATTTTTACTTTCCGGTGTTAACGACCCGGTATAATATATTTCGGAGATAACGAAACCAGTGTTTTCTTTTACCTCAAAAAGGGCCAGCTCTTCATTCAATTCGCCCCCTTTTATTTCCACATTCTCCGTAAAACCCTTTATTTTTACTTCAATCGTATGGGATGCTATTTCTACTACCAATTCCACATCACCTTCGGCATTCACCTTTTTTCCAGGTGTTTTAACAATGGTGGGATAGATCATGTCAGCCTCCACCAACACACTGTAAGCCCCATCTTCAACTGTACTGATGGTAGTAGCCAGACCAGCCAGATGATGCGTGCTTATGACACCTGTATTGAGGTTCGTCAATGTCGCTGTCCCACATTTATACATCAACGATTCAATACCAGTCAAGGATGGCGGCAAACGTAACTGCAGGTTCACATCAGTAGTTGGTGCCACGGCATTGTCATCATCACTGCAACTGGTAAATACCAAGAGACCGGCAACGAATAAAAAGACTATTTTTTTAAAACTCATTGTATATTAATTTATAGTTTAACATTTAATTCCATTCCAAAGCGGGGATATACCCTTCGCTCTACTTTCACACCACTATTCCGATAATAGGCGGGCGTATAATCAAGCAGGTTGTAAACAAAAAACGAAAAGTCAATGTGCTTATTAATTGTTTTACTGACCGTCAAGTTAAGGGCTATCGCAATGGTTTCCTTATCCTTAGCAAACAGACTCTCCGAGGGTTTCTTATATAAATGGGTTAGTACGGGATCATTGATGTGCTCACTGGTATAGGGAAAATGTGTTCCATTCTGATCCACATAATAATCAGGCCGGCCATTATGTGCGTTACGTTGCCGGCTCTTAAACCAGACCGTTTGCAGTTCGGAACTAAAAATGAGCCCCAATGGATTGAGGTCAGTATCGCCCCGCACATTTGTATTCAATGAGGTATATGTTGAGCCATCATCCCAACTGTAAAGGCCCATGTAGGGATAATCTGCGCCATCTAACACAATACCAGGTCGCCGATACTCCGGCAAACTTTGATCATAGGTTGATTTAAACCAGGCACCTCGCACTGTTATCCGGGAAGATAAGGGGACTACTGTTCCAAAATCAAGCTCATACTCAAGTCCTTCTTTTTTATTTAAACCTCCATTACGCCACTCATAACTGCCCACCTGGTAATTTTTCTCTTCCGATTGAAACTGGTCCAATTCCGGTGGTCCTGTTAAATCAACTGCTGACACTGAACTTTCGTCATAATCGGTATAGGTATATCTTTTTAATTGGCTCAGGCGCTTGAAACCCGATGTCATGCGTTCATTAAAATAAGTCACCACTAGCTTGCAACGGTCACTTTTGATCCGTATACCTATCTCTTTTTTGGTGTTTTGTGCCGGCCTTAAATCATAGCTTGCGGGCTGTTCTTTATAGGTTTTATAATTTAATCGCGACAGCTCTGCATTGGAAGAATAGTAATTTAGCTGTTGGAAATCTACATAATAGGGCTTGGGATACAGGTGCATCAGCGTGGGCAATTTATGGTGCTGACCATAGCCCGTCACCAGACTTATTTTTGTCCGATAATTACCCAGCATAAAAGCTGGAAACGACCAGGTGGCATTGAAACGCGGCTCCCAATATATGTGGCCTTTCATCGCATATGGCTCACTCAGGTTAAGGGCCATCACCCCCCTTAAGCCAGCCATCACATTTAATTCAGACGAACCTGCAGATACCTTCATGACATCTTCTGCAAAAAAAGCCAACTGTTGCAAAGACGGCAAATCGTTAGGTTGAACCGGATCGACACGCATCCCATGGAAGGGCGGCCTTAGCGGATCAAACAACTCGCCATTGCCAAAATTCTTCTTATAAGCATAATTGGCTCCCCATGAAACCTGGTGATGACTTGCAAAAACCTGCAGGGGATGCGAACTGTAAAGCGCACTATTCAGATAAAAGGGCTGCCCATCCACTTTCACATGGGTTTGATAACTGGGTGGCAGATAGATACCATCGTGCACACCTTCTTCCAGCGTGTAAGCCATTGGGATAATGCGTCCGGCCGAAACCAGCCGATCAATTTCCGTTTGCTCAGAAACATAATTACCCGATAGTCTAATCACCAATTGATCCCACCAACTAAGCTGGACTACCTCCCAGTTTAATTCAGTCCCCAAACGTAAATTATGGTAATCCTTATCATAGCGGTCAGTGACCACATAATCCACCTCGGGATCAATGCGCTCCCGGTCAAAAGCCCCTGTGTAGTCCAGATTGACTTTGAGTACCATTGGATTGGCTTGCTGTACCTTTTGGCTGCGATAACGCAAAGAAGTGGTATACCGGGTGTAAGTCAGCTTTTGATTGCGGGGATCATTTTCATACCGGATATAGCTTAGGTCGGCATTCAATGTGTTCAATGAATCGATGGCCAGACCTTTCCCAATGGAAAACAACTTTTCGGTGGGTCTGGATTTAAAACGCATTTTCACGGGTTTCCGGCTGTAACTGCGCTTAATGGAAACCACCCCCGATGTTAAATCGCCATACTTAGCCGATGGCACCCCTCTTATTATTTCAACCGATTCAATATCATCCGTTGAAAGTAAGCGCATATCCATGCCCTTACCTGTGGCATCTCGTTTTTTAATAGTAACCCCCTTTGCTGCATCATAAGCACCACTCACCGATTGCATTTGCACATCATTGGATAACAAGTGACCATCCATCATAAAAGCGGTTCCCAGGGAAGATGTATAATCACTATTGGAAGCAGAACCAGCTTCCCGCAGAGTAGGTAGGCGCATGGTGGTTAAATTATTTTCACTCGCAGTTCCTCCGGGTAAAAGTTGAAAAATATCAGCCATACTTGACGGCTGCAGGTGTTTCATGGCACTCTGTTTGATGACCGATGTTGTTTCAAGTCCTGCTTTTTCCTCCGCAATAACAGATATCTCCGATAAGGCCAAGATGTCACGACACATCGAGAAAGAAATAAGAATCGGGCTTTCGGCAGTCAATAAGGTATCCAGACTGGCATAGCCAATGCAGGAAACCTGTATTTGAATGGGGCTTTTTGCAGGCAGACAAAGTTCAAACAAACCATTTTGATCGGTCACCGTGCCAAGTCCTAATTGCGGCGCCACCACATTGGCATTGCCAATAGGTTTCATGCTCCGACAATCGCTTAGGCGACCGGACAGCTTACGCGTTTGACTCAAACCGGTTGAACTCAGAATAAAAAACAGCTCAACAGTAAATAATAGTTTTTTCAACATCTTCTACACACTAAGAAAGTGCAAAGGTAGAAGCGCCTCTTGCGGCTCACAATCGCCATTAATGGGGGTTTTATTATGATTATTATAGGGGAGGTACATTCCATAAAAAGACAACATATAATTGCCACAATACGCCTATCAGCCATTTATACACAACGGCGAGATTCCTTTTTAACCACCCCTCCTTATTTTTGACTAATTATTTATAGGGATTACATAAACAAAAGTGAATCTTGTCTGAAACAGCATTCCTCTTGAAAAGCGTCAGCCGAAAACTGCAGCTACGACACCACTGCTTGACTATTGATTGCCCGTGTATCAGCCTGCCCCGGGCAAATACCTACAGCCACCAAGTGGATATCTACAGATCTGACTATGCTAGCTACATCAACCAGACCCTAGCTACCAAAACCCCATAAATATCTACTTACCCCAGCCGGTTATCTACGGTGATATGAGATAAGTATAGGATGCTAACACCTTGAGTTCTGCCGATAAGCTGGTGGTAATCACCGATAGCTATGACAGGGATGTAGAAATGAGGACGAATGTAACAGATAGGATCTTCAAACAGGCAGTTAAGATTTCTTACGGGAGCGATATTGGGCAGTTTGCTCCCTTTTATACTTACTGGCATAGGATCGCACCAGCTCCGGCTGATCACGAAACACAAATTTGCCATATTGACGCACTTCATCCACCACCTCTTTCAGAATGGTATACGCTCTATCGCGGATTTTTCGCCCTTCGGAGTAACCGTTACGAAAAGCATTGGCCTTACCATGTAATCCGGCATTCCTGTCAGCCATGCTGGCAGCCTGATCCAGCAGGTTTAAATCAAAATTGATAGCAATGAGTGCTTGCTGATGGGCATGGCCCAAAACCGATAAATTAAGGATGTTCTGAATAATAGCTGCGTGCGACCGGGCCTGTTTCATGTGGGTCACCCGGCTTAATAATTCGGGCTTCTTGCGGAACGCAAAGGCCATTTGATCCAGTAGATTTCGATAAAAGGCATGCATTACAACCGCTGCTTCTTTCCAGGATTGCATCGCCTGTTCCCGCTGATTGGCATGTTCCTGCCAGTGTGATTCAGCCGTCCGCAACAACTCGATGCGATTCAACAATATCGGAGAGATATCAGCAGGTAAACCGACCGCTTCCAACAACGGCTTATCAATCAACAAACGTGTATGTAAGTTTTCAGCCTCCTGCAAATAAATACCAATGGGAATGGTACATACTTTAACCCGATTCAGTGGCAGATTCTTTAAATCATCCAGGGATAACAATGGGGATAGCTTCTGACTCATAATGGCTTAATATTTTCGTTAAACACGGGACTCTCCACTCTCTAAATTAACGATTTACTCACCAAAAATCAGCAATGCCAAGCAAAATATTTCTCCATACCGGCGGTATCTGAACCAGCCCCTGGCTGCCAGGTAAACATGATTCCCCCGACATTGTACGTGTATCACCCCTAAGCGACTTCCGAAAGTCGTCTTCATTTATCAACCGTTTAATATCTTTATCACCACCAATTACATATCTAAAAAAAATGAAAAAAATACACGTACTGATTCTAAGTGGATGGATAATGATAACGGGCTTACAGGCCCAGCAAAATGCCAATCACATCCAGCTGGATGTAAAGCAGAATATCCAACGAAAAAATATTCACATCCCTAATATTGAAGGTTATCAATCCTTAAAAGGCGATTTTCACATTCACACGGTTTTCTCCGATGGCCTGGTATGGCCCACCATTCGGGTGCGTGAATGCTGGGCCGAAGGTCTGGATGTAATGGCCATTACCGATCACCTGGAATACTTACCTCACAAAAAATTCATGAAGGGCGATCATAACAGCTCCTACGATCTGGCCGTTCAGGAAGCTAAAAAACACAACATCCTCTTAATAAAAGCCTCTGAAATAACGCGCAGTATGCCTCCGGGCCATCTCAATGCCTTTTTCATTGAGGATGCCAATAAACTGGATAAGAAAAAACCGGAAAAAGCCTTTGAGGCCGTCCGGGAGCAAAATGGTCTGATGATCTGGAACCATCCGGGATGGAAAGCGCAGCAAGCAGATACCTGCCGGATCTACGACATCCATAAACAACTCATTAAAGAAGGTCGCCTGCATGGCATGGAGGTTATGAATCATACAGAATGGTATCCCATTGTTTTACAATGGTGCATCGATCACCAACTGGCCGTTTTTGCCAATAGTGATATTCACGATGTGAACGGTTATGTGTATGATGTGAAACAGAGCCATCGCCCCATGACCTTATTATTCGCCAAAGAAAAAAGCTTCACGGGTGTACGCGAGGCCATTGAATCGGCCCGCACCATTGCCTGGTTCGATTACCAGCTGGCCGGCCCTGAAGATTTACTCAAACAACTTTTTGAGGCCTCTGTCCAATTATCATCTCCTTATTATAAGAATGGAGATATGGAATACCTGGAGCTGAGCAATAACAGTGATCTGCAATTCTCTTTTTTAAACGAAACACCTGAAAACGGAGCCCCGGCCAGTTTCATTCTGAAACCTGGAAAAACCATCATTGTGAAAGTTAAAAAAGGCACTCGCTCCTTTCGCTGCACCCTGGACAACTGCCACATCGGGATGTTTAAAAACCTACAAGTTGAGTTGATGTAAAAATTATAAAAATGAAAGCCTGCAGCTAGAATACTGCAGGCTTTATATTTTGAAACGATTTCGAGTGCCTAAGAATTTGGCTTAAACAGACCCGGTGTATCCGTTCCGGTATCCAGTACATATTTCCACTCCCCGTTTGATTGTTTCTTCCAGATGGAGACATAATTACCATATTTAATTTTCCCTTCGGCGGTTACCAACTTCCAGTTGCCCACCGTGTAGCCCAAATCGCCCGATCCGGCTATCTCGGCCTTGAGCGGTTCCCAGGTAATGGTAAAATTGGTATCATCAATTTTAGCAAAAGCCGCTTTCATCTCTTCAATGCCCCAGAGCGGGAAGCGCTTTTCCTGAAGCTTAATTACCTCCGCATCCGCATAGTGCAAAAAGGCGGCAGTCATTCCTTTGGTTTCACACATGTTTGAGAAGGCCCTATCTATTTCAACCAGAACTTGGGAGTCAGCTTGAGGATTGGGGATGGTGCAGGCAGTCATAAGCAAATAAAAAAAAAGCATGAAATATTTCATCATGGATGGTTTTAGAGCAAGGTAACGAATTAATAAAACCGTTCCAAACGAACTTCATGAAAGCTTCTATAAGTTTCATCCTGAAGCAGCTTCACCATCTCTCCGGCCAGATAGGGTGCCATCAATCCACCCCGTGATCCTAAACCATTGAAAATTCCAACCTGTGGTTGTTCCTTCAAAAAACCCAGCACAGGTCGTCGATCATGCAATGTGGGCCGTATGCCGGTAATTTGCTTTTTCACCATTAAGGGCGCATTCGAAAAAGCATGCCATTTCCTGAATAACTCTTCCTGCTTTTCTGCTGTTGCCGATAAATCCTCCCAATGGTGTGCATAGGTGGCACCAATTTTAAACTGTCCCTTTCCAACCGGCATCACAAAAACCCCTTTACTGATAATGCAATCAGTATGTAATTGTGGAATTTCCACATCCAGCAATTCGCCTTTGGTATTTCTGAATTTCAAAGCTTGAAAAAATGCACTCTTTTCATCCCAGGCACCACGACAAAAAATAATTTTTCTTGCACAGATCCCTCTCCAACGAACCGTTTTACTCTCAATTATCAATTCATCGTCAGTAAATAGATCCTCCACCAACTGTCCCGATTGCTTCAGAAAAAGTCGATAATTAGTTAATAATGTAGTCATGTCCAGGCGGGCAGCGTAACAAAGTGTTCCTACACCATGGGGAGCTTTTAGGAGTGGATCCAATACCGCTTCTGAATCCGAAACAGATGCATACGCCGCTAAGTGTAGTTTGGCAATTTGCTGCTTCCAAAATAATTTATCTTCGCTTCCAAGAATTTTGAGGATCGGTTTGGGGTAGAAAAACCGTGTTTTTAAAAAAACTTCCAGCTCAGAATAAAGCGTCGTAGCATGCGGAAAAAACAGATCTGCCTGCCAGGTTTTCATCAGGCGTTTAATCACAATGGGATTAATTAATCCGGCAGCAGCCCGGGTAGCTGCTCCATTCTGAATGTGATCAACCACCAGGTGACTAATTCCTGCTTTGTGCAGTTGATAGGATAAAAGGGTTCCGGCTAAGCCCT
>Ga0193953_1000425_pt1 | contig 23417 bp, 14 predicted proteins | sample BB_4_MG_FD_140325 | JGI IMG/M metagenome (GOLD analysis project Ga0193953, IMG submission 140325) | Microbial mat bacterial communities from the Broadkill River, Lewes, Delaware, United States - BB_4_MG | ecosystem: Environmental > Aquatic > Freshwater > River > Microbial mats | place: USA... | reverse complement strand
CCTAATACCCTTTCCTGCTAATTCTTGCACCAAACGGGTTCGCATTCCCCGATGTCTGAACGAATCTGTCTGCTCCATATGGGTTGTAAAATTAATTTAATTTTTGGAGCCCTGTTAAGCTCTTGCCAATTACCATCCTATAAAAAAAACACTTCGTAGATAAACCTCTGATATCCTTTAAAATATTTCGCAACACCAACAACTAAATTAAACTTTTTACATTCAAATAAAATTTTTCTCAATGAAACCCGTTCTCATAAGCAATGGGGCCTCGTGGGAAAATGAATAAAAGTAAAGCAGTATCTGTTTTTTTAATCAGTGACATACTCTTTGTCACTGTGGCTGCACTTTTTTCCATCTCAACCGTGATGGATGATTTGCCTGTTTTATTGTCGCGTCTGGCCATTTTTATCCCGCTTCCGCCCACTCCGACAATGGCCATCATTGGCTTATCTCTTTATTACCTGCTGCTGCTCTATTTAGGTGGCCTCTACCGTAAAAACCGTAACCTGTCAAAAAGAAAACAGTTAACCGATATATCCGGAAGTTTGATTGCAGGCCTTACCATTCTTTTCGTTGTTACTTTTGGGATTTTTGAATTGTTCGCCTACTCCAATGCCTGGAACACTTATCTACAATTAATGATTATCGGTATCACTTTTCTGGCCATTCCCCGCATAATCATTGCCCGGATTATTCAGATCCTTATAAAAAAAGGCATTTGGCAATACGATGCTATCCTGGTGGGATCGGCCGCTACCCTAAACGATGCATTTACAGAAATCTCTAATTTAAGTAATCGTTGCGGCTATCGAATTTCACAGGTTTTATCAACGGATTACGTACCTATAAAAAATGGTTTGAGTGAGGTTGCCGTTCTTTCAAAGTCGGCCGAATTAAAACAAATCATCAGCCTTCGTAAACCAGATGAAATCATTATTGCGCTGCCTTCTTTCAACAGTACAACCATTTCAGAAATCTTAACCTTGAGTAAGGAGCGTAATATTACTGTTAAAATTTTACCCGATCTAACAGCGATTCTGGAAGGTTTAGTAAAGATCGAGGATGTGGAATCCCCCCCTTTTATTACTATTACCAATAAAGGATTACCTGTGTGGCAACAGGTGTTTAAGCGTTTATTTGACATCCTGATTTCGGTGATTGGCATGTTACTAACCCTCCCGTTTTTTCCATTTATTGCCTGGAATATTAAAAAAACCTCCCTAGGTCCCATCTTTTATCTGCAAGAGCGCATTGGAAAAAATGGTCAGCCTTTTCAGATGATCAAATTCAGAACCATGCAGACCAATGCCGAAGAGGCTGGCCCCTCGCTATCTTCTGAGAATGATCAGCGGGTGACCCCCTTTGGTCGCTTTCTGCGACGTTGGCGACTGGACGAGATTCCCCAATTCGTGAATGTTATTAAGGGTGATATGGCCCTTGTTGGCCCCCGGCCGGAGCGTCAGCATTACATTGATCAGTTATTACAGAAAACACCCCATTTCAGCAGATTGTTAAGTGTAAAACCTGGTATCACCTCCATGGGAATGGTGAAGTTTGGCTATGCCGAAAATCTGGATCAAATGATTAAACGCCTGCGGTATGATATGATTTACATGGAAAACCTGTCGTTGTTTGTTGATTTCAAAATCTTCCTTTATACCTTAAAGACTTTGTTACTGGGAGAAGGGAAATAATCTACAACTTGCAACACCATCTCTATAGCTTACGGCAGTACTGTTTTTCTTTTGGGAGATACCTCCCTGCTTTGCAAAAAGCCCTCTATACTTTTCAACACCATTGTTTTTCTTTAGAGAGATAGCTCTACAACTTACAACACTATCTCTACAGCTTATGGCAGTACCGTTTTTCTTCTGGGAGATACCTCTATGGACGAAAAAAACATCGCTATAAGCTTCGCCGATCCTGTTTTTCGTTGCGGATGCTCCGTCTAAAACAAGAATTAGTTAATCGTGTTAATCGGATAAATAATATCGAGTTGCAAAAAAATCCCGCCATAAGCGGGATTCGTGTTTGTTTATAATTTCATGAGCTTCGTGATTGAAACATCTTTATCATTGCTCACTCGCATCAGGTAATTACCACGAGGCAGATCACCCCATGATACTTCGTGCTGATCCGTTTGCATCTTCACTTCCTTTACCTTCACACCTGCGATGGTAAACAACTCCACGCTTTTAATGCCCGGCATTTCAGTAGAAATTACCAATCTATTATGGAATGGGTTGGGCGCAACCTGTAAATCAAATGCACTTTCAGGACGGCCCCAGATGCCGGTTTCAGACTCAAAACCTTCTAATTTCTGCTGACTATAAATCACATATTCTCCCGGCTGCAAAACAATCTGCATTGATGGATCAGTCACATTTATACTATCCTGACCGTTGTAATTATACCACCATCCTTTTTCGCTAAAATTAGGCTGCGCAGCTGCTTCCACCACATCGAAATTACCAATGATGCGAACATCATCACCCGGCATATTTAATTCAATGCGTTTGACGGCATTACGGACATCCAGTACAAAATCATCGGTAGAGAAAACCGGTTCATGGTGCTTTAAAGCAATCATTGTTTGGTGTACTTTAAAAAGATGCGCCCGCTCTTCGTCATCCAAGTACTCCCATTTTGGTGGTTTGGGTGCCAGGCGATCCGGATCATCAATACTCACATCAAAGCCCAACTCCCCAAATTGCCAAATCATCTTCGGTCCCGGTATAGGGTAGAAAAACGCTGCTGCCGCTTCCATACGCTTTAAAGCTGTGGGCAGATATTTCACACTATAATTACCACTAGTGTTTCCGTATTGTAAATTCTTATACATCAAACGCTCTTCATCATGACTTTCCATGTAATTCACAACACGGGGAGCTGACCAACCTCTCTCCTGATAGGATGCCCAGGAAAAATCTGATTTGCCATTCTCATTATAGCCCATGGTAGCTTCATTGTAATTGTGATTGTGGTTTCCCCAAAATAGGATACCATGCTCAGCCAACTCCTTTTCTTCACTATTTTCAGATAAATGCTCAAAAATCACAATGGCATCCGATTTACGTTTCCAAATCTGATCCACCATCCGTTTTAAAATGGCAATACGCGGTGCATCATAGGCCGATGCCCAATCGCCAGCTTCATACTTGGTATTGGTAAATCCTTTCGTGAAGTCGAACCGAAATCCATCGACCTTAAATTCACTCATCCAATAAGAACAGATACTATCGGTTAGTTCTTTGGTGTGAATGCTCTCGTGATTGAAGTCATGCCCCCATTGAGCGGCTGGCTCCTGCATGTTGTGCTCCCGGTTATACCACGGATTATTAGCCGCTGGCTTTCCCCCTTCTATATACATGCGGGCAAAAGGCGATTGACCAAAGGAGTGGTTCAACACCATGTCCATGATCACGGCCATCCCATTTTTATGACATTCATCGATGAAGGTTTTATAATCCGCAATGGTACCATAAGCTTTATCCGTTGCAAAATAAAACGATGGGTTATACCCCCAGCTATCATTCCCTTCAAACTCATTGAACGGCATCAGCTCAATGGCATTCACGCCTAATCGCTTCAAATATGAAAGTGTATCCGTAATGGTTTTTATATCCCGCTCGTGGGTAAAATCCCGAATCAGTATTTCATACACCACTAAATCTTCAGTTTCCGGTGCGACAAAGTCAGATACGGTCCATTGAAACGCATCATTTTGAGTACTAAATACCGATACAATCTCGTCTGTTTTTCCTTCCGGATAAGCCTTTAAGTTGGGATAAATGTCGTCCGTAATGTATTTATCGTTCCAGGGATCCAGAATTTTATTGGTATAGGGATCGGCCACTTTTAAACCTCCATCAAACCAAAACTGGTAAGCATATTCCGTTTGTGGATCAAGACCATTGAGTGTTAACCAAAAATTATCGCCATCTTTCTTCATGAGGTACTCGTTGCGGGCCTCCCAGTTATTGAAATCACCCATCAAATAAACGAATTCCTTCTCCGGTGCAAATAACACCACTGTGACAGAAGATTCAGAAAGTTTGTTCACACCCCGTTTCAAATCACTAGGCATGGGTTCTTCTACTACATCACCACGAACAAAAATAGTACTGGTGGCTTCCACCGTTTTTCCACCGGCCGAAGCGCTTGCTTTAATAACATACTGATCCAGGGATACAGCTGTTATCATATGTTGAATAGAGGTTTCACCAGTACTTTTAACCTCCACATCATTGACAAACAATGTCAATTCATCACTCAAAATCGAATTCGCTTTAACTAATACATCCATACCAGCTGTCACCACCGACTTATCCAACGGAGATTCAATCGAAACCGCCAACTCTTCGACCGATACATCGACAAAAATATCTTTACTCCCCGTATCCTTTCCTTCGCTGGAATTATCTCCACTTCGAAAAACGAACGCCATTTGCTCAATCACCTCACCGGTTGATACACCATAATATGATCTGATATCAGGTGTAATCTCAAGTGTATACACATTGGCAGATTCCCTGGTCATCTTATATTTTGCATCGTTATCACCCCAGGTAGGCGCGTATTTCCAATCGCTACCACTTGTACTTTTATCGGTAATTACGCCGGTATGTGCATACACATCGCCTGTGTAGTCTTTTAATCCTTGGTCACCGCGATCGGCATAAAAGGTAATTGTCACCTTATTTTCATCCGTTGGAATGGCAGGATCACTGCTCACAACCTGTGCGTTCAGAATCCCTCCCCAAACTAATACAGCAATTAATAATAGTATATTTCTCATCTCGCCTACAATCATTTAATCATCATTTTTTAATTCCATCCGTGTTCTTTAGTATCAATCCAGATAAAGGAGCCACCGTCACAGTGGGGCCATTTACCAGTTCCTTACCCATTAGGCTCTTGTATTTAGCATTATTGGGTAGTTTAAACGGTTCAACTTGCATTCCGGCATTTAATACCACGATAATCTCTTCACCTTCCATGAATCGGCGATAGGCCAATACACGATCGTTACTCTCCAGAAACTCTAAATCTCCATTCACGAGAACGGGATTGCTTTTCCGCAATTCAATCAAGCGTTTATAAAACTCAAAGTGCTGCTTATTGAACCCCACTTCATCATATTCAGCTGGTTTCGTGGATATATTATTTCTGTTCTCAGAGTTAAACGTCATCTCGGACCACCACAATGGTTTCCGACAATCCGGATCATCCGCTCCCCACATACCCATTTCATCACCATTCCAAATATGCGGCGCACCAATATTGGTAAACTGATGCATCAGGTACAAGCGCACTCTTTGGTAGCTTTCCTGGTCAGGTCTTCCTGTTTTGTAATTGGCATCATCATTGGGTTTAGCCTGATACTTATACTTACCCGCATTATTAAAGGAGGATAAAAGTCGAGGCGTATCGTGTGTGGCAGATACATTCATCATAGCATAACGATTGGGCTCTTCTAAGCGTTGCCATTGAAAAATTAAACTGTCTTTGAACTGTTGGGCATTAATTGGTGCATTTGTATTAGCAAAAAAATGACGGGCTGGTTTATAGATCTGGTAAAACATGATGGCATCAAATACATCCCCCTGCAAATAAGGAACCGGGTTCATCAATTGATCAGGCCAGGACTCCCACCAGATTTCACCCACCAGGTAAGCTTCCGGATTGGCGGTTTTCACAAATCTTCGATAGTCGCGCCAAAAACCCATGGGGATATGATCGGCAACATCTAACCGGTAGCCGTCAATCCCTTTTGACAGGTCGCCATTGGGCGCTAACCAACGTTTAGTTACCGCTAATACATGCTCCTTCGCTCCTGTATTTAAATCGCCTTCATAAGGATGGCCTATTTTATGTGCTTGGGTGGTATTCACTTTTTTCAGCTCAGGTAAACTTTTGATGTTTAACCAGCCTTTATAATCAAATTCGTTTTCAGGAGTAGAAGGATCATCAAAACGAAGGATGCTGTACCAATCTTTGTAAGGTGACTGCTCCTGGTTTTTCAGCACATCCTTCCAGGCCCAAAACTCAACACCTGTATGGTTCCAGGAATAATCAACAATGATACGCATGGCACGTTGATGCACTTCTTCAATCAGTTTTAGAAACAGTTTATCGGCTGAAGTCCATTTCCAGGTAGATGGATCATTGGGATCTTCAGTCGTCATTAATGCGATATCGCCTTCCGGATCAGGTCCGAAGTTAACATCGATGTGATGATAGTAACGGGCATCATATTTATGTAAGGAAGGGGCATCATTAATGGGATTCAGATAAATCGCCGTGATGCCTAAATCTTGCAGGTAGTCCAGTTTATCGATGACTCCTTGCAAGTCGCCGCCATAACGCCGGTGCTGCAGTGCATCGTAATAATTACTGGTTAATTCCTTTGCCCAGGGCTCTTGCTCGTACCAATCGGACGTCCAGGGCGTGATCGACCAATCTTCAGGTACTTGGGTGAAATTAGAGGCAGCATAGATATTTTCGGGTGTCGGGTCATTGGTGGGATCACCGTTATGAAAACGCTCGACAAAGATTTGGTACCAGATGACTTCCTGGGACCATTGGGGAGGGTTTATGGGAGTTTCTGATTCTTCTACCACAGATGAACGACAGGCCGCCAGGCAAAAAAGAAGAAGAAGTATAAAAAGGTAACTATTTTTCATAGTATGGAGACTGTGAGGGGTTAAAAAAAAGGCCGCCACATTGGGCGGCCTAAAAAAAATTGTTTGTATTGCAATTACTCTGCTGGTGTAAATGAATACTTCATTCTATTTAAATCAAAAACAACATAATATGAACCAGCTGTCGAAACCTCAATATTATCGCCAGAAGCAGTTAAGTTACCATCTGCATCACCTGTAAGATCTCCACCCCAAGCGTTATTCATACGAAACTTAAATGATCCTACAGCTAAATCAGTGGTTACTTCCCAAACTTTACGTTGTCCATTATAATGCATAATAACATCATCAGTATCTCCCCAGCCACCGATCGCATCACCAATAACACCCCAGTAGTCAGTCTTTGTTAATTCAATGGTATTTGCAGACATATTCACTTTAAAACTATATGTCCCAGGAGCAACCACAAAGTTTGCATCTCCCCCAATTGTACCTGAATAATTACTGCCAGCTGCAGTTAATGTTCCTCCAAGCCAATTAGTACCATCATTCAATTTAAACTCACCATTTTGGTCGGCAGTTTCTGTAATACGGATTATTCCTTCGTATATTTCATTAAACTCGTAAGAATACAAGCGTCCATTATATTCACCTGGACTCCAGCCTTGATATGCTCCAGGAACGAAGACCATCGGATAATCTACCAGTGTCTCATAAGGTACTACGGTAAAATCAAGAACCGGTGAATACAAGTTGTCAACATTCGTATTGATTGATGAGGCCACTCTGCATTTAATGGTAGATTCTTCACCAATTGGTAATTCTAATGCTAAAAGGATTCCATTAATGTCGCTTACTAATACTGACCCTGTAGTACTTTCAGTAGTAATCACACTACTTACCTTTGCAAAATCTTCAGTCAGTGAAAACTCGACACTATAAGTCGTCGCCACATCAATTCCATAAGTAGCTGCACTCCACTGAAATTCAATCAAATTATCCGCATCATCCTTGGTAAACATCAATCCATCTGGTGATGATGGCTTAAGAATAACCGGTGCTTTAGCCTGATCCAGATCTAAGGTAATTTTCTCTTTATCATCACACCCAAAGAAAACCATCACACTTAGCAATCCAAAAATTATATTTTTAATATTTTTCATGAGTCATCTTTTTAATTAGTCCACATATCCATCATTCTGTTCCAAATTTGGATTGGAATTCAGGTCATTTGTTGGTATTGGGTACAAATCTCTAAACGATTCTGAGGCTGCACCTTCCTTCACATTTCCTTTCCAGGTCCATACATACTCACTACCAGTGAACTTTCCGAAACGAATTAAATCTGTTCTTCGGTGACATTCCCAGTATAACTCACGAGCACGTTCTTCCAATAGGAAATCAAGTGTCATATCACTTGTTGAAATATTATGATCCGTATTTCCATAAGCCCGCTCAATAAGGTCATTCACATAACCAACAGCAGTACTAACTTCACCACCGGATCCACCTCTTAAAACAGCTTCTGCATACATTAAGTAGGCATCTCCTAAACGAAACATAGGAAAATCAGTACTCACAAAAGTTGGGTGTGCATTTGGAGCATCACCACCGTCAGACGAAATATTCTTAAACTTAGTAACACCTACACCTTCTGTGAACGTTCCCACGTTATCAATTTCCCAAACCCAATTATCCGGATTGAAAAAGAACATCCCACGTCGATCTTCAGCAGTAACACCAGGATTATCAATTGTAAAATCACTTTCTGAAACATCAAACATCTCTGGTAGTTCTTTGATGGCACGAATACCACCCCATCCACCATCAATTCCATTGAGTGGCATACCTCCACCATTTGAGGCATGTAATAGGAAAGTCATACCTCCGTACTGCTGAGTATTTGTACCATCAAATGTAATTGGGAAAATAATTTCCGGACTCGTATGATTATCTGCCATGAAAATATCAGAATATTTATCATCCAAGGCATAACCACCTTCAGTGATTACTTTCTTCAGGTAGGTAATAGCCTCTGTGTTCTTATCCTGACCAATGTAAACAGAAGCATTCAAATATAGTTTTGACAACAACATCCAGGCTGAAACGCGATCGACACGACCGTATTCATTTGAACCAGGTGTAGCCAAAATGTTCTCCAAATCTTTCAACTCTGTTTCGATATAGGTAAACAAATCACTACGAGATTTTTGCTCTGGGAAAAATGCGCCCGGCAAATCAGCTTCAGTTACAAAAGGCACATCACCAAACATATCAATCGCATGCCAATAAGAGAAGGCTCTCAAAAAACGGGCCTCGGCTTGGTAGTATTCCAAATCAGTTTTAGCCTCCGGAAATTTACCCATCCCATCATTTGATGTTCTGATAAATTCATTAGCCGCTGTGATGGTATAGAATACTCTGGAATAAAGTGCCGAGATAAACACATCATTAGGCGCCCAGGTATGCCAATGAAAGTTCTTAATGGTCGCATCATCCCAAGCCATTATCGCTTCATCGGTTGATAGCTCTTGCAATCCCCACAATTGACGCAGGTAGTTACCAAAGTTCTCATCAATTCCCTGGATATCGGGTTGGCCTCCGCCTCCCCCTTGTTGTCCACTGATTGCATAAGTAGCATAAATTTTGGCCAAAGCTTTCTTGTAAGCCTCCGGACTGTCAAATACATTGTTTGCAGTTGCCTGATTTGGATCAATTGGTTCTACTTCTAAATCATTGACACAAGATGAAAACGATAATAGAACTGCAATCGCACCAACTATTAATAAGTTTATATATTTCATAATTTTTTCTTTTCAATGTTGTATTAGAAATTGATGTTCACACCCAACATATAAGTGCGTGGTCGTGGGTAGATATTGTTATCAATACCTCCGTCCACTTCAGGATCCAACCCTGAATAATCGGTAATTACAAAGGCGTTTTGAACAGTAGCTGAAACACGTCCAGATAATTTCTCCGTAAATAATTTTGAGAAACTATAGCCAAATGTGATGTTATCCATTCTAAAGAAAGAAGCATCTTCCAAATAAATATCAGACCAATACTGAGCAGTGGAAAATTGCGTTTCTTTAATGGCTGTCGGAATGTTCGCTAAATAACCTGCTTGATTATACAGATTTTGATAAAGAGCCCTATTGGAATTGTTGTTATTATACACATAATTACCCAGACTTAAACGACCTGCAAAGGAGAAATCAAAATTCTTATAATTGAATTTCGAAGTAATACCAATCAAGTAATCAGGTGTAGCCGTTTCCATAAGGTACTTGTTATCCTCATTTGCAGCAACATTTCCACCTAATCCGGTTTTATCTACATAAAGGCCTTCAATAGGCATACCATCTGTATCATATATTTGCTTGAACAAATAAAAGGTACTTGCCGACTGTCCCACTGTATTCCACATCACATTATTACCTACACCACCTGCAATACCACCAAGCGCATATCCTGGATCATCATCACTTTGTACTTTTGAAAGAGACGTAATTTCATTCACATTACGTGACACGTTCGCTCCAATTTCCCAACTCATTTCGGCCGTAGAAATAGCTCTCCAATTTAAACCTACTTCGAAACCAGTATTTTCCAATGATCCAACATTTGTTGTCAGAAAATTAGAGAAGTTAGTACCTGCTGCAATCGGAATTTGACTAATCAAGTCGACTGTTTCCCTATGATAGGCATCAATACTACCTGTTAGGCGATTATTAAAGAATCCAAAGTCTAAACCAACATTATAAGTTGTGGTTTCTTCCCACTTAATATTTGGATCATAAGGATCAGGACGTAATGTAGATATAAAACCATCTCCAAATTGATAATACGCTCCTTCTGTACTTTCACTATAAATAGGCACATATGGATAATAATTATCATTGATATCCTGCTGACCTGTAACACCATAACCCACACGTAATTTCAAGTCAGTCATCGGCTCAAATCCTGAAAGGAATGCCTCTTCATTGATTTTCCAGGCGAAACTAACGGCTGGAAATAAGCCCCAACGATTATCCTCACTAAACCTGGATGAGCCATCATTACGAAGTGTAGCAGTTACCAAATAGCGATCTTTAAAGGTGTAGTTTAAACGCCCAAAGAAAGAAACCAGGTAATTTTCATTCTTTCTGGTAATATCTCTATCCCACTCAACATCATCATACGCTTTGTTCTTATCATTACGCTCACGATAAAAATGCTGCCAACCATAACCAGCAGTGAAATCAAATTTATTATCTCCCAGTTCTTTCACGTAATTCAAATAGAAATCTAACAGTGAATTCTTTTTAATTTGCGAATAGTCTTGCAAATTAAAGGCAGGTTCTCTGTAACTCCAAGAAGCTCTAGAATCAGTATTGTTTACCCCTTCACTTTCTGAATGGTCGTACCCCATAGATAAGTTAGCCCGCATTCCAGGCAAAAATGGCATCTGATAATCAAATTGTAAATTTGCGATTCCACGCTTTACATCTGCTGTATTATCGCGATATTTCAAGCTGGCCACCGCATTATGAGTAGCAATGTTAATTGGCTGCGTTGGATCTGATAATTCTCTCCAGGCAAAATAGCCACCAAAATCATCATTACCATCTCTCACCGGTTGAGTTGGATCAAATTCGAATGCGCGACCGATAGCATCTGTATTGGAGAAATTATTATGAATATTCATTCCTTTCAAGTCGATTCCAACCTTTAAGTTATCATCTAAAAAAGAAGGATTCACTTTTAATGCCAGAGTTGTACGATTCAACCCGGATTCTTTTAAAATACCGTTTTCAACAGTATGTCCAATAGAAGCACGATAAGGCACCCCCTGATACAATCCATGAAGGCTTACGTTATGGTCGGTAGAAACGGATGTTTGATAGATTTCATCCTGCCAATCTGTATTTTCACTCCCAATACGATCTAATGCAGCTGCATTTAAACCATGATTATCGACCCGATCCTGAACAACAGATCTAAATTCATCTCCATTTAAAACATCAATTGTTTTCACCGGAGTACCCACCGAAACATTTCCATTATAACTAATATTCAAACCATCTCTCGTACCTTTCTTAGTGGTAATGATAATAACACCATTTGAAGCACGTGATCCATATATTGCAGTGGCAGATGCATCTTTCAAAATAGACATCGACTCAATATCATTCGGATTAACTAACGACAGCGGATTGGAAACACCTCTGATTTCTACGTTATCAACAGGAAAACCGTCAATTACAATTAGCGGATCGTTCGTAGCCTGTAAAGATGACCCTCCACGAATACGAATAGTTGCACCAGTACCAGGAGCACCACTATTAGTAGTAACAACAACACCTGGAGTCTTACCTACGATTAATTCCTGAGGAGAAGTAATGGCCCCCTGGTTAAAATCATCAGCTCCAATTACAGCAACCGAACCTGTTGCATCTTCCTTCTTAACAGTACCATAACCAATAACAACCACCTCGTCCATGCCAATTACATCGGCTTCCAAAGCTACATTAATTTGGCTTTGATCACCTACAATGGCTTCAAAAGGCTTATACCCTATAAAAGAAAACACTAAGGTTTGTCCTTTATCTACATTCAAAGTATACACCCCATCAGGCGTTGTAATCGTACCAGTAGTTGTTCCCTTAACTGCTACGGTAACACCTGGTAAAGGCATTCCATCTTCTGCGTCTGTCACAGTACCTGTTACTGCTACCTCTTGTGCTTGTATTGATGTAATACAAAACATCGCAAGGAGAAGAAACAGGAGTCTAAAAAGATTTGACTGTCTTTTCATAAAACTTAGATTTACTATTAATTAAACATTCATTACCCGTCTTAAAGGATTTCTATTGTGGATTTAATCGGAAAGTGTGTCTCTGCTAATACCTTTAAAACGACACTGAAAATTTTCCTTAAGGGCAATACAAACATAGGAACTTCATCTCACTTTGTAAACATTTTTTAACAGCACAATACACTTGTTTGCAGAAAGTTTTCCGCAATCGTTTGCGGTGTCGATTGCGGTACCGATTGCAGAAATATCGTATGTTGTAAAACATGTTTTTTAAAAAAATGATAATATAATATTAATAACACATCCATAATTATTACAACTAAACGACTTTCTACCCCACGTCAATTCAAGACTTTTTACTATCTTTAACCTTGAAGTTACAATTGTTTAAACCCCAGTTTTGTTGTTTGAATGAAATCACATCCAATTACCATAAAAGATATTGCCAGAATTCTGGGTATATCTCCATCAACTGTTTCCAGAGCTTTAAAGGATCACCCGGATATTAGTCCTAAAACCAAACAGCTGGTACAAACTTTTGCAGAAAAAGTGAATTATCGTCCTAACGCCCTAGCATTAAGTTTGCGAAGCAGTAAGACCAATACCATTGGTATTGTTATTCCAGAGATCGTCCACCATTTCTTTTCTTCGGTAATAAGTGGCATTGAAGATGTTGCCTATGGGCGTGGTTACAATGCGATCATTTGCCAAACCAATGAAAACTATCAGCGAGAAGTGATCGATTTACAAGCACTCATTGATAACCGGGTCGATGGTATTCTGGTATCCATGAGTAAAAACACCCATGATTTCACCCATTTCGATAATGTCATTGAGAATGGTGTTCCCATTGTTTTTTTCGATCGTATTTGTGAAGCAATTAGCTCAGATCGGGTCATCGCTGATGATTTTGAAGGTGCACGTATCGCCACTCACCACCTTATAAAAAAAGGCTGTAAACGCATCATGCACCTGGCGGCTCCACAGCACTTATTAATAGGCAAATACCGAAAAGAAGGATACTGCAGTGCGCTGAAAGAAAACCAAATGTCTTGCGAAGAAAGGCTCATTGTAAAATGTGATACCCGTGAAGGTGTTTTTGCAAAAGCAGATGAAATTCTTCGCTTAGCTCCTGAAATTGACGGTATTTTTGCAGTTAATGACAGTACAGCCATTGCAGTAATGCAAGTATTGCGAAAAAATGGATACGAAGTTCCTAAAACGATAGCCGTTGCCGGATTTGGTGACGGGCCCAACGCTTCCATTGCCTATCCACAATTAACAACTGTGGAACAAAAAGGCTATGACATTGGCCAGGCAGCCATGCGTTTATTAATTGGTCATATTGAAGAAGAGGTAGATCAGGAAGAATTTGAAACTAAAATCTTCACACCTGAATTGGTGGAACGAGAGTCATCACAACTCGGCCAGTCATATAAGTAGTACAAACACGAATCGTCCCCTTATAAATGCCGTTTCCGTTTGTACTTTTAATCATCCTGTTTGATATACCTAACAGTCAATTCCATTAGTTGCGGAATTGGCCTGGTATATAATACCTAAACGATACTTTAAAAGTACTTGCCAATATAGTATATCACTCATAACTTCTAAAATTATTATAAAAGTTTGAAAGAATGCTCCGAAAACGTTTGCGGAACAAGGAACACTTCTTTTCTACAGCAATAAGCACTTTTTTTGTTTCTTTTCGCAAACGTTTGAAATAAGATATCACACTGGTTTTCCATCAATTATAATCGCCACAAACAATCACGTCCAATTACTATTGCCTGTTTTTCTCTCTATATTTGTATTGGATTTAATTAGAGTTTGTCTTTCCTGCTAATACTTTTTTAACAGCTCCTCTTGAAAATAGAGTGAGTCATGGTGTTTTTTTATCCTCCTGAAACTTCCTTGAAGATTTTTTAGGCATTTGTGTCCTGTATTGAAGGAATGCAAATGTGCATGCATTAGCTTTACCTGTTTCCATCGTGTAAACAGGTTATTATTAAAACAATTGCAAATGAAAAAATTACCATCACTCTCTTTTTGGCAAATCTGGAATTTAAGCTTTGGATTCCTGGGTGTACAATTCGGATTTGCTTTACAAAATGCCAATGCCAGTAGAATATTAACGAGTCTGGGTGCGGATCCACACTCACTTTCGTTCTTTTGGTTAGTGGCCCCCATTATGGGTTTAATGGTTCAACCGGTAGTGGGAGCCGCCAGTGATAAAACATGGAATAGATTAGGCCGACGGTCACCATACATTTTATTTGGTGCTTTAGTTTCTATGATTGCCATGTTTTTTATGCCCAACGCCCCACTTGTGATTAAAGTAGGAGGTGCAGGTGCACTGGCCTTCGGAGTCATCATGCTGGCACTAATGGATGGTTCATTTAATGTGACTTTCCAACCTTTCCGTGCATTGGTAGCAGACATGACCCCGGAAGAACAAAGGAATCTGGGCTATTCGGTTCAAAGTTTCCTCATCAATGTAGGAGCTGTAATTGGATCTGCCCTTCCATTCATCTTAACGGCAGCAGGTATTGCTAACGATGCGGAGGCAGGACAGGTAGCCCCATCGGTAATTTGGTCCTTTTATATAGGCGGATCATTATTACTCATCAGTGTATTGGTAACCGTTTTTAAAACCAAAGAATATCCTCCAGAAGAATTCGAGGCATACAAAAACATCACTGAAGAAGATAAAGCACAAAAAGAAAGTTTCTGGAAGTTATTGACCAATATGCCTAAAACAATGAAACAACTGGCTATTGTGCAATTATTTTCATGGTTCCCATTGTTCTTGATGTGGGTTTATTCTACCACAGCTATCTCACAACATTATTTTGGTGTGCCTATTGATTTTAATGCCGAAGCTGAAACGGACGTAGCTATTCGAAGTGCCTTTAACGAAGCTGGTAACTGGGTAGGTATTTGTTTCGCTGTATATAGTTTAGTAGCGGCTTTCTTCTCTATCGCCATGCCTAAACTAATTAAACTTACCAGCAGAAAAACAGTTTACGCAGGTTCTCTCTTATTAGGTGGAGCGGGCTACATATCCACCTATTTCTTTAATGACCAATACATGCTCTTGTTATCCATGGTCGGTATCGGAATTGCCTGGGCAGGGATTCTAGCCATGCCTTATGCTATTTTATCTGGCTCCTTACCTCCCAAGAGAATGGGCATCTACATGGGTCTCTTTAACCTGACAGTTGTAGTACCTCAAATATTAAGCGGCGTCATTGGTGGCCCAATCCTAAGATCCTTCTTTGGAGGACAAGGTATCTACATTCTGATATTAGCTGGAGTAATCATGATACTGGGTGCCTTAATGGTATCCTTTGTGAAAGCGGAAGAAAAAAATAACGATTAAACAGAGATTTGATGGGACAGATTAACACTTGCATTTTTGATTTGGATGGTGTCATTGTAGATACCGCCAAATATCATTACATAGCCTGGAAAGCATTAGCTAACGAATTGGGATTTGATTTTACAGAGCATGATAACGAACGTCTGAAAGGCGTTTCGCGTATGACTTCGCTGAATATACTTTTAGAAATTGGCGGTGTGACGCTCAGTGACGAAGAAAAGGAAAAGCTAGCTGAGAAAAAAAACGAAAATTATAGAACATACATCCTCAAAATGCAACCGGACGAAATCATGCCGGGCGCCAAATCTTTCCTGGAAGATTTAAAAAACAGAGGATTCAAAATAGCTCTGGGATCGGCCAGTAAAAACGCTATGACCATTCTCAACCGACTGGAGCTAACACATTTATTTGATGCCATAATCGATGGTACCAAGGTGTCGGAAGCCAAACCAGATCCGGAGGTGTTCCTTAAGGGCGCTCAAGAATTAGGCACTAGTCCTTCGGATTGTGTGGTGTTTGAAGACGCAGAAGCTGGTGTAGAAGCAGCCTTAGCGGGTGGAATGAAATGCGTTGGCATTGGCTCCCCGGAGCAATTAGGAAAAGCCCATTTGATAGTCGATGGATTACACCAAATGACTTACGAAAAACTACTTGAACTAAACAAGTAGAGATTAACCGATTTAAAGAAAGCCAGTCGCTCACTTAAATTGAGTCACTACATCTCTAAAATCAAAAGACAATGAAGGAGTATTTAAAGCACGATGAATGGTGCATCATAGAAGAGGGCTTCAACCCTGAATTTCATAAATCATCTGAAAGTATTTTCAGTATTGGTAACGGTAAAATGGGTCATCGGGCTATGTTCGAAGAAACATATACTGGTGCCACTTTACAAGGCAGCTATGTAGCTGGAATTTATTATCCGGATAAAACCCGTGTGGGTTGGTGGAAGAATGGTTATCCGGAATATTTCGCTAAAGTGATTAACAGTACCAACTGGATTGGTATTGATGTGCAAATCGATGGTCGTTACCTGGATTTAAACACATGCAAAACGAAAGATTTTAAGCGCACGCTAAATATGCGCGAGGGATACATCTTAAGAGAGTTCACCGCCTTATTGGATGACGGTAAAAAACTAGCGGTAACTGCCAAACGTTTCGTCAGCATGGCGGATACAGAGAACGGGGCCATCCGTTATTCTGTAACACCATTGAACTTCTCCGGTAAGATCGCTTTCACACCTTATTTAGATGGTGATGTGAAAAACGAAGATTCCAATTACGATGAAACATTTTGGGATATCCTCGAAATGGAAGCACATGCCGGTGAGGCGTATTTGGTATCTGAAACAAACAAAATTGGATTCAGAACTGGTTTTGGTATGCAATTTTCACTTTCCATCGATGGCAATCCAGTCAATGTGACGCCTGAAGTCATGAAGAAAGAGAAATGGATTGGTAACCGGGTAGAACGCGAAATTAAAGAAGGTGAATGTTTCACCATCGATAAAATTGCCGGAGTGACCAGCTCTCTGAATTATGATAAGTCGGAAATATTAAAAGCAACCAAAGCAGTCACAACTGCCGGTTTCAAAAAAGGATTTGATAGCCTGTTGAAAGCACATGTCCAAAAATGGGCTGAAAAATGGGTACACAGCGACATTCGCATCAAAGGTGATATCGCGGCTCAACAAGGCATCCGATTCAATATTTTCCACATGCATCAAACCTATACCGGTGAAGATGAACGCTTAAACGTGGGACCCAAAGGATTTACCGGCGAAAAATATGGGGGAAGTACTTACTGGGATACGGAAGCTTATTGCATTCCTTTTTTCATCTCCACAGCTCCTTCAGAAGTTACACGTAACTTATTAATTTATCGTTACAAGCAGTTGGATAAAGCCATCGAGAATGCTGCAAAATTAGGCTTTAAAGATGGAGCAGCCTTGTATCCAATGGTCACCATGAATGGTGAAGAGTGTCACAACGAATGGGAAATCACCTTCGAAGAGATCCACCGAAATGGTGCCATTGCATTTGCCATTCACAACTACATTCGCCACACCAATGATGAAGCTTACTTAGCTGAATATGGTCTGGAAGTATTGATGGGCATTTCACGCTTTTGGAGTCAGCGTGTTACATTTTCGACCGAACGCCAGCAATATGTGATGCTCGGTGTGACAGGACCTAATGAATACGAGAATAACATCAACAACAACTGGTATACCAACAAGATGGCCAAGTGGTGCTTGAAATATACCATGGAAGCATTGGCTAAAGTGAAAGCAATGGATGAAGCGAAATACAACGCCATCCTTGCCAAAACAAAGTTTGATGCTGATAAAGAGCTGCCACGTTGGGCTGATATTGTAGAGAAAATGTACTTCCCATATAACAAAGGGCTGGATGTCTTCATGCAGCAAGATGGGTTTATGGACAAAGAGCAAATCATGGCAGATGATTTGGATCCCGCCCAACGACCAATCAATCAATATTGGTCATGGGACCGCATCCTGCGCAGTTGTTTCATCAAACAAGCGGATACGTTACAAGGTATCTATGTCTTCGAAGAAGAATTTGACATGGAAACCATTAAGCGCAATTTCGATTTCTATGAACCACGTACGGTTCATGAATCCTCACTATCCCCGTGTGTGCACTCCATTTTGGCGGCTAAACTAGGAAAAGTTGAAAAAGCTTATGAGATGTATTTACGTACGTCACGCCTGGATATCGATGATTACAATCACGAGGCACATGAAGGATTACACATCACCAGTATGGCTGGGACATGGATGTCTGTAGTTGAAGGATTTGGTGGTAAGCGCGTGTATGATGGGAAATTATACCTGAATCCAATCATTCCGGAACAATGGCAGGAATATGCTTTCCGCATCACCTTTATGGGCAATGATCTGGAAGTATGTGTATCGGATTCAAAAATTGAAGTCATCTCACATGCTCAAAACACCATTGAGTTAAATGTATTTGATAAATTAATATCTGTTGAGCCAAATAAGTCTGAAGTTGTTTCTTTAAACTAATCAGGAATGTTAAAAAGGTCTCTACTAGTAATCTTATTGGTAATGACACACGGATTTTTTACATCCACCTTATTTGGTAAAAATAAAACAGAACTCAAAAAGCTGGAGCCAGCAAACTGGTGGGTAGGTATGAAAGTACCTACACTCCAGTTAATGGCTTACGGTTCTCACATCTCTGAAACTCATGTCAGTATTAATTACCCGGGTGTTGAGATTCAGAAAATAACGAAAGTCAATAACCCCAATTACCTATTCATCGATCTTTTCATTGAACCAGGAACTCAGCCTGGTACTGTACCCATCTCCTTTTATCTTGGAAAGAAGTTGATTAAAAAAGTAGATTTTCCTCTACTTGAAAGAAAAGCCAACTCCCCAAACAGAATTGGATTTAATGCCAGTGATGCTATTTACCTGATCATGCCCGATCGATTTGCCAATGGTAACCCGGCCAACGATGATCAGCCCGGTATGTTAGAAAAAGCCAATCGAAAGGCTCCTTATGGGCGTCATGGCGGTGACCTGAAAGGTATCAGCGACCACTTGGACTACATCCAGGAAATGGGTTTCACAGCCATCTGGTTAAATCCGGTTCAGGAAAATAACCAACCCCGCTCTTCCTATCATGGTTACGCCATCACCGACTATTATAAGGTAGATGCCCGACTGGGGAGTAATGAAGATTTTAAACAACTGGTTGACAAGTGCAATCAGAAAGGCATTAAAATGATCATGGACATGGTATTCAACCACTGTGGTCATTTTCATTGGTGGATGGACGATCTGCCAACCAAAGACTGGCTTAACCAGTTCCCGGAGTTTACCCGCTCCAATTACCGTTTATCAACCGTATCTGATCCATATGCGTCCAAGGCAGATCTCGCCAAAACAACGCAAGGCTGGTTCGATACAAGCATGCCCGACCTTAATCTACGCCAGCCGCTGCTGCTAAATTACCTCATTCAAAACAGTATTTGGTGGATTGAGTATGCTGATTTAAGTGGTATTCGTATGGACACTTATCCGTATCCTGATAAAGATGGAATGGCCATTTGGGCCCAACGTATCATGCAAGAATACCCTCATTTTAATCTGGTAGGAGAAGCCTGGATTTCTCAAGCCTCCAAACTGGCCTATTGGCAAAAGGATTTCCCCAATAAAGATGGCTACAACTCTTTCCTCCCTTCCCTGATGGATTTCCCACTGTACGAAGCGATGAAAGCAGCTTTTAATGAAGAAACCACCTGGGATAAAGGACTATTACGTCTCTACGATGTATTGGCAGATGACCATCTTTATCCAGATCCCATGAACATGGTAGTATTTCCAGAAAATCATGATGCTGGAAGACTCTTCCATTTTATAAGTAAAGACCTGAAGAAATTAAAAATGGTGTTGGCATTTGCAGCCACAACACGTGGTATTCTGCAACTTTATTACGGTACTGAATTATTAATGGACGGCGATGGATTAAAAAGTCATGCTGATATACGAAAAGATTTTCCAGGTGGATGGCCAGGTGACAAAACCAATGCATTTACTCAAGCTGGCCGAACCAAGCCACAAAATGAGGTAATTGATTTCATGACTAAATTACTGAATTATCGCAAACACAGTGAAGTCCTGCACACTGGCAAACTCATTCACTTTATCCCTGAAGATGAACTGTATGTCTATTTTCGTTATACCGACGAAAAAGCGGTGATGGTGATTTTAAACAACTCAAAGGCCCAAAACAAAAAAGTCAATACCAGGCGTTTTAAAGAAATCTTACATGATTACACCCAGGGTATCAATATTATTTCTGGTGAAAGATTAACCAATCTATCGTTTATTCAATCACCAGCTAAATCTGCTACAATCATCGAATTAACTAAATAAGATGCTCAGAATTCACATCACCTCTCTCTTTCTTTTTACACTAGGACTTGTCTTGCATGGACAAGATAATCCTTCGTTCAAATCATTACAACACAAACACACCACCAGTAATGATTCGTCTGTTATCATCGAACTGAATAATGACGGACGAATCTTGATCCAAAAGTGGTCTGATAATATCTATCGGTTTACTTATGGTATTGAGCCTGAATCCTCGCAACCTTCAGATGCGGTTATTCTGGAACAAAATATATCAGCACCAACTCACCATACTGAATCCTGGAGGTGGCCAGGTGATGATGAAGTGAAAATTACACTTTCTCAATCACCTTTGAGCATTCAACTCTCAAGCTCAAAGAAATCGGTTAGTTTTACGCCAATCATCAATTCGACAAATCCCCAAAATACCGGCCTGCGTATTCATTTAAAGGAAGAAGAGATGATCACCGGAGGCGGTGCTCGTGCCATTCCAATGAACCGGCGTGGGTATTCTCTCCGACTAAACAACGAACCACATTGGGGATATGGTTACGGCGAAGAAAATCTGAACTATTCAGTTCCTGTTTTCTTGTCTTCAGAGCAGTACATGGTATTTTTTGATGCCCCGCAACGTGCTCATGCGGACATAGGAAAAAGTAATGACACCAATTTTGACCTCTACTCCGAATTACCCCAATGGTCAGCCTTTTTAATACTAGGGGATGATTATAAAGAGCTACTTGGCAATTACACAAAACTAACCGGTACTCAGCCCTTGCCTCCCAAATGGGTGTTGGGTCACATGGCCAGCCGTTTCGGCTATCGCTCTCAGAAAGAAGCCATGTACATGGCCGAAGCCATTCTGGCCAATGGTTATCCTTTAGATGCCATCATCATCGATTTGTATTGGTTTGGCAAAGGCATGAGTGATTTCCGGATGGGTAATCTGGATTGGGAGCCTGATTTTTGGCCGAATCCTGATGAAATGATAAGCTATTTAAATGACTTGGGTGTTAAAACCATCCTGATCAGCGAACCTTTTATTATGGAGCAATCTTCTAACTTTGCTATCTGCGACACACTGGGGATCCTTGGTAAAGATAGCAGTGGTAATAGCTATGTAATTGAAGATTTTTGGTTTGGTCCGGCTGGTCTGGTCGATGTATTCAAAAAAGAAGGTCAAGACTGGTTTGGGCAGCAATACAAACGCCTGAAACAACAAGGAATTGCCGGCTGGTGGGGCGATTTGGGTGAACCGGAAAAACATCCCTCGGGCATTCAATACCAGACGGGTAATTCCGATGAGGTCCATAACACCTACGGACATTATTGGAGTAAAATACTCCATGATAATTACCAGGAACATTATCCCAATGACCGCTTGTTCTTTTTAAACCGTGCGGGTTATGCAGGTTCACAACGTTATTCTGTCTTCCCCTGGTCAGGTGATGTAAGCCGTAGCTGGAACGGACTGAAAGCACAATTGCCCATTATGTTGGGGATGAGCTTAAATGGCATTCCTTACATGCACTCCGACCTGGGTGGATTTGCAGCCGGGACAAAAGATGAGGAACTTTACCTGAGATGGATGCAATTTGGTGTATTTAATCCGGTATTCCGTCCACATGGCGAGTCCATACCTTCTGAGCCCATATTCTTCAGTGATACAATCCAAGAAATACTGAAAAAATTTGTCGGCTTGCGCTATCAATTAATGCCTTACAATTACACATTAGCTTACCAACAAACGACTCTGGGATTACCATTAGCACGTCCTTTAATATTGCAATATCCGGATGAAACGAAATACTTCAATCACTTCCATTCCTACTTATGGGGCGATGCCTTCCTGGTAGCTCCGGTAATGGAAAAAGGAGCTCAATTCATTGACGTCGATTTCCCACAAGGAGATTGGTATCACTATTTTTCAGGTGAGCACTTCAAAGGCAATCATACATCGCAGGTAGAGGTCAAACTTGAGACATTGCCAGTGTTTGTTAAAGCAGGAAGTATCATCCCTACGGTGCATCCATTTAAAAATGTGGCCGCATATCCCACCGATTCACTTTTTGTGAATTACTATTTTGATCCTCAACTGATAAAAACAACGCATACCCTATATGAGGATGACGGTAAAAATGCAAAATCGCTGGAAACAGAAGCGTTTGAACTCACCACTTTTTCAGTTCAGCCAGGAAAAACCAGACTGGAATGTCACTCTGAATCTAATGACGGAAAATATGCGGGGCAACCAGCCAACAGAAAATTGGTGTGGCGCTTCTACCATTTGCCGGAATCCATAAAAACCATCACCATTAATCAAACCAAAATAAAAGTAAATACCTTGGTAAAAAATCCCAAAGGATATCTTGAGGTAATAATGAATTAAATTACTCAGCTTACAGCTAAGTAATAATAGTTGTTGTTTATTTGTTGTTGGAAAGGAGCATTATTGCTCCTTTTTTGGTTTGTGATTCCATGATATATCTATTATTTCGTACATTTACACCAATAGAAAACCAATTTGTCACTGATCAATACCGTATGCGTAACCTCACCAGATTTATAACAATAGGATTATTGGCTTTTGTTGGGAACCTTTATACCTTATCGGCTCAAATAAAGCTAAGCCCTGCTAACTGGTGGACAGGGCATGCATATAATAAGATTGTGGTG
>Ga0193953_1000424_pt1 | contig 23430 bp, 17 predicted proteins | sample BB_4_MG_FD_140325 | JGI IMG/M metagenome (GOLD analysis project Ga0193953, IMG submission 140325) | Microbial mat bacterial communities from the Broadkill River, Lewes, Delaware, United States - BB_4_MG | ecosystem: Environmental > Aquatic > Freshwater > River > Microbial mats | place: USA... | reverse complement strand
CCCTAAAATAATATCGGGATTAATTTCATCTTTCAATTCTGTTTGGTGAACACCTTTTACAGTACCAACTGTACCTACAGGCATAAAAATAGGTGTTTCAATCGTTCCGTGGTCTGTAGTTATAACACCCGCTCTAGCCTTGCTTTGAGGGTCTTTAGTTTTTAAATCAAATTGCATAGTTGGCAAAGATACTGAATAGGATTTGTTTAAAGTAATAAAGTAAAAAGTTATGATCTCTTTTTTCTTTTTGGTTTAAAGGATGTGTTTTTTCTTTTTTGAAATGAAGTGCTTTTTCTAGGTCTCGGTTTGTGTTGAACTTTCTTTTTATGTTGATCTTTTGAAGCTTCTTCAGTATTAGAAGAAGTAGAAATCATTTTATTAATCAACAGCATTTCTTCAGAAGTCAGCTCTCTCCAATCACCAATTTTTAATTTATCCAGATTTACATTCATAATTCTGGTTCTGTTTAACTTGGTAACTTCATAACCCAAGTATTCACACATTCTTCTAATTTGTCGATTTAAACCTTGTGTTAGAATAATTTTAAATACAAAATCGTTTATTTTTTCAACTTTACATTTTTTTGTAATTGTTCCCAAAATAGGAATTCCATTTCCCATTTTAGAAATAAATTCATCTGTTATTTTTTTATCGACAGTAACGATGTATTCCTTTTCATGGTTGTTTCCAGCACGTAGAATTTTATTTACGATATCACCATCATTTGTTAAAAAGATAAGGCCTTGAGATGGTTTATCCAACCTTCCAATAGGGAAGAGGCGTTCATGGTGATTAATGTATTTTACAATATTTTTTCTTTCCTTAGAATCTGTAGTAGAAACAATTCCAACAGGTTTATTAAAAGCAATATATAATGTTTTAGGTTTCGTTTTTAAAAGTTGACCGTTAACCTTAACAATATCACCATCAAATACTCTGTTTCCTAATTGAGTTGTTTTACCATTAATGGTAACACGGCCTTCAATTATTAATTTTTCAGCTTCTCTTCGTGAACAAATTCCAGTACTACTGATGAATTTATTTAAGTTGATAGAATGTTCGTTTTTATTTTCCAAGTGTGTAAATTTCAATCGACAAAGTTACTAAATATTCTTAATTTTTAGAGCTGTTTTGTTTTTTGAAAATATGTATGAAAAGAAAACTTCTAATTTGAATGCAGCAATACATTCAAATTAGAAGTTTTATAAATCTAAGAATAAAATCAATTAATTTTTAATTCCAGAATAAGGCATATAATGCTACCAAGATTACCATAACTGCAAATGCACCTATGTTAAAAACTGGACTGGTTTTAAATAATTCTTTAGTAATTGTAATTCCTTTTTCGTCATCTTTACCTTTATTTTGGAAATAACTTACCAAGGCAATTACTATCATTGTTAATATTACAGTATAACCCATTTGATCCATAAAAGGCACATCAACAAAGATTGCACTAGTTGACCAACCTTTTGGTGCTATTTTAAAATACATGGCAATTGGAATTGAAGCCAATGCACCAACAATTGCTCCTTTGTTTGTAGTTTTCTTCCAAAATAAACCTAACATAAATACGGCCAAAATACCAGGACTCACTACACCTGTATATTCTTGAATAAACTGAAATGCCTGGTCTAATCCTCCTAATAAAGGAGCCATAATACCGGCAATTAATAGGGCAACTCCGGCTGAAATTCTCCCCATATTAACGGTACTTTTGTCACTTGCATTTTTATTAATATACTGCTTGTAAATATCCATTGTAAAAATAGTTGAAGTAGAATTAAGCATGGATGCAAGTGATGAAACTATTGCAGCGGCTAGAGCAGCAAAGGCGACACCTTTTAATCCAGTTGGAAGAAATTGCAACAACCAAGGATAAGCTTTATCAGCTTGTTCTAATGAAGGTGTGTTTTGTAAACCTGCGGCTCCTAACCTTGCCATTATTTCAGGATCATTAATCATTACATAAGCGGCAATTCCTGGAATTACTACTATTAATGGAATAACCAACTTTAAGAAAGCTGCAAATAAAATACCTTTTTGAGCTTCTTTTAATGATTTAGCAGCTAAGGTTCTTTGAATAATATATTGATTAAATCCCCAGTAGTATAAGTTGGCAACCCACATACCTCCAACTAGTACACCAAGACCTGGTAAGTTTTTAAACTCTGGGTTCGATTTATCTAAAATCATTGCAAATCTTTCAGGAACCGCTTCATAAACTGTATCTAAACCGGCAATAAATCCTTGTCCGTTTGACACTGTATCTAGAGCTAAGTATGTTGTTACCAATCCTCCCATAACAAGAAAGACTACTTGTATAACATCAGTCCATGCAACTGCAGAAAGACCTCCGTATAACGAATAAGCTGCAGCAAATAAGGCAAGGCCAATAACTCCATATATCATTGGAACTCCCATGATGGTTTCTAAAGCTAAGGCTCCTAAATATAAAACAGTAGTTAAATTCACAAAAACATATAGCGCTATCCAGAAAACAGCTAGTATTGTTTTTAAGTTTGTTGAATATCTTTTTTCTACGAATTCAGGTATGGTATATAGCCCTTTTTCAATAAAAATAGGCAAGAAATATTTACCAACAATAATTAAGGTAATTGCGGCCATCCATTCATAAGAGGCAATGGCAAGTCCTGATGCAAATCCTGATCCTGACATCCCAATAAATTGTTCTGCCGAAATATTTGCTGCAATTAAAGATGCTCCAATTGCCCACCATGGTAAAGATTTACTTGCTAAAAAATAATCTTCAGCGTTTTTTTGATGTCCTTTTTTATCTCTGGATACCCAAAGTCCAACACCTAAAATTAAAATAGCATAGGCTATAAAAATGAAATAATCCCAAAATTGAAAGTTTGCTGTCATATTGTTTTGATAATCTGTTTACTATATGTTTTTTATTGTTGTTCCTTCACTTGGCATGGCTTCAAATGAAGTTAATTTAATATTGAATTTTTTATAATAGGCATCAGATACTTTTGAAATAAAACTATCTATGAAATCTTCATGAATAATATTTATAGTGCATCCGCCAAATCCTCCACCCATCATTCGAGCTCCAATTATTTCATCATATTGTTTTGTAAAATCTACAAGAAAATCTAATTCTTGGCAACTCACATCATAAAAATGCTGTAAACCATTATGAGTTTTATACATGTTTTTACCCATAACTTTAAGTTCATTCTTTTTTAAAGCTTCTACAGTTTTTAAAACTCGAACTTTTTCATCAACTACATATGTGCATTTATTGAATAGATCTTCTGAAAACTCATTTTTAAATTCAGCCAACATTTGAGTAGAAACGTCTCTTAATGATTTGACGTTTTGATATTTTTTTTGAATAATAGCAACTCCTTTTTCACATAAATGACGACGTTTGTTATATTCACCATCGGCTAAATTATGAGAGACATTGGTATTTAGCAATAATATTTTATAAGGCTGAATATGTATTGGAACATACTCAAAATCTAAGGATTGACAGTCTAATAAAATTACGTGATCTTTCTTGCTCATTACTGAAGCAAACTGATCCATAATTCCACATTTTGTACCTACATAATCATGCTCAGCCTTTTGTCCAATTTTAACAATTGTTTGTTTTGATAAATTAAGTTGAAATAATTCATTTAAACCAAAAGCCAATCCACATTCTAGTGCTGCCGAAGAACTTAATCCTGATCCAATAGGAATGTCACTATTTAAAATACAGTCAAAACCTTCTAGTTTATCTGAGAGTTGTTGAATACCATTAACTACTCCTAAAATGTAATTTTCCCACTGCTGGTCAGTTTTATTTGTGTTATCAAGATTGAAAGAAAATGAAGTTTTAAAATTAGAACTAGCAACATTACAAGTACCTTTGCTATTATTTTTTCTAAATTTAAAATGAATTTTTTTGTCAATTGCAGTAGGTAATACAAATCCGTTATTGTAATCTGTATGTTCTCCAATAATATTGATTCTACCTGGGGATTCTATTATTAAGTTGAATTTTAATTTTTCAAAATCAGTGTATTTCACAAGATTGGAATTAAGTTGTTCTTATTGATATTAAACGTTAAAAATACATTTAATATTTATAAGAAAAAAATATATTAAAAAAGGAATGCTAATTTAGATAAATTGTAAATAATCTATTTACAATTCAAAATTATATCCTTTGGCAATAAAACTGTCAAATTTATCTTTATTGAATTTATAAAGGAAAGCACCTTTTTTGGATCCTGATTTATCTTTTTCAGTAGTTTTTGTTAGAATATCAAATGATAGAATTTTTTTTCTGAAATTTCTATCATCCAATTTCTTTTGGTACACACATTCATATAGTAGTTGTAATTGAGGTATTGTAAACTTTTCTGGAAGTAATTCAAATCCAATTGGTTGGTAACGAGCTTTTGATTTTAATTTTAGAATGGCATCATCAACCATTTTTCTATGATCTAGAATTAATTCTGGAATTTCATCTAAGTTAAACCAATGGGCATCATACTTTTCAACACTTTCTTCAAGAAATTCATTTATTCTCATTAAACTAAAAAAAGCTACCGAAATTACTCGTTCACCTGGATCTCTATCAACAGTGCTATAGGTTTGAAGTTCATCTAAGTAAATGTTTTTAAGTCCTGTTGATTCAAATAAAACTTGTTTTGCAGCATCATTTAAACTTAGGTTTTCTTTAATAAAAGCTCCAATTAAAGACCAAGCACCTTTTAAAGGTTCAACTTTTCTTTTGAATAGTAATAATTTTAACTGTTTAGAGTCAAATCCAAATATTATACAATCTACAGCAACTAAAAATTTTTGCTGATTTTTATAAACTAGGTTGTCATCCAATAATTGCATAGTTAATTTGAATTTTTTTGTAAATGTAGAAAATTATAGCCGAAGTATAAATTATGAATTAGAATTAAGGGGAATTCGTTTTACAAGTTATGCCAAAAAATTAAAGAGGTTAAATGGTTTTAGTTTTAAAAATGTGCTGTTTTTAGTGCTATAAAATAAAAAACCGAAACAATTATGTTTCGGTTTTCTTTTCTGGGAGTGAAGTGTGAAAACAATAAGTATCTCTTTTAAAATTATAATTAGAAAAAAACCTCATTCAGCAAGACGGTTTATTTCCTCACTGAAGAAAGATTTTAGAATAATCCTTTATAAGGAACATCTATTAAATTTTGATCTTTGTTTTTTAGGGCACTATCAATCTGATCTATTAACGTATTTTTGTCCTTCTCTATATAACCAAATAAGGGTAAAAAATTTGACTTATGTGTTCCATCAATACCCATATTTTCAAAGGTTATTTTTTCAAGAAGGATTTTCATCTCTTCAAGCGTTTCATATGCATCCAAAATTTGAAACTCATTCTTTTTCACTTGTTTATAAAGAATTGTTTTCTCAACAGGAACCGTTGTTAAAATCCCAAGATGGTGTGGTTTCATTTGATTTATAATATCAGCTGTTGCCATGATATGTGATCCTGAATCTTTTCCACCTAAACCAAGCATAACCATAGTAGTCAAGTTCATTCCTGACTGTACAATATTTTTAGCAGCCTTAATAATCTCTGATGAATTTACACCTTTTCTAACAGCCTTTAAAACTTTATCATCTCCAGATTCTACACCCAAATAAGTTGTTGTCAAACCAGCTTCCTGCAATTGCCTTAACTCATCTACACTTTTGTTGAGCGTGCTTTGTGGAGCAACATAAGTGCTGACTTGTTGTAGAAATGGAAAAGCCTTATGTAATTCAGCCAGAATTTCAAGTAACATTTCAGTTTCAATCGAGATAGCATCTCCATCACATAAGAAAATTTTTAGAAGACGACGACCTAAAGTTACTTTAGCCATCTTGATATCACCAATAATCTCAGGTAAAGTACGTAATCTGTATCTACGATCTTTGTACATTCCACAAAAAGTACACTGATTGTGAGAGCACCCAATTGTACATTGTAGCAAAGGTGGTCTGAAAATTTTACCTTCGTATCTCATATTATTCTTTTAATTTTATGGATTATAAAGAATTACGTTGAAATGATTTAGAAAGAGTTTCTTTTCCCATTTTATTAATTCCATTTCCAAAATATTTTTGAACTTCAAGAAAAGAGATAATTTATCTGATTCATTTGGAAATAGTACATTGTGTTTTTTTAATTGTTCAATTTTTGCAAATATTATTGAATACAAGGAGTCAATAATGTAGTTTTTACTGGAATCATCAATCCCGCTGTTATATTCCTCATATAAAGAATTAATATAATTTTCAATATTTAAGTTTTCTGGGATTTTAAAAGTTGAAGCAAATAAATGAGGTGTAAATAAACATACCATCGCTTCTTTTGGAATTTTATTTAATTGCTTGTTTAAATATTCTTTGTTGAATAGAATGATAAAACCTTTTAGATTTTTTTAAATTTAAAAGCATTGATTTGTCCTTCAGTTAAATAAACTAAAGTCTTTTTTTGAACTTTGTGCCAAACAAAATCCACTAGATGTTCAGAAACTCCTTCAGTATAAAAGACAAAAGCATAAAAGTCAAATATGTGTGGTTTTTCTAATATAGAATTTGAATTTTCATTTCTTTCAGCTAAATCTTCAATTCTAATAATGTCAATCCCTTTTAACTTAAATGAATCTGATTCACATTCTATAAATGGTATTTCGGTTTTCATATATTTATCAACTGATGTGTAAAAACAAGTCTTTATTGCTTATTTCTGTAAGGTGAATTTATATAAAATTAGGGATAGATTTTTCGTAAAGGAAGGAATTTTTTACTTACCCATTATTGAGCAAACTGGATATTCAATACAGCAAGATAATATAAATGTAATTTCAGTAGGGTGGGATATTTTTTAAAATGATAAAAAGAAAAAAGCTTAACAATAATTCTAACTTATTACTCAAATCTAAGGAAGTTTTTGAAAGCTTTAAAATAAAAAAAACCGAAACATTTCTGTTTCGGTTTTTGCGGAGAATGAGGGATTCGAACCCCCGGAGGTGTGACCCTCAACAGTTTTCAAGACTGCCGCATTCGACCACTCTGCCAATTCTCCCTTAGCGGTTGCAAATATAGAATCCTTTTTTGATTCTCTCAAACTTTTTTAGAGTTTTTTTTGAATAATTTTAATAAAATTTCAAGTACATTTGATTTTCAATTTATTACATGAATTCAGGATTAGAAATTTTAGCATTAATTGTTATCGGTTTTGTTGCTGGGGCAATAAATACCATAGCAGGAGGAGGTTCTTTACTAACATTACCAATACTTATTTTTTTAGGATTACCACCAAACGTTGCAAACGGAACAAATAGAATAGCCATTTTATTTCAAAATATTTTTACTACAGCCGGTTTTAAGAGTAAGGGAATAGTAACATTTCCTTTTAGTATTTATGTTGGTATTTCTGCTCTGGTTGGTTCCTTAATTGGTGCTCAAATTGCGGTTGATATTAAAGGAGAGACTTTTAATAAGATATTAGCCATAATTATGGTAATAATTGTCTTTTATATGGTTTTTAAATCAAAGTCAAGTTTTACAGAAACCTTAGAAAGAACATCGGGTAAAAGTTTGTGGCTAAGTATTATCCTATTCTTTTTTGTTGGAATTTATGGTGGTTTTATTCAAGCAGGTGTTGGTTTTATTATCTTATTAATATTATCATCTATAAACAACCTTTCTTTGGTTAAGAGTAATGCTGTTAAAGTAATGGTCGTACTAATTTATACAGTAGCTTCAGTTATGATTTTTGCTTATAATGATAAAATTAATTGGACCATGGGCTTAACTTTAGCAGTAGGTAATTCAGTTGGAGGATGGTTTGCAAGTAGATGGTCAGTTAATAAAGGTGATGGCTTAGTTCGCAAATTTCTAATTGTTATGGTTATTCTTTTAGCAATAAAACTCTGGTTTTTTTAGGGTTATTTCAACAAATAAATAAACCTTCTATAGAATTCTTTTTTTACATTTGTTGCTTAAATTATTTATATGGCTAATTCATTTGGAAAATTATATACTATTACTACGTTTGGGGAATCTCATGGGGAAGCAATTGGAGGTGTAATTGATGGTTGTCCTGCTGGTGTTGAATTGAATTTTGAAGCTATTCAAAATGAGTTAAATAGAAGAAAGCCAGGTCAGTCAAAAATTGTTACTCAAAGAAAAGAACCAGATGAGGTTCAATTTTTATCTGGAATTTTTGAAGGTAAAACAACTGGAGCTTCAATCGGTTTTATTATTAAGAATGTGCATCAACGTTCTAATGATTATTCACATATAAAGGATTCTTATCGTCCTTCACATGCAGATTATACTTATGATAAGAAGTATGGGAATAGAGATTATCGTGGAGGAGGAAGAACTTCTGCTCGTGAAACTGCGAATTGGGTGGTTGGTGGTGCCGTTGCTAAGCAAGTAATTCCATCTATAAAAATAAATGCTTTTACTTCTTCGGTTGGAGATATTTTTATGGAAAAGCCTTATCAAGATGTTGATTTTTTTAAAATAGAAGATAATATAGTTCGTTGTCCGGATAGTGAAACAGCTGAAAAGATGATTGATTATATTGGTGAAATTAAAAAACAAGGTGATACCGTTGGAGGTACCGTAACTTGCGTTATTCAAAATGTACCTGTTGGTTTAGGTGAACCTATTTTTGATAAATTACATGCACAATTAGGTAAGGCAATGCTTTCAATAAATGCTGTAAAAGGATTTGAATATGGTAGTGGGTTTTGTGGTGCAAAAATGAAAGGAAGTGAGCATAATGATATTTTTAATGAAGATGGTACTACAAAAACAAATTTATCTGGTGGAATTCAAGGTGGTATAAGTAATGGAATGGATATTTATTTCAGAGTTGCTTTTAAACCTGTAGCCACTATAATGCAAGCACAGCAAACAATAGATAAAGATGGAAATATTGTTGAAATGCATGGAAAGGGGCGTCATGATCCGTGTGTAGTACCACGTGCTATTCCAATTGTTGAAGCGTTGGCTGCAATGGTTTTAACAGATTTCATGTTGTTAAATACGTAAAATAAAAAAGGCTGAATTTAATTTATTCAGCCTTTTTAGTTATATATAATACCATAAAAATAATATGGGGATGACGATTCCTAATAGTGTGTAAATTCCTCCTCTTCCTCTAATTCCTTTTTTTCCTTTTAACATAAAGAGTGATGTAATTGCAAATAGTATAAGTGCTGCTGCAAATGCATCTGAAAACCATGTCCATAACCTGTTAGGATTATAGTGTAAATAGTTTGCTTGATATATTAAAAAGCGTCTTTTTAAATATTCTGCTCTTCCATAGCCATTTTTTGTATTTACAACTACAGATGATCCTCCTTTTAAGAATATTTTTAATTTATTTGAATTTGGGTAATAGTGTTTTTTGTAATTTTTACTATTATCAATTTTGTCAAGTAGAACTAATATGTTTTCCTTTACGTTAGGACTGTTATTTAAATTTAATTCTGTTTTAAATTCATTTATTTCAACAGAATAATTGGCATTCCAGTCACTTAAATGATTAAGAGCTATTCCTGAAATTCCATATAATATAGTAGTCCCAATAAAAAAGAAACCAATATCTCTATGGAGAATTCTACTCCATTTTCGCAATGCTTTCATTGTTTATTCGAAATTATTCTACAATACTATGAGAAACGTATTGTAATGAATATTCAGAAATGTATTCTTTATTTTCAGCTTTCATTGCATCTCTATATTGTTGGATATGCTTCTTTTTGTTTTCAAATTGTTCTTTGTTTGAAGCTCCTTCTGAATGACTTTTAATATTGTCTTCTTCCATTTTTAAACAATAAGATTCATCAATTTTATTTTCTAATACGGTACCAATTAAAGAAATTTCATTTCCTTTTATTTTATCATCGAAGCGAACATCAGAAGTCACATGAATGCTACCATCATCAGTAACAACTAATAATTTTTTTCCGCTATGCTTACAAACGTGGTCAACAATTCCTTGTATTTTTACTTCTTTACTTACAAAATCCCCTGCTTTAGCATCAAATTCTCCAATTAAAATTTCTGGTGTTTCAACAACAGCTACTTCATTTTCTTTTTGAACAGCTTCTGTTTTTTTAGTCTCGTTTTTACAAGAAATAATAGCAGCAATTACCGCTAACATTAGTACAATTTTTTTCATCATTTTTAGTTTTAGATTGAATTAAGTATTGAATATTAATACATCTACTAATTTAGAGTTGAATAGCTTTTTAAATGATGATTAAAGTCAGTTTTTAAATAATAATTATGTGACTTTTGTAACTGTTTTTAAAGATTATAAATAAGTGCAATAGGCTTTATATCAGTTTGTTGAATTGTTTTTTACTTCTGTTTTAAATTAATTGAATTGAAATTTGCTATTAATGGTTTTTTACTGAAGTTTTTGACTTCTATTTTAAGTTTTACAAATTGTAATTTTTTGAAATGAAAAACATTTAATATTAGGTTGTAACCAAACCCTAAACGGATGGTAAATCACCATTTCCTTTAGTTGGTAAATTGCTAAAACCCATTAAATATTCGTCTACTTTTCTTGCCGCTTCTCTACCTTCTGAAATTGCCCATACAATTAGTGATTGACCTCTTCTCATATCTCCAGCTGTAAATATGTTTGGAATATTAGTTTGATAATGATTAGCCTTATAATTGCTTCTAGCATCTTTTTCAATACCTAATTGATCACTTAGTATTGATTCTGGTCCTGTAAAACCTAAGGCTAATAGAGCTAAATCGCAAGGCCATGTTTTTTCAGTTCCTTCAATTTCAATTAATTCAGGTCTGTTACCAGGAACCATTTTCCATTCAACTTCTATAGTTTTTAGGGCCGTTAACTCACCTTTTACATTACATATAAATTCTTTGGTATTTATAAGCCAGTTTCTATCGCATCCTTCTTTATGTGATGAGGAAGTTTTTAACTGTAATGGCCAAAATGGCCAAGGAGTACTTGGGCTTCTGTGTCCTGGTGGTTTAGGCATTATTTCAAAATTTGTTACCGATTTTGCTTTTTGACGATTAGAGGTTCCAACACAATCTGAGCCTGTGTCACCACCACCTATTACAATTACATGTTTATCCGTAGCAAGAATTTGGTTTTTATCTTGAGTTTTACTGAAAATTGATTTAGTAGCCTGAGTTAAAAAATCCATTGCTTGTTCAACACCTTTTGAATTGATTCCAGGGGTTGGTAAACTTCGTTTTTCGGTAGCTCCTCCACATAAAACAACTGCATCGAAATTTTTTAGTTTTTCGACTTCATAATTAACTCCAACATTTATATTGGTTTTAAATTCTATTCCTTCGGCTTCTAAAATAGCAACCCTTCTATCAATAATTTTCTTTTCTAATTTGAAATTTGGGATTCCATAACGTAATAATCCACCTACTTTATCATCTCTTTCAAAAACGGTTACTGTATGTCCAGCTCTATTTAATTGTTGAGCTGTAGCTAATCCTGCAGGACCTGATCCTACAATAGCGATAGTTTTTCCCGTTCTTTTATTAGGAATTATTGGGGTAATCCATCCTTCTTTAAAAGCTTTTTCAACAATGCTTTTTTCTATGTTTTCAATTGAAACAGGATCATCAATTAATCCTAATACACAAGCTTGCTCACAAGGTGCAGGGCATAAACGACCGGTAAATTCTGGAAAGTTGTTTGTAGAATGTAAAATCCATGAAGCCTTTTTCCATTCGCCTTGGTGAATCATATGATTGAAATCAGGAATTAAATTTCCGAGCGGGCATCCACTATGGCAAAAAGGAATACCACAGTCCATGCATCTTGAGCCTTGTTTGGTTAATTCCTTTATATTTAATGGTACGGTAAATTCTTTATAATGTTCAATACGTTTTTCAACTGATTTATATGTCTCGTCGTTTCTTTTGAATTCTTTAAAACCTGTTATTTTTCCCATAATCCTACGCTGTTAATTCTTCTGTTATTTGTTCTTCGGTTTCTAATCGTACTAATGCACGTTTATATTCAATAGGCATTACTTTAACGAAATTCTTTAGACTGTTATCCCAATCTTTAAGCAGTGTTTTACCTTTATTACTTTTGGTATACTTAATATGTTTCTTAATTAATGCTTTTAATTCTTTAGCTTCAGTGTCTTCAATAGTTTCAAATTCAATAGTTTCAGTATTGCATAAACCATTGGTAAACTTGTTTTTAGGGTCATAAACATAAGCGATTCCACCACTCATACCAGCTGCGAAATTTCGACCAGTTCCTCCAAGTACTACAACTTTTCCTCCTGTCATATATTCACAACCATGATCACCAACACCTTCAACAACCGCAATTGCACCTGAATTTCTAACTGCAAAACGCTCACCTGCAATACCATTTATATAGGCTTCTCCTTCAATAGCTCCAAAAAGACAAACATTACCAACTATAATGTTATCTTCTGCAATGAAATCTGCTTTTACGGGTTTTTTTACAATAATTTTAGCTCCAGATAATCCTTTTCCTAAATAATCATTTGAATTTCCGTCAAGTGTAAATTTAATACCATGTGTTCCAAATGCTCCAAAACTTTGTCCTGCCGAGCCATTAAAATTTATACTTAATGTGTCTTTAGGTAGTCCTAAATGTCCATAAACTTTTGAAATTTCGTTACTAATAATTGCACCTACAGATCGATTTGTATTATTAATAGGATAACTTAAAGTTGTTTTTTCCTTTCTGAATAACGCTCTATGCGAATCTTTTAAAATTTCAAAATCTAATGCATTTTCTAATGCATGATCTTGTTTTTCAGTATTTTTTAAAGGCATTTTATTAAAGTCTTTTGGTCTGTGTAATATTGCTGATAAGTCTAATCCATTTGCTTTGTAATGGTTAATGGCCTCATTTGTATTTATTTTCTGAGTTTGACCTACCATTTCATCCATTGTTCGGAATCCAAGTTGTGCCATAATTCCTCTTAGTTCTTCAGCTACATAATAAAAGAAATTAATCACATGTTCTGGTGTTCCTTTAAAGTTTTTACGTAAGTTTTTATCTTGAGTTGCGATTCCAACCGGGCAGGTGTTTAAATGACATTTACGCATCATTATACATCCAGAGGCAACTAAGGGAGCTGTGGCAAAACCAAATTCTTCGGCTCCCAGTAAAGCTGCTATGGCAACATCACGTCCTGTTTTTAATTGGCCATCACATTCAACAATAATTCTACTTCTTAAATTGTTTAAAACTAATGTTTGCTGTGCTTCTGCTAATCCAAGTTCCCAAGGTAATCCTGCATGTTTTAACGATGTTAGAGGTGAAGCACCAGTTCCACCATCATAACCGGAGATTAAAACAACATCGGCTTTCGCTTTTGATACACCGGCTGCAATAGTTCCAACACCAACTTCAGAGACTAATTTTACATTAATTCGAGCTTCTCTGTTTGCATTTTTTAAATCAAAAATTAATTGGGCCAAATCTTCAATTGAATAAATATCATGATGTGGCGGCGGAGATATTAATCCAACATAAGGTGTTGAATTTCGAGTTTCAGCTATCCATGGTAAAACTTTTTCACCAGGTAATTGCCCTCCTTCACCAGGTTTGGCTCCTTGAGCCATTTTAATTTGAATTTCTTCAGCGTTTGTTAAGTAATGTGAAGTAACTCCAAAACGACCTGAGGCAACTTGTTTAATTGCTGAATTACGACTGTCTCCATTGATGTCTTTTTGGTAACGTTTTCTGTCTTCACCACCTTCACCAGAATTACTTTTACCTCCAATACGGTTCATTGCAATAGCTAAATTTTCATGAGCTTCTCTTGAAATTGAACCATACGACATTGCGCCAGTTTTAAATCGCTTTACAATTTCAGTCCAAGGTTCAACTTCATCAATTGAAATTGGGTCTAAATTGTTGAATTCAAATAACCCTCTAATAGTCATTAAATTTTTCGATTGTTCATTTACCGCTTTGGCATAGATATCATAACTTTTCTGGTCACTTAATCGAACAGCTTGTTGTAATTTTGAAATTGTTGTTGGATTAAACATGTGTTTTTCTCCATTTCGTCTCCATCTATACTCTCCACCAATGTTAAGTCCTAATCTGTTTTTTATTAAAGTGTTAGGGTAGGCGTAGTTATATCTTTCAGAGATTTCTTTTTCAATTTCATACAATCCAATTCCTTCAATTCTTGAAGCTGTATAAGGAAAGTATTTTTCAACAAATTTTGAATTAAATCCGACTATTTCAAAGATTTGTGAACCTCTATATGAATGTAATGTAGAGATTCCAATTTTATTCATAATTTTTAAGATACCTTTTCCTATAGCTTTGTTGAAGTTATCAACAGCTTGCTGCTCATTAAGATCAGTTATGAATCCTTTCTTAACTTGAAGACGTATTAATTCATTCACCATGTATGGGTTAATGGCACTTGCTCCATACCCAAATAAAGTTGCAAACTGATGAGGTTCACGTGGTTCTGCAGATTCAATAATGATATCACAATAAGACCTTTTTCTAAGTCTGTTTAATGAGTGATTTACATATGAACAGGCTAATAAAGATGGAATTGGTGCAAATTCTTTATTTGCTCCTCTATCTGACAAAATAATTATGTTGGTCCGGTTGTCTACGGCATTAGAAACCTGTTTTACAATGTTTTCTAATGAGTCTTCTAGTCCGTTCAATCCTCTTTCTTTTTTATAAAGGATTTCTATGGTAATGGATTTAAAATCGCCTATTGAAATATTTCTAATTTTTTCTAAATCTGAATTTGAAATTACAGGATTTTGAATTCTAAGTTTTTTACACTGTCTTTTTGAAATGCTAAATATATTTCTGTCTTTTCCTAATGCTAAGCTAATATCTGTCACTATTTCTTCTCTAATTCCATCTAAAGGAGGGTTTGTAACCTGTGCAAATAGTTGTTTGAAATAATTTGAAATTAGTTGAGGTTTGTCTGATAAGATTGCTAATGGTGTGTCTGTTCCCATTGATCCTAAAGCTTCTTTACCATTTTGAGCCATAGGTGTTATTACCTCTTGAATATCTTCAATGGTATAATTGTATAGTCTGGATCGAGTTTTTATATCGATAGTTTCAATTGGACAAGCGGCAGTGGTTTCAGGTACTTCTTTTAAATGAAGTCTAGTTTCGTCTAACCATTTTTTATAAGGCCTTTCTAAAACTATTTTGTTTTTAATTTCTTCATCATTAATAATTCTACCTTCATTCATATCAACCAAAAACATTTTTCCTGGCTCTAGTCTACCATGTTTTTCAATATCTTCTGGAGCGACATCAACAACACCTATTTCAGAAGACATTATTAGTTTTCCGCTTTTGGTAACGGTATATCTTGATGGTCTTAGTCCATTTCTATCTAATAAAGCACCAATATAATCTCCATCTGTAAAAGGTACAGATGCTGGGCCATCCCAAGCTTCCATTAAACAAGCATTATATTCATAAAATGCTTTACGTTCCTTAGACATTGTTTTGTGTTTTTCCCAAGCTTCAGGAATCATCATCATCATAACTTCTGGCAATGATCTGCCGGATAAAGAAAGAAGTTCTACAACCATATCCATAGATGCAGAATCAGATTTTCCTGGTAAAATTATAGGGAATAACTTTTCAATGTCATTTCCAAACAATTCACTTTGCATAATTTCCTCTCTAATACGCATTCTACTCACATTTCCTCTAAGGGTATTTATTTCTCCATTTTGACACATGTATCTAAATGGTTGTGCTAATTCCCATGAGGGCATTGTATTTGTAGAGAATCTTTGATGTACAAGCGCCAATCGAGTTACAAGATCAGGTTGTTGTAAATCAGTGTAATATGGTCCAATATCTTCGGGCATTATAATACCTTTATATATTAATGTGGTGTGAGATAAACTGGCAACATAGAAATAAGAGCATTCTGACATTTTTGAAGCTAAAATGGCGTGTTCCGTTATTTTGCGGGCAGCGTACAGTTTAGCCTTAAAAGAAAGTTCTTCTTTAATGTCTCCTTTTCCAATAAATATTTGTTCTATTTCAGGTTCTGAATCAAGGGCAATTTTTCCAAGTTGCGAAGAATCAACAGGGACTTTTCTCCAGCCTAAAATTTTCAGTCCTTGATTTTTTATTTCATTTTCAAATGCATCCTTGCAAAACTTATATTGATTTTTATTCTTTGGTAAGAAAACCATTCCAACGGCGTATTCTCTTGGAGCTGGTAACTCAAAATTACAAACTCTTTTAAAATATTTATGAGGAATATCAATCAGAATTCCTGCACCATCTCCAGTTTTTCCATCTGAACTAACACCACCTCGATGCTCTAATTTTATTAAAATTTCTAATGCATCATGTATGATCTGATTTGTTTTCTCTCCTTTTAAATTGCATATAAAACCTGCGCCACAGTTTTCATGTTCAAATTCCGGTAAGTATAATCCTTGTCTCTTCATCGTGTATCTATTTGAGGAATATTTACAAAATTAAGTAAAACATTAGCAATAACAACGACAAACTACGAAAACGTTATAATTATTATAAAGAAACAATAAAAGAGCTATTAATAATTAAAAAGCAATAATATTAGAGATTCCTTATGAATATGTTAATTTAAATGAAAAAAATTAAAACAAATATTTCCATAAAATGCGCATTCCAACAAATGCTATGAGTATTGCTGTTCCCTTTTTAAGTTTAATAGGGGATATAAAGTTTACACTTAATCTTGAGCCTATTTGTCCTCCAATAAAAACTGTAAACATTAGTAAAATTGTAATATTAGGCTCAATTGAAAAGGTCGGATTAAGAAATTGTCCGCCAATTCCAGCTATCGAATTAACTAAAATAAAAAAGCTTGATGTTGCCGCAATTCTTTTTGGTGTATCCCATTTTGTTAAATGAAGTAATGGAGCAAGAAAAATTCCGCCACCTATTCCAACCATGCCAGAAATAAAACCTATGCTTCCGCCATAAGCTAAGTCTTTTTGGGTTGAATTTTTAAAATTTGATTCTTCTCCTTTTTTAGTAATATACTTGGATGTCCACATTAATAAAGCAGCAATAAAAAGTGTAATTCCAAGAATTATAAAGAAAAAAGTTTGACTAATTTTTAAGTAACCTCCAATAAATGCCATTGGCATACTTATAAATACCAATGGAATTATTTTTTTCCAGTTAAATAATTTGTTTTTGACATAAATATAGGTTCCACCTGAAACCACCACAATATTACATAGTAAGGCAATAGCTCTAATATGTATAAAAGCTAAAGATGTTAATGCAAGAATGGCTAAATAACTAGAGCCTCCACCAAACCCCACAGACGAATATAAAATTGCTACTAAAAAGAATAGTACAATTATTTCCCAGTTAGAGAAAAAAACGTCTAATAATGATGATAATTCCATAGTTATTTATATGTCAGTTGCGAAGATAGTTTTTTCTTCATTAAATAGAAGTGTCAATCATAGCTTGAATGGAATTGAGATAAAACCAATAGAATTTTAAAAAGAGGATTTTCAGTTCAATTAGTTGAAAGTTTTAATTAGAGTGTAATTAATAATACTGTAAAGAAAAACAATTAAAACTGATTAAAATGTAAGAAAACAAGATTTGAATTAAGGTAAAAACAATAAAATTTGAAATTTGTTTTTGATTTATTATGCTAAAAAGATATATTTATGCAAAAATAATATATATGAATATTGAATTTTGTCCAAATTGTAGTTCAGAGGAGTATGTGAAAAGTGGTATTATTAAGGGTAGGCAGCGCTATAAGTGTAAAAAGTGTAGTTATTATTTTACTGTAAATAAGATTGGAAAACAAATTGATTCATATTATGTAAATAAGGCGCTTCAACTTTATTTAGAGGGTTTAAGTTATAGAGAAATTGAGCGAATATTGGGTGTTTCGCATGTAAGTATTATAAATTGGGTTAAAAAGTACAATATAAAACGTCCGCACAGTTTTGAATATCATTCTACATATAAAATCTTAAATGCCGAAGAATTAGCTAAATACTTCACTGAGAATAAAAATTTGATTGGGGCAGGGGTTGTTGTTACCGAGTTGGGTGACAAATATATGCTTATTAGATGGGAGCGATTTAAAAATTAGCTATATCAATTTACAGGTATATATATAAAATTTTATTTCATACATTTTTATTTTCATCTTGTGAGAGTTAAAAATCAGATTTTTAGCATAATTCAACTTATTAATCAAATCTTATTTTATGAAAAAACAACTCTCAGTTTTATTAATAGCTATGATGGTATTTTCAAACTACAGTTATAGTCAATCGAATACTAATAAAAGTTTTGGTATTAAATGGAGTGGCTTTGTTAAAACAGATTTTATGTTTGATTCTCGTCAAACAGTGAATGCACGAGAAGGTCACTTTAATATATTACCAGCATCGGAGAATTTGGTGAATGGAGAAGATTTAAACGATCAAACTAATATCAATTTTTTATCAATTCAATCACGACTAAAAGCTTCTATTTCAGGACCAGATTTTTTTGGAATGAAAACTTCAGGAGCAATAGAAGGTGCTTTCTTTGGAAATTCTAATGGAACAACTGGTGAATTTAGATTGAGACATGCTTTTGTAAAGTTATCTAATGATAAAGTTGATATTTTAATGGGACAATATTGGCATCCGATGTTTGTGACTGCCGTTTTCCCTGGAACTTATTCTTTTAATACAGGAGTACCATTTCAACCCTTTTCTCGAAATCCTCAATTAAGGATAACTACAAAGGGGAATGTTAAGTTTATTGGAGTACTTTTTACAGAAAGAGATTTTAAAACTAGAGGAGCAAGTGTTAGTCAATCTGGTATGCCACAAATACATGCGCAATTGCAATTTGGATCTGTTAAAAATACAATTGGTGGTTTTGGTGTGAATTTTAAATCAGCTCGTCCTGCACTGGGTTCAGATAATGTTACAAGTTTTGCTGGAATTGGATATTTTAGAACAAAATTAGGAGAAACTACTTGGAAAGCTGAAGCTACCTTTGGTCAAAATATGACTGATGTTCTACAAATTGGTGGTTTTGGTGAAGCAACAAATGGAGATTTTGTTAATAATGATACTTTTTCTGCCTGGACTGAGTTAAGTGCGGACTTTTCTGATTCTATGGAATGGGGATTATTCGGAGGTTATTCAAAAAACGGTGGCTTTGGAGAGGCTATTACTTATGTGAATGGTTTTTTAGGAAGTAATGTGGAGAGTGCTTTTAGAGTATCTCCTCGAATTGGTTGGAAATCTGGAAAATTGAAAATTGGAGTTGAAGCAGAATATACCAATGCACAATATGGTTCAATAGATGGCAATGGAGATATTGCTACTACTGGAATAGATTCCGTGAATAACTTCAGATTATTGACTACAGCAATTTATAAATTTTAAAACTTACTATTATGTCTAAAGAAAAAATGAAAGCATACTGGAAAGAAAATATTAAATATTTAGCAATCTTGTTAAGTATCTGGTTTTTGGTTTCCTATGTGTTTGGAATATTTTTAGTTGACCAGTTAAACACTATTAAATTAGGTGGGTTTAAGCTTGGTTTTTGGTTTGCACAACAAGGTTCAATGTATGTCTTTGTTATCTTAATATTCATCTATGTAAGATTGATGAATAAGCTGGATAAGAAATATGGTGTTGACGAATAATTAACTTTTAAAAATTAAAAATCATGGGAATATTAACATGGACATGGATACTTGTTGGAATTACGTTTGCACTATATATTGGGATTGCAATTTGGGCGAGAGCGGGATCTTCTAAAGAATTTTACGTAGCTGGTGGTGGAGTTCCACCAATAATGAATGGTATGGCTACAGCTGCCGATTGGATGTCAGCAGCATCATTTATATCATTGGCCGGAATTGTATCATTTACTGGATATGATGGATCGGTTTACCTTATGGGGTGGACTGGTGGTTATGTGTTATTGGCTTTATTATTAGCGCCTTATTTAAGGAAATTTGGAAAATTTACTGTGCCAGATTTTATTGGTGATAGATATTATTCCAACACCGCACGTATTGTAGCTGTAATCGCAGCTTTAATTGTTTCATTTACATATGTTGCAGGGCAAATGCGTGGTGTAGGGATTGTTTTTTCTCGTTACTTAGAAGTAGATATTAATACAGGTGTATATATAGGTATGGCAATTGTATTATTTTATGCTGTTCTTGGTGGAATGAAAGGTATTACTTATACACAAGTAGCACAATATTGTGTATTGATTTTTGCCTTTATGGTGCCTGCAATTTTTATTTCCTTTCAAATGACAGGGAATCCAATTCCGCAGTTAGGATTTGGTGGAGCAGGTGAAGATGGGGTGTATTTACTTGATAAATTGGATGGATTACAACGTGAATTAGGTTTTCATGAGTATACATCTGGAAGTAAGGATATGATTGATGTGTTTGCAATTACTGTTGCCTTAATGGTTGGAACTGCAGGTTTACCTCACGTAATTGTACGTTTTTTTACAGTACCAAGGGTAAAAGATGCTCGTGTATCTGCTGGTTGGGCTTTATTGTTTATTGCAATTTTGTATACAACTGTGCCTGCTGTAGCAGTATTTGCAAGAACTAAACTAATTGAAACAGTAAGTAATAAAGAATATGCAGAAATGCCTGAATGGTTTGGAAATTGGGAAAAAACAGGGTTAATAAAATTTGAAGACAAAAATAGTGATGGGGTTGTTCAATACGTTGCAGATAAATCGGCAAATGAATTAACAATTGATAGAGATATTATGGTATTGGCTAATCCAGAAATTGCACAATTGCCGAATTGGGTTATTGCATTGGTTGGAGCCGGTGGATTAGCAGCAGCCCTATCTACAGCAGCAGGATTGTTGTTAGTTATTGCATCCTCAATTTCTCATGATTTATTTAAGAAAATTATCAAACCTGATATTTCTGAAAAAGGAGAATTAATTGCTGCCCGTATTAGTGCTTTTGTAGCAGTATGTATTGCAGGTTATTTTGGAATTAATCCGCCTGGCTTTGTCGCGGCCGTGGTTGCATTGGCATTTGGATTGGCAGCAGCTTCATTCTTCCCAGCAATAGTAATGGGGATTTTTGATAAACGAATGAATAAAGAAGGAGCAATTTCAGGGATGATAGTAGGTTTAGCATTGATGTTTTTCTATATGGCTAAATTTAAATTAGGTTGGTTAGGAGATAAGCCGCCAGCAAGTGAATGGTGGTTTGGAATTTCACCAGAAGGTTTTGGTACGGTTGCAATGGTTGTAAACTTTGTAATTTCAGTAGTGGTCTCAAGATTTACTCCAGAGCCACCACAAGATGTTCAAGATATTGTTGAAGATATTAGAATTCCTTCAGGAGCAGGAGAAGCAAGCTCTCATTAGTAAATAGTTAAGGTTTAAACAGCACTATAATTTATAGTGCTGTTTTTAATATTTAAAAAACTAAGATTTCAACCAGTGAAAAAAAGACACCAACAAAAATTAATTGTTCTCTCAGTTGTATTGTTATGTTTATTTAATATACCAATTTTATTGCTGTTTAATAGTAGCGGTACTTTTTTAGGATTTCCATTGATCTATTTCTACATATTTTTTGTTTGGGTTTTAAGTATAATTGTATCATTTGTTATTCTAAGAAAGTATTATGAGTAGTTTTTTAGTCATATCAATAATAATTGTTTACCTCGCAGTAATTTTTTATGTAGCTTTTTGGGCTGAAAAAAATTCTAAAAGTAAATGGGTAAATAATCCTTATGTTTATACGCTATCATTGGCAGTTTATTGTACAGCCTGGACATATTATGGGAGTGTTGGACTGGCAGCAACTTCAGGGCTGAAATTCTTAACAATTTATCTTGGGCCAATTATTATTATACCAACCTGGATTATTTTAATGCGTAAAATAATTCGAATATCTAAAGCAAATAAAATTTCTTCTCTTGCTGATTTTATCTCATTACGCTATGGAAATGATAGTTTTTTAGGTGCATTGGTTACAGTAATTTGTGTATTGGCAATTGTTCCATATATATCATTACAATTGAAAGCGATTTCAGAAACATTTAATGTTATAACCAAACACAATATAACTGAAAGTTTTATTTTAAATGATACTACTTTTTACATTGCAATTTTGTTGGCATTATTCGCTGCATTTTTTGGAACTCAACATACGGATGCTACTGAACGTCATAAAGGAATTATCACGGCCGTTGCTTTAGAATCAATTATAAAACTGGTTTTCTTTATCGTAATTGGAGTTTATGTAACTTTTTATTTGTTCAATGGTCCAGCTGATATTTTTGAACAGGCTTCTTTATTACCAGGATTTGAAGAACAGCAAACAATAAATGGAGTGGAAGGTGGATTTAACTGGTTTTTTATGAGTTTGCTTTCTATGATTGCTATTATGCTATTGCCAAGACAATTTCAAGTTACGGTTGTAGAAAATGAAAGAGAGCGTTATCTAAAAAAGGTTACTTGGTTATTCCCTTTGTATTTATTACTATTTAATGTGTTCGTAATATTTATTGCTTGGGGTGGAAATATAATGTTTCAAAATCAAGAAGTAGATGCCGACTTATTTACTTTAATGTTACCACTAAATAATAATCACGAGTTTTTAGCACTTCTTGGTTTTCTTGGTGGTTTTTCGGCAGCAATTTCAATGGTTGTCATTTCTACGCTTGCGTTGTCTACAATGTTAAGTAATAATTTAATTATTCCTTATGGTTTTTTAAGAAGATACAGCCAAGGTGAATCTGTAAAAAATACAGAATCAATTAAAAATATACGGCGAATTGCAATTTTCTCATTAATTATTGTAGCTTATTTTTTCTATAAAAGTTTCACTTTAGACAGATCATTAGTTTCAATTGGATTGATATCTTTTGTGATTATAGCACAATTAGCTCCTTCCTTTTTTGGAGGGTTATTTTGGAGAAGAGGTTCTTCAAAAGGAGCAAAATATGGAATAGCTATAGGTTTTTTTATTTCAGTTTATACTTTAATAATTCCATATACAATAGATTCACAATCTATAGCAACCTCATTTGTTAATGAAGGTTTGTTTGGTATAAATATGCTAAAACCATATGAGCTATTTGGTCTTCAAATATTTGAGCCTGTTCCACATGCATTTTTTTGGAGTTTGTTTTTTAATGGAATCGTTTATTTATTAATCTCGGTAAACTTTTTGGGTAGTTACAGAGAACGTAATTTTGCTGAGATGTTTGTGGATAGTAGTAAATATGCATCATTACATGAAAATGCTTATGTATGGAAAGGGGAAGCTTATGTTAGAGATATTAGAAAGGTATTGACAAGGTTTTTAGGTGAAAATAGAACAGAACGAGCTTTGAATCTATTTTATATGAAGT
>Ga0193953_1000422_pt1 | contig 23665 bp, 18 predicted proteins | sample BB_4_MG_FD_140325 | JGI IMG/M metagenome (GOLD analysis project Ga0193953, IMG submission 140325) | Microbial mat bacterial communities from the Broadkill River, Lewes, Delaware, United States - BB_4_MG | ecosystem: Environmental > Aquatic > Freshwater > River > Microbial mats | place: USA... | reverse complement strand
TAGAATCAAAAGCTATATCTCTACACTCAAAAAGAATAATATCTCTATACTTCAAGGCCTTAGAGATGCTTTAGTAGGTAAATCTTATCTACCTATCTTTCGTGGGTGCTGAATGGTTACAAAGAATTTATAAAATCAGCTCAAAATAAAGATAAAAAGATGATATTAATAAGTGGTGAGGATATTACAATATAAGTATCAAATCTTTCATCCATGTTAAAAGTATCAGAATGAAGTCAAGGAAATTAATTATGCCAAAAATAAACAAAGTATCAAATTTTACTGAACTATTTGAGAACGCTCTTGGTCTTAGTAGAGATAATAGTTTTATTGCTCACTATATTTCAGGACATTTAATGGTAGAGTTTTTATTAGTTAAATGCATTGAGTTGAAAACACCATCTCTCAATAAGTTTGTTGAGTCACTTAACCATCAAAAATTAATCCAATTAGCTCATGGATTAGATTTACTTGATGATAATATGAAAGAAATTCTTATTTCTATTAATAGTATGAGAAATAAACTAGCACATAATATTTTATATCGACCATCAATAAGCGAATATAAGAATTTAATACAATTAGCACAAAAATCTTTTCATGATATGACTGATGGTTTTGAACAAACATTAGGTGAACTTGATGGAAAAAATGATTTATCTGAGTGTGAAGAGTTTATTTTTATTGAGCCATTTATACAAATTTCTTATGATTTACACTCTATATATCAAGATTTAGGTGGTGATATTGAAAATTTTTAGTGAGAAAGATAAGTACAAAGATAAGTACCGTGGTGTGCCAAGAAGGCGTAACAACTAGTGTAAATTAGGAGGATTACATATAGCTATGCTATAAAGAAGATGGTAGTAGGTCTACCGTAATCGCCATGCAAGTGGAGGTTACAAACCACCTTCACTCGTTCCCAAACTCCTGCTTGGGAATGTGTATTGGAATTAGGGACTTATTAGAATTTCTAAACTCCAATAGGGCATTTCACAGCTGGATCTGTGAAACGAGGGTGGATTTACCCAACCATCAACTCCTCCACAGGATATATCCCTATCTCTTTGGCTTCTTCTAATATTAGCTCACTTACTTTGAGTTTGGATTCTATCACGACATCGGCGAGTTTGGATTTGATATGCAGTTCAAGGCTTCGGTTGCCTTTGTACTTTTGAGCCAAATGGTGAAGCTCTTCGATGATATGTGAGTCGTTAGAGAGGTCGATTGCAAGGGCAATGGGGAACTCTTTTGGGGGTTCTTCGATAATCTTTTGCTCTTTTTTGACCTTGACCTTCTCTTTTTTGGCATCTTTGAGCGTTTCAATCTTGAGGATATTCATACGGGTGAAGTTATCATCTTTGGTGATCTTGACCTTAAAGGCGATGGGTTTGGTGGTGTCAAAATCCTCTGCAAGCTCTTTGAGCCTGTTTTCAAAGAGCATCAGTTCAATATTCCCGTGCAGGTCCATAATATTGGCAATCCCAAACTTATTGCCTTTTTTGGAGATCTTTTCTACAATATTTTCTATTTTACCAATAAATAAAGCCTGTGAGCCATCACCAAGCTCAGGGATCTCAGAACTGAGTGTATAGTTGATCTCATCAAGCTGTTCACGGTATTTATCAAGGGGGTGACCCGATACGTAGAATCCAAGGGTGGCTTTTTCAAGCTCCAAAATTTCAAGCTGTTCATACTCCTCTCCATGAGGAATGTTGATCTCAATGGTCGTCATCTCCTCATCATCCCCAAAGAGTGACCCAACCGCCATCTTTTTGGCTTGGGAGACTTTGTTAGCCGATTCGATAATAAGTTCGATTGAATCAAGCATCGCTTTTCGGCTATAGCCAAAGACATCCATCGCTCCAGCTTTAATCAGCGATTCGATCACCTTTTTATTGACCTTGCTGGTGTCAATGCGGCTGATAAAATCACTAAGGTCTTTAAACTCTCCTCCCTCATCACGACTTCTAATAATGCTCTTGACAGCAATATCACCTACTCCCTTGATCGCCCCCATACCAAAGAGGATAATCTCTCGCTCCCCTTCGTTGCTAGGGGTAAAGACAAGATCAGAACGGTTAATATCGGGTGGTAATAGCTCTGCCCCCATTCGCTTGGCTTCATCAACGTATTTGACGACTTTAGTCGTGTTATCTTTTTCCAGAGTCAGCAAGGCTGCCATAAACTCCGTAGGGTGGTACTTTTTGAGATACGAGGTATAGAAGGTGACCAAGGCATAGGCAGCGGAGTGCGATTTATTAAACCCGTACCCCGCAAACTTTACAATCAGATCAAAGAGCTCGACGGCTTTATCTCTATCAAAGCCTTTTTTAGCGGCACCATCGGCGAACTCTTGTTGGAGTTTGTCCATCTCCTCTTTGATCTTCTTACCCATCGCCCGTCGTACCAAGTCCGCCCCACCGAGGCTAAAGCCCCCAATGGTTTGAACGATCTGCATAACTTGCTCTTGGTAGACGATGACCCCATAAGTTGGCTTTAAAATTTCTTCAAGTTCTGGGAACATATAGGTAATCTTGGCTCGCCCGTGCTTACGCTCGATAAAGTCATCAAGCATCCCCGACTCCATGGGTCCTGGTCGGTAGAGGGCAAGTACCGCAATAATATCTTCAAAGTTATTGGGTTTGAGACGAGCATTAAGGTCTTGCATACCGTCGGATTCTATCTGAAACAAGCCAATCGTATGCCCTGTTTGAATCAGCTCATAAACCCCCTTATCATTTACATCTTTTTCGATAAAGTTAATCCGCTCACCGTGGCGTTTTTCAACGAGCTTATTGGCTTCTTCAATAACGGTGAGAGTTTTGAGCCCAAGGAAGTCAAATTTAATCAAATCCACATCTTCAACGTATTTACCATTATACTGCGTCGCTAGGGTATCGATACCTGTGGGTTTGAAAAGTGGGGTTTTGTGCCACAGCTCTTCGTTGGAGATTACCACCCCTGCGGCGTGCGTCCCTGCGTTTCGGTTGAGTCCCTCTAGGGCAAGGGCAAACTCCCACACCCTAGCCGCTTGGGGGTCACTGGCAATGAGTTCTTTGATTTTGGGTTCTTTTTCATAAGAGTTTTTTAGGTCAATGCCCAGTTCATCGGGGATAAGCTTTGCCATCGCATCGGCTTTGGCGTAAGGCATATCAAGCACACGGGCAACATCACGGATCACCCCCTTGGCAAGGAGCTTACCAAAGGTGATAATCTGAGCGACGTTGTTTCGACCATACTTTTGGGTTACATAGTCTAATATCTCACCTCGTCTGCTTTGACAAAAGTCCATATCGATATCGGGCATACTTACCCGCTCAGGGTTCAAAAACCGCTCAAAGAGCAAACCATAGGGGATGGGGTCAATATCGGTAATCTCCAATGAATAGGCAACGAGGCTACCTGCGGCAGAACCCCTTCCAGGTCCCACGGGAATACCCATCTCTTTGGCTTTTGCCACAAACTCCCAAACGATAAGCATATAACCAGGGAACTTCATATTGTTGATAATATCAATCTCCACTTGCAGTCTCTCTCGATACTCTTGATGTTTGGACTCATCGACGAGTTTAAGGCGTTTTTCCAGTCCCAAACGACACTCATGAATAAAGAGCATCTTATCGTTTTCAAGTGAGTACTCTAAATTGGGTTCAGGAAGTTTCAATCCATGAATCTCCGCCTTTTGACGGGTAAATTTAAAGTTTGGTGGTGTGGGGTTTCCTAGTTTGATCTCCAAGTTGCACTTATCAGCTATCTCTTGGGTGTTGGAGATGGCTTCAGGGATGTCAGCGTAGAGCTCCATCATCTGCTCGGGTGATTTGAGATAAAACTCATGGACTGAGTGTCTTAGACGGTTGGGGTCATCGTAGAGTTTGTTCATCGCGATACACATAAAAGCCTCATGCGAATCGGCGTGTTTTTGCTCTAGGTAGTGGGTGTCGTTGGTGGCAATGATCTTGATGCCAGTCTCTTGGGATAGACGAATCAGATCATTATCGATCTTATACTGATCGCCTATCCCATGACGCATCAGTTCCAAATAAAAATCATCCCCAAAGATCTCTTTGTACTCCAACGCTACCTCTTTGGCCCGCTCGTACCCTTTGGCTCCGTTTTTGACATTTCGTTCACTTAGATTGAGATGCCAACTCACCTCACCTTGTAAGCAGGCTGAGGAGCAGACAAGCCCTTCTGAATGGTCTCTAAGAAGTTGCTTGTTGATACGAGGGTAGTAGTAAAACCCATTGATATAGGCTTGGGAGCTAAGATACATGAGATTTTTATACCCAATCTCATTTTTGGCATAGAGGCAGAGATGAAACCGCTGTTTGACACTCTTGTCGCCAATATCCTCTTGGTTGTGCAGATAGGCTTCGATACCAATAATGGGTTTAATCCCCTCATTACGCATCGCATTATAAAAATCAATCGCTCCAAACATATTACCGTGATCGGTCATGGCAATGGAGTCCATCCCTAGCTCTTTGGTGCGTTTGGCTAGGGCTTTGATCTTGTTGGCTCCATCGAGGAGAGAGTATTCAGTATGCAGATGCAGGTGGGTAAATTGGCTCATGGGCTTCTCTTTTTGGGATGATTTATTGTTTTCTCGTATATCATGATGAATTTTTGGGTGCATTAAAATGCACCCGACGGCTTCGAGATTTTATTGAGGTTAATATAACCAATTTGCTCTTATTTTTCTATTAAAGTCTGCTATCGATTTCGGGTAACTTTTGCTCCAAGACCAGAGAGCTTGCCTTCAAGATTCTCATACCCTCTATCAAGGTGATAGATACGGTGAATATTGGTTTTGCCTTTGGCAATGAGTGCTGCAAGAACGAGTGCAGAACTAGCACGCAAATCCGTTGCCATCACATCCGCACCGTTGAGCTCATCAACTTGATGAACCGCTGCAATATTACCCTTAAGCCAAATGTCAGCTCCCAAACGATTCAGCTCACTCACATGCATAAAGCGGTTTTCAAAGAGTCTCTCTTCAATCAACGTCTCACCTTTGGTAATGATAGAGAGTGCCATAAATTGAGCTTGCATATCGGTAGGGAAACCAGGATACTCTGTGGTGGTAAGATTGACAGATATAAGTTCATCGGCAGGGTGGATTGTCACCTTATTTTGTGTAATATCAAATCGACACCCCATCGATTCGAGCTTATCAATAGAGGCTTTGATGTGGCTTGCGTTGACATTACACAGTGTAATATTGGACTTGGTAATCGCTCCTGCACAGAGATAAGTTCCTGCCTCAATACGATCAGGAATAATTGAGATAGGATTTTTATAAGCTATTGGTTTGCCTCCACTCCCCTCAATAGTAATCTCACTTGTACCAATACCCTCTATCTTGATTCCAGCATCGACTAAGATTTCACACAACTGTACAATCTCAGGCTCTTTGGCGGCATTGATGATCGTGGTTGTCCCTGTGGCAAGAGCAGCGGCCATAAGTGTGTTTTCAGTTCCTCCTACCGTGATCTTATCAAAGACAATCTTGGTACCTATAAGTCCATTAGGGGCAGTGGCTCGTACGTATCCACTTTTGATCTCAATAATAGCTCCCATAGCTTCAAGAGCTTTAAGGTGTAGATCGATAGGACGCTGACCAATAGCACATCCTCCAGGCAAAGAGACCTCACACTCGCCAAAACGTGTTAGCAGTGGCCCAAGCACTAAAATGGATGCACGCATCTGCGAGACGATCTCATAGACAGCTTTAGTCGAGCTAATCGTACCATTGTTTACCGTAACAGAGTGTTCATCGTGGTACTCTACTTTACCCCCAAGTATCTCTAAAAGCTTCAAAAGCGTTTTAATATCCACCACATTGGGTAAATTTGTTAGTGTAACATTTTTGTCACTCAATAGCGTTGCAGCTATCACGGGAAGAGCCGCGTTTTTTGAACCACTAATGGTAACACTACCACTAAGTAGGTGTCCGCCTTCGATCGTTAAATAATCCATTCCATCTATCCTGTCTATCTATAGTTTTTTAGTATGAAATAATATCAAAATATTACTTTTTAGCCATTTAGTAAAGCATATTTGATACTATTAAGGATGAGATGAGTTATAATATTATATAATATGTTTGATTGTGAGAAGAGAGAAAAGTGTGTATGTGTAAAGAGAGGGGCTTATGGTAGGTAGTATTGACAGGATAAAAGAACTTACCCAACGAATCGATGAAAAAATTGCATTGTCTAAGAGTACAACAAACAATACAGAGACTACTTCTCAGACACTAGATGACAAATCTCCCAAAGACCAAATAAGAACCATTCGACACGCCAATATCAATAGAGTCAATGATCTCTATATTAAACTGGGAATCTTTGAAAAATCTCCAGACTTTGGTGAAATATTTCTCTATAAGGCGATGAACCTTAGTGGAATCAGTCTTAAAGAAGAGGATTTTGGTGAAGTTCGAGATGGTAAATATATACAGATTATTGCCATTACCTATGAACCCGATAAAAACGGTAAGAAAAAAGCAAAGAATGTCTCTTTAGGATACTTTGGAAAAGCTCAGTCTCTTGAACCTGAACTTAAAAATGATATTATTGAGTTTGTCTTACGATGGCGATATGAGAAGGCCTTTCAGACACTCGAACACTACGAAGAGCTTATCGACCGACTCGATGAGCCTATTACAATAGAACTCTAATGCCACTATCCAACCTCAATACAGAGCAGCTTAACGCTGCCACGACCCATCTTGGTGCTAATTTAGTCATTGCTAGTGCAGGTACGGGCAAAACCTCAACCATTGTAGGGCGTATTGCTTATTTGCTTAACAGCGGTGTTGATCCCTCCAAAATTGTACTGCTTACCTTTACCAACAAAGCCGCAGGGGAGATGGTTGCACGATTGAAGAAGTTCTTCCCTTCAGAGCTTATCTCCAAGATCGAATCGGGTACTTTTCACGCCATTGGCTACCGATGGCTCAAGAGTGCCTATCCTGATATATCGCTCAAGCAACCTACCGAACTGCGTACCCTCTTTCGTTCTATCTACGAAAAACGAGCCTTTAAACGCTTAGGCTTGCCTATTGAGCCCTTTAGTGCCCAACACCTCTACGATCAATACAACCTCTACCAAAATGCCACTCTTGAATCCTTTGAGCAGTGGTTTGGAACTAAATATGAAGAGCATAAGATACTGATTGACATCTATTTAGGGATTATCGATGAGTATGAAGCGACCAAAGATGAGTATGGATTTTTATCCTTTAATGACCTGTTGATTAAAACACGTGAGTATGTTAAAAATGTACGCCCTGATATCACTGAAATACTGGTGGATGAATACCAAGATACCAATACTCTGCAAAGTGCCTTGATCGATGATTTGGACTCTAAATCACTCTTTTGTGTGGGGGATTATGATCAAAGCATCTACGCCTTTAATGGAGCCAATATCGAAAATATCTCTACTTTTGATAAACGCTATCAAAGTGCTACCATTCATACGCTGACCAAAAACTACCGTTCATCTGGTGCGATACTCTCTTTAGCCAATCGTGTGATAGAGTACAATGAACGCATCTATCCCAAAAAGCTTGAAGTGGTACGCCAAGGGGAGTTTTCCAAGCCCAAACTCCTGATCTATGATGAGCTCTTTGCACAGTATCAATCAATTGCAGCCATGATCAACGACCGCCCTACCCCCTACAAAGATATTGCTGTGATCTTTCGCAATAACTCCAGTGCTGATGGAATTGAAGCCTCACTCAGAGAGCTTAATATCCCCTCCAAACGTAAGGGAGGAACCAGCTTTTTTGAATCCAAAGAGATCAAATTCCTGCTTGACCTTTTGGCTCTTATCAATAACCCCAAAGATATGATGGCATTTATCCATATTTTTGAGTATGCCAAAAATGTGGGGTCTGCTCTAGCCAAAGAGTTTTTTATCTCTATGATACACTTTGGTAAGGGAAGTTTAACTACAGGACTACTTGAACCACTCGAAACAGAGCTGCCCAAACTCAATCCTACCAAAAATGTACAGTTGGGGCTCTTTGATGATGATTTGGAGATTGGCTCACAGGCTCGATTTAGCCATATGGATATCTATGACTCCATTAAAAGACATCCACTTTTAAAACACCCTAGAATCACGCCTGAAGGGGTCACGTTTCTTAACTACTTCTATGAGTTTATGATGCAAGTAGATGCCTCTACACGTCCTGCTATCACACTACGTAAAGCCATTAGCTCTCGTCTCTATCAATATGTGGTTGATATACTTGCCACTGCACGCGGAAAACTGAAAAATGGAGAGATTGATCAAGAGAAAAAAGCACAATCCAAAGAGCGAATTGAGCGTAAAGCCAAACTCTTACTGGATCTCTCCAAACCCTATCAAGAGTTAAGCCGTTTTATCAACGCAATGATACTTGGGGGCAATGAGCTTAGTGAAGGAGATGGAGTTAATCTACTCACCGTTCATGCTAGTAAAGGGTTGGAGTTTAAAGATGTCTACGTGGTTGATCTAATGGATGGTCGCTTTCCCAATCGTAAACTAGCCGCCAAAAGCAGCTCGGATCTGGATGAAGAGAGGAGACTATTCTATGTAGCCTTGACTCGTGCCAAAGATAATCTCTTTTTATCACTGGCAAAATACGACAAGCTCAAAGATATTGACTTTGAACCCTCTATCTTTTTGTATGAAGCCAAAATGATCAAAAAGAAACAAAACTAGAAATCATTATTATAAATAAGATACAATGAAGTCAAAGGATTACCATGAGACTTCTATTACTCGTATCATTATTTATGCTTCTACAAGGCTGTGCCAAAGAGGTAGAACCAAAAGCTATCCCCAAAGCTATCGAACAAACAAGCAAGATGAGCTTTGAGCAGGTATGGCAGGTACTTTTATATAATAAGTATAAAGCTCTGCCCCATTATAAACTCTCTGCCAAAGCACTAAGCGTTGATAATAGAGATATGATCTTTCAGGATGCCAAACGTACTTTAATGAGTCGTGCCGATATTTTGCCACCCTTTAATAAGCTCGCTCACCCCAATGGCATCTGCTTAAAGGGTACTTGGAAAATTGATCAAGCCAATATCTACAGCGGATATTTCAAAAAAGGAAGTCGTGCTCCGATGATTGCTCGAATATCTACCGCCCTATCCAATACATCGAGTGAGCATGGCACACGAGCCTTTGGCTTTGCAGGGAAGCTCTTTGGATCAAACCCCAAAGAGGCAACGGCTAACTTCTTTTTGATTGATGATTTGGGTGGTAGAGATCTTGCATCTTTTAGTGAGGCTGTTTTGATCAATGAACCACCTCTCTCAATCACCTACGAAGTGGTTCAACATCTGCTCTATGCAGCCAAAGTAGCCTCTACCTTTGATAGAGTCGATACCCATGCAGGAGTACGCCAACTCTACGAGGTATCGCAATTGAACACAAAGAGTAGCAAGGTGATTACACCCAAATGGATGAAATTAGAAGTAGCCCAAATGCCCTATAAGCAGATGGTGGAGTTTCGAGATGAGTTGGAGATTTATGAAAATCAAAAGCTAGTGTTGGATATAGCTGTGGCGAATAAGATAGTAGAGAATAAAAAAAATTGGCAAAAAATTGGAACCATTACACTTGATGACTCAGTTTTATCACTTGCTTGCGATAGACGTTTGCATTTTCATCACCCAAGATGGAGAGATGATTTGGATTATGGGGAGTAAGTTTCAAGAAGGGTAACGCTCTGTTACCCTTCTTTTTACTCATACTGTGTTAAATTAACATCAATTTTATAGATATGTGCATCATTGATGTAGGATATATAGATATAGTTATCCAAAACAGTAATAGCCTCTAAACCGTTACTGTTATTACCTTTTTCAAAAAGATTATCGTTATTAAATATACGTTTGGATTGCCCCGTTGTGGGATTGGTCTGATAGATATCGCCATCTTCAGAGAGAATATAGAGAAAATATTGCGTATGGGCTATTCCTACAATATCATCAATGGCTGTATCGATAGTGCCCTCTTGCGTACCGTTAAGATCAAATATCGTCAATACACCACTCACATCTTGGGTAACAGAGTAGAGTTTCTTGTTGTAGATATCCAATCCATCAGGAAATCGTGTCGCTTCGAGTGAATCTACTATTGTAGTGTTTAGATCCACTCTCTCCATAAAGTATCCTACATCTGCAAGCGTATAGGAGTAGTAGTATATATCCTTTTCAAAATAGGCTAAACCATTTACCAAATTACTATCTGTAAGTGTAGCGATTGGGGTTGAGACAGCTTCTTTAAAATCAAGGCGATAGAGTTGCCCCGTTTGTGTAGCATAGAGAATATCACTACCGTTATTGTCCATTCCTGCAGAGGGCTCTTCAATGGCAACTTTTTGATAGAGATCAATATCCAAAGGCGTGGCAAGCTTGCCTTGCGTTACAAGTTGATTGTTACAATATTTTTTGTAACTGCTTCCATCGTTACTAAGCCATATTTGACACCCCTCTTCACAGTTGGCTACTCCATACTTTAATACTTCATCAAAAATATACTCACTTAGATTATTATCACCCAAATAGATCAAATCTCCACCGCATTCATAGGCTAAATAATCAACTGTTCCACTTGTTTGATTAGGTGTTAAATAGCTCATTGTTAATACGGCTTGCCAACCTGTTTGCTCCTGTAAGATAATATCCTCTATTAAAAACTTATCCTCAATGGTTACTAGCACTTCATCTTCTCCACTATAGCCATGAAGATCTTCAACACTTAAAAGAATTGTATGCAAACCGACACTCCAATCACTTTTAGAGAGATACTGCTGCGTGCCAATAACTATACCATCCTCTTTCCAACTGTATGTTAAATTGGTCTCATTTGTTTCAACTTTGGCAGTCAATCGTACAAGCTCTCCTTTACGAGCTACTTTATCACTTCCTGCATCTACTACCAATGGTTGGGGTGTAGGAGTGGGTGAGGCGGTTGGCTCAGGTGTGGGTGTGGGCCAAGTGGTTGGTTCAGGCATTGGAGTTGGTTGCGGTGTGGGTATAGCCGTTGGCTCAGGCGTGGGTTGCGGTGTGGGCGAAGCAGTTGGTTCAGGGCTTGGAGTAGGTTGCGGTGTGGGTGTAACCGTTGGCTCAGGCGTGGGTTGCGGTGTAGGTGAGGCGGTTGGTTCAGGGCTTGGAGTAGGTTGCGGTGTGGGTGTAACTGTTGGTTCAGATGTAGGGTCAGGAGAGGATTGATTCTCTCTACATCCTCCAAGAAAAATAAGCATCAGTGCAAAAAATAAAACTTTAAAATAATTAAACAACATATTATACTCCTCATTTTTATATTCATTATACCATAATTGTTATATCAATATCAAAATATCTTTTGGATACAATGAGCAAAAAGGAACTAATAATGTCAAAAATAATCAATTATTTTTTAGCGCTTACCCAAATACCCCATTGCAGTAAAGAGACCACCAAATTACGAGACTATCTTGTCAACTTTGCCCTAGATCGAGACTATACCATTGAGGTTGATAGTGTGGATAATATATTGATACACAAAGGCTCTCCCAAAGTTGCCTTGCAGGCTCACTACGACATGGTCTGCGTGGGTCAAGCACCCAATATTGAGACTTTTGAAGAAGATGGATGGCTTAAAGCCAAAAACTCATCTTTGGGAGCTGATAATGGGATTGCCATTGCGATGATGATGGAGCTTATGGATCAAGGTGTAGAAGCTGAGTTTTTGATTACCAACGATGAAGAGATTGGACTTATCGGTGCCAAAGCTCTTAATTTTGATCTCAAATCACTCTATATGCTCAACCTTGATAGCGAAGATGAAGCAGAGGTCTACATTGGCTGTGCAGGAGGAGAGGATATTGTAGCCACCAAAAAGTATCATAACCCTACCCTTATAGATCAAAATATCTACGAGGTATCCATTCGTAATCTTCAAGGAGGGCACTCAGGAGTCGATATCGATAAAGATATTCCCAGTGCTATTAAAGTGTTGGTTGAGTATCTTAGGTCAACGGATGCTAAAATTATCTCTTTTGAAGCAGGAGAGAGACGAAACTCTATCCCTGCCAACGCTAAAGCAATCCTCTATTCAACGCAATCACTGCCACCTCACAAGGCAATCGAAATTAAAACATTAAATGAAGAGCACAACTACTATGAAAACAACATTTTAGAACTTCTTGCTCAACTGCCTCATGGAGTCTTGGAGCATAACCGTGAATTTAATATACCCAACAGCAGTGCAAATTTGGCACTGCTCAGCTATCATGCGGGCAAAGCGGATATTACCATCACCACAAGAGGGATGAGCACTCCATCACTCCAAGCAGCCTCAAAGTGTGCGATAGATGTTTTAAAAAATCACAACTACGACTACGCTATAGAAGATAACTACCCCTCATGGAAGCCTGATATCAATAGCTTTACACAGCTTCTCAACTCTACCATGATAGAGGAGTTTGGAAGCTCAAAATATGTTGCCATTCACGCAGGATTGGAGTGTGGGGTGATCTCTGATCGTTACCCCCATATCAAATTTGCCTCCATTGGTCCTACCATTGAGTACCCTCACTCTACATCTGAAAGATTAAAAATTGACTCTGTTGAGAGAATTTTTCGTGTAGTTGAAAAGGTTCTTGATAGAGTTTAATCGCTATTTTAGAAGCACATACTTTAAAATATCAACCACCTGTTGCGTGGTTGTTGTCCATGCAAGGGCATTGGCATCGACCTCTTTGAGTGGGTGGATAATATCAGCAGAGTGGAGTGTAACATAGGGTTTGCCTAGTGCTGCACAATAGCCTGCATCAAAAGCTGCATTCCACTGCTTATATTTATCACCAAAGCGTACAACTACTAAATCACTCTTTTCAATCTCTGTCTTGGTACGTATGGCATTGACTTTAGCGGATTTATGATCTCTCCAAAAGGGTTGATCCTCTTTGCCAAGGTGATCGCCTGCACTGTCACTCGCCTCATGGTCAGTTACCGCTGATGCAAAGATAATATCCAACCCATTATCCTTTGCCCCTTGTTTGATCTCATCTCTCCACGATGTGTGTATCTCACCTGATAGATATACTCTAAAAGCCATTTTTATCCTTTTTGATTGTAATAATAAATTTTACACTAACTTATATTTAGATTTAATTATAAGCTATTCTAAAATTAAATATATTAAACCCAAAAATATGTATTAGAAATTATGCAAAACAAGGAGAGTTATAAAGAAATTTAAGATAAGATTTCACATCAACTAAAAAGAGAAACAATGGATAAAAATTTAACACTTAAACATCTAGAAAATGCTATGGCCTCATATAAAAAGTGGGTAGAGGATATTGGGCTTTTAGTCGAAGGAAACCCTATAAAGTCTGATGAAATTGCTCTCACTGCTACAGAGAGTGGATTGGGCAGTTGGTATTTTGATGAGGGACAAAAACTCAACGCTATCAAAACCATTCCTGCTGACTCAATGGAGCTTATCAGTTCACTGCATGCTAAAGCACATGATGTCTATTTAAATATCTACAAAATATACTTTGATGTCGAGAAAAAATCGCTGATCAAACGTCTTATTCGTAGAAAGAAAAAAATATCTCCTGAAGACCAAGAAGTGGCACAGAGACATTTTGAAGAGATTGAGAAGATCTCTCGTAATCTACTTGAAGAGCTTGACCGATTAGAGCGACGTACTGCTGCCTTCCCTGAAAGTGACTTTGAACTACTCTAAATTAATTTTTTAAAAAGTAGCTTCTACAAAGCTACTTTGAGAAGAGAAAACCTATAAATTATCTTGCAGATACTCTTTTGATTTCTCTATAGCCTCGGTGATTTTGGAAGTATCTTTTCCACCTGCTTGGGCAAAATCGGGGCGACCACCACCCCCTCCACCTACGATTGGGGCAATCTCTTTAATCCAATTTCCTGCTTTAATAGCACTCTCTTTACTTCCACAAGCCATCATCACCTTATCACCCTTTTTCATCAGCAGCATAATGGCAACGCTTGGGTACTTGTTTTTGACTTCATCGATAAGGGCTTTGATATCCCCACCCTCAATCTCAGATACAATGGTTGAAACACCATTGATCTCTACGACCTCTAAATCTTTTTTGCTTGCATTTTGTGCATTAGTCAAATCATTTTTGAGGCTCTTGATCTGATCTTTAAGCTTGCCAATGCCATTTAGGGCATCTTGGCTTTTAAGTTCTGTTTTGATAGCAGATATTTCACTTCGCATCGCCTTCATCGCTTTATAGGCTTCGCGTCCACAGATCGCTTCGACTCGTCGTACTCCTGCACTAACCCCACTCTCTTTGGTGATCATAAACATCCCAATATCGCTGGTGTTATTGACGTGCGTACCACCACAAAGCTCCACTGAGTCACTTCCAAAGCTCACTACCCGTACTTCATCACCATACTTCTCACCAAAGAGAGCCACAGCTCCTGAGTTTTTGGCATCCTCAATGCTCATAAGTTCGGTATTGCTATCAAGCTTGCTCAATATTCGCTCATTAACCCACATTTCAACCTGCTCAATCTCTTCAGCACTCATCGCTTTGGGGTGCGAAAAGTCAAATCGAAGCTTCTTATCATCATTGAGGCTTCCTGCTTGAGCTACGTGGTCACCAAGAATTGCTTTGAGCCCTGCATGGAGCAGGTGCGTAGCGGAGTGATTTCGGGCAATATCGGCTCGTCTACTGTCCACAATCGCTTCGACCTCGTCACCTTGGCTTAGTTTTCCCTCTATTTTAGATAGATTAATATCGTGAAACTTTTGGGTATCTTCGATACTCAATGTTTGATCTGCAATTTTGAGTACTCCACTATCGCCACACTGTCCACCTGATTCGGCGTAGAGGGGAGTGTTTTCAAGCATCACCCACCCGTTGCCATCAAGTGAATCCACGATTTTAAACTCCTCATCCATTAGAGCCAATACTTTGGTTGTAGCCGTTGTTGCACTATACCCTACAAAGCTGTTGACTCCATACTGCTCTTTAAGCTCTTTAAATTCACCTGTTGCCGCTGCATCACCGCTACCACTCCACGAGGCACGAGATTTGGCTTTTTGTGCCTCCATATGCTTATCAAAGGCTGCCTCATCTAGTTCAATATTTTTCTCTCTTAGCATATCTTGAGTAAGATCAAGTGGGAATCCATAAGTATCGTAGAGTCTGAACGCCACTTCTCCTGAGAATTTATCTTGGGTGTTTTTAAGCTCTTCGTTAAAGAGTTTGATTCCTGACTCAATGGTCGTTAAGAACCGCTCCTCTTCGGACTTCATCGCCCCTTTGATCATCTCAGCCTTCTCGATAAGATAGGGGTAAGACTCTCCCATAATATCATTAAGTGTATCAACAAGCTTGTGCATAAAGGGTTCACGTAGTCCTAGTAGGTAACCGTGTCGAATCGCACGACGCATGATTCGACGCAGTACATAGCCACGACCCTCTTTATCAAAGTTGACTCCCTGAGCCAATAAGAACGAAACGGAACGCAGGTGATCGGCTATAACCCTAAAGCTTGCATTGCCGTTATACTCTTTGCCTACGATGCTTTCAAGATTACGAATGAGCGGCATAAAGAGTGAAGAGTGGAAGTTATTAATCTGCCCCTCTTTGATCGCTACCACTCGTTCTAATCCCATACCAGTGTCAATTGATGGTTTTGGGAGTGGGTTGAGCGTACCATCTGCATCTCTTTCATACTGCATAAAGACAAGGTTCCAGATCTCTAAAAATCGGTCACCCTCTCCACCCATTACATCTTCAGATGAATTAAAGTGCTCTTCGCCTTGATCGTAAAATATCTCACTACACGGTCCACATGGGCCTGTATCGCCCATCTGCCAAAAGTTATCTTTATCACCAAAACGCATAATACGACTAGGGTCAATATGCTTTGACCACATCTCAAAGGCCTCATCATCGCTGTCGTGTACCGTTACCCAGATCTTCTCAATGGGTAGATGGAGATACTCTTTAGCCGTTACAAACTCCCACGCATAGGCGATGGCATCTTCTTTAAAGTAGTCTCCAAAAGAGAAGTTACCCAACATCTCAAACATAGTGTGGTGTCGTGCAGTGTAGCCGACATTATCAAGGTCATTATGTTTTCCACCAGCTCGAATACAAGTCTGCGACGATGTAGCTCTTGGGTTTGTAGGGATGGGGGCTTGAGCCGTAAAAATATCTTTAAACTGTACCATTCCCGCATTGGTAAAAAGCAGTGTTGCATCATCAGGGACAAGCGGTGAACTTGGCACCAACGCATGCCCCTTGCCTTTGAAAAACTCTAAAAAACTCTTTCGAATATCCATAAAAATAACCTTTGAAATACCCAAACAATCACATCTAAGGTATGTTAAATAAAAAAATTGAGTTATTCTATCTAATTTGTTGTTATTTAGAGATAAAATTGTGCTTTAAATTGAGCTTTTTAGAGCCTTTATATGGCTCTGAAAGTGTTGTTGTGAGAATATATTGAGTTACTCTAGTATTCTACTCCACCCATCAAATAGATGGAGTAAAAAGTCTTTATATATTAATCCATCTTATATCGGATACCAACATTACCAACAAAGTAGTTATTTTGATTGGTTGCGATCATATCTTTGCCCTCTAATACAAGACTGATGGATGGATCAAACTCCACCTCTAATCCTGCACCAATAGTAGCAAATAGACCATCTTCATTCTCATCAATAACACCGTTTTCAAATGCCTGATACCCAAAACCTGCTAATATAAATGGAGATACTTTTCCATTTTTATTAAAATCCCAAAGTGCATTGGCTCCCATACGTAAAACATTGGCTTCACCAAAGCCTTCATATGCACCTTCACTGTAATCAAACGCTAATTGAACACGATTGATAGCAATAGAGAGATCTGAAACATCTCTATTAAAATCAATACGCAATCCATAATTATAATCGTTATCCAGGTTCGTTTCATCTGAGCTTACTGTTGCACCTACTACTGGTGTTACAGATACACTCTCACTCTGTGCCATACCCAACGAAGAGAGTAAAGCGATTAAAAGTAACCTTTTCATCGAGTTCTCCTTAAATAATATTAACTCACACTATATTCTACACTATTTTTATTAAAACTTTATAGTAATTAATATAAAAATGATTAAAAAATCAACTTTTTTGCTATTAAATGGAGTTAAAAGAGCGATAATAATATCAATCTAAGTTTCAATAGAGTATTATTATTATTAAAATAAGTTCACTACATTTGAATAGTTATTAGCACTTTAGTCAACAAAAGGTCTTCTGATGAATTTCATAGATATATTAGGTGCTCACGGTAGTATCTCTCATGATGCATTTACAACATGTCTTCGTATCTCCAAAGATGTAATCATTGATGGTGGGAATATTATTCGCGGTCTTGGAGATGATGCCTATAAGATCAATCACATCTTTATATCTCATGTCCATCTTGATCATATTGTTGATATAGCCTTTTTGATTGATAATACTTTTTTGATTCGACAAAGACCTCTTAAGATATACGGAACCCCTAAAACCATTGAATCTTTTAAAAAAAATATCTTCAATTGGGATATTTGGCCAGACTTTAGTACACTGCAACTTCCAAAAATCAATCAAAACTCATTGGAATTTATTGAAATAGAGTTTGAACAAGAGTATGTCATTGATGACCTTACCATTACACCTATCCCTGCCAATCATACCGTTGAATGCAGTGGTTTTATGTGTAAAAAACATGGTAATGTTATTGTTTTTTCGGGTGATACCTATAAAAATCCAAAACTTTGGGAGCGTATTAACCATGATACTTCAATTAAAGCTCTTATTATTGATGTATCTTTTCCAAATCGCTTTGCAAATATATCTGAAATTAGCAAACATATGTCACCTATGCATTTGGCAGATGAACTCAAACTGCTTAAAAGAGATGATGTTGAGATATATATCTATCATATTAAGCCGATGTACAAAAAAGAACTTACACGAGAGCTTTGTGAGATTGGTATTAAAAAGGAGCATATTCTTTCAGGTTACGAAAGAATAGCCTACAATGATGGTAAACTTTTAGCCAAGTCACACTGCAATAATGTAGCCGATAAGATTAAACGTCTCAATAAAATCGGTATTGCACTCTCATCAGAACATGAGCTTCCTCTACTGCTTGAGATGATTATTCAAGAATCTATGAAGCTCACTCATTGTGATGGTGGAACACTCTATCTTCGAGATGGAGACAATCTTAAATTTCACATTGCTCAGACAATCTCTCTAAGCAAATATATGGGAGGTTCCCACGATCCTATCAGTTGGTCTCCACTACCCATCTATTTAGAAGATGGCAACGAAAACAGAGGCATGGTTGCCGTCACAAGCCTACTTGATGATCGTATTATCAATATTGAAGATATCTATGCTGATGGTGAGTTTATGTTTGATGGTTCCAAAAAGTTTGATAATAAAAACAACTATCAATCCAAATCAAGCCTAACCATTCCGATTAAAAATCATGAAAATGAGGTAATTGGTGTATTGCAACTGCTTAATAAACTTGATGAATCTAATATACCTATTGCATTTAATCAAGTCGATGTCGATATTATCGCCTCTTTGGCATCACAAGCGGGTGTTGCCATTAACAATGCACAATTTATCCAAGATATTGAGAAGATGCTTGAGTCTTTCTTGCGTAGTATTATCTATGCGATGAGTGAAAAATCACCCCATACCGCATCGCATATTCATAAGATGGTGGCTTTTACCAATATGCTTGTTGAAGCTATTGATAAAGATACAACAACATTCAAAGAGAAAAACTTTAGTGATATTGAGAAACAGATCATCAATATAGCTGCACTTATGCACGATGTAGGCAAAATTGCCACACCTGATATAGTAATGGAGAAAGCAAGAAAACTAGAAGCCGTTGTCGATCGTATAGATATAATCAAAGATCGTTTTGAGATGGTTAAAAAAGATCTTGAAATTGAATATCTGCGTGCTGCACTTGAAGGTAAAGAGGTGGATGAATCAAAACTTACAACTGCAATCGCAAAACTCGATCAAGATTTTGAAACATTGGCACTTTGTAATGTTGGTGGAGAGTTCTTGGCTGATGATAAAGTCGCCTTTATTCAAGATATAGCAAAAGAGCCCTTTAAAGTTTTTGATAAAAGCTACAATCTACTTAACAAAGAAGAGGCAGACCTGCTCTCAATCCAAAGAGGAACACTAAGTGATGAAGATAGAGAGACCATCAATCGTCATGCACTCATTACCATTAACATCCTCAATAGACTCTACCTGCCCAAAAAATATAAAGATATTCCACAAATATCAGGAAATCACCACGAAAAGATCAATGGTAAAGGCTACCCCAATGGATTAAAAGGTGAGGAGATATCCTTTGAGGCTCGTATACTTGCCATTGCAGATATCTTTGAAGCCATCACTGCCAAAGATAGACCCTACAAAAAACCAAACTCCATTACAACCTCAATGAATATTATCAAAAAGATGACCCAAGCAGGTGATCTTGATGCAGAGATTGTAGAGTTTTTAGAGAGTTCAAAGCTCTATCTTGATTATGCCAAAAAATACCATATTGAGATATAATTACGCTATAATTTCAGCATGAAAAACCTATTACGACAATATCTACCCTATCTTAAAGAGTACAAGCTCTATTTTATCTACGCTATTTTAGGAATGATCGCTATTGCAGTGGGGACTACAGGTACGGCACACCTTATCAAACCCATCCTTGATGATATCTTTATCAATAAAGATCAAGAGATGTTAACCATACTGCCCTTTATGTTTGTACTTGTCTTTGCTCTTAAGGGATTTGGAAAGCTGGTACAGACCTACTATATGTCCTATATAGGTCAAGATATTGTACGCAAACTACGCGATAATATAGTCTTGCATCTGACACACCTAGATATTGAATTTTTTAAACAACGACACACAGGTGAGATTATCTCACGAATCACCAACGACATTGCACGGATTCAAGATGTGGTCTCAAATATCATCCCCAATCTCTTTCGTGAGATTTTTACCATCATTGCACTAACGAGCTATATACTCTATCTCAATCCCAAGCTTGCTTTTTATTTTTTGATCTTTATGCCGCTTGTGATCTATCCTGTATCCAAACTTGCCAAAAAGATGCGAAGATACTCAAAGCTATCGCAAGAGAGCAGTGCCGATATGACCACACGACTTGGAGAGATATTTTACAATATTGAAGTGATCAAATCCAACTCATCTCAAGAGTTTGAACATAAACGTTTCTCGATTCAAAACTACTGGGTCTTTAAATACATTATGAAACAGATCAAAACCCATGCTTTAACATCACCTATTATGGAGATTATTGGAGCTATTGCTATTGGTGTGGTAGTCTATATTGGAGGTATGGAGGTGATTAATGGTACGATGAGTGTGGGAAGTTTCTTTGCTTTTGCAACGGCTCTCTTTTTACTCTATGATCCCATTCGTCGCCTCTCTTCACTCTACAATAAAGCCCAAGATGCCATTGCAGCCAATATCCGTATGCAAGAGCTTTTAGACCTTCAACCAAAGATTAAAAACGGTACCACAAAGATTGGTAGAACAATAGAGACCTTAGCGTTTGAAAATGCTGCTTTAAAATACGATAACAAAGAGGTTCTCAAAGGCATCAACTTTACAATCAACAAAGGCGAGTATATTGCACTAGCAGGTAGCAGTGGAGCAGGTAAAAGCTCACTTGTCTCTTTGTTGGTACGTTTTTATGATACCTCTACGGGGAAGGTGTTGATTAATGGAGTGGATATAAAAGAGTTTGATTTTAACTCTTTGCACAATGCAATAGGATACGTTACGCAAAAAGTCTTTATCTTTAATGACTCTATTGCCAAAAATATCGCCTACAATAGCTCTGAGATTGATGAATCCAAGGTTGTAACCGCACTCAAAAGAGCCAATGCTTGGAGTTTTGTACAAAAGCTTGATGAGGGAATTGATACCATGCTCTCTGAGGGTGGAGAGAATCTTTCGGGTGGTCAACGCCAACGTATTGCCTTAGCACGAGCACTCTATAAAGAGCCCAAAATTCTTATCTTAGATGAAGCCACATCGGCACTGGATAACCAAAGTGAGCAGTTGATCAACAAAGCTCTATTAGAGTTAAAAAATGATATGATAATAGTTTCAATAGCTCATCGTATCAGCAGTATTGAAAATGCCGATACGGTTTATATATTTAAAGATGGTAGAGTCATTTGCCATGGCAGTGTTGAAGAGTTAAGCCAAAACTGCCAAGCCTATCAAGAGCTAAATCAAGATTATAAAAGCGAGTAGTTTGATGAAATTTAAACATATTATATCTATAGCCTTACTTCTATCTTCTCTCTCCTTTGCAGAGACGAGATATCCATTTTGGGGAATTGTAGCATACAGTAGCACTATTGAAGGAGAGCGTGGTGATGTGGGAGGTATTCGATACGGGCAACAATCAAAAGATTGGCGAACCTCTTTTACACTAGAGTCTAAATACTACAATCAGCAGATGCTAACTCTTCAGATAGATAGAACTCTTCTTTATTCGTTGAGTACTTCAAAACTTCGTATCTATGGTGGAGTAGTTGGGGCTGCTATTATTCAAGATAAAAATGATGGAAGCGATGATAAAATGCTAGGGTATGGTTATGGTCTGAGTGCAGGATTGATGTATTATCTCAGTGATACCATAGATTTGGATTTAGGTTATCGATATATGAAAGTAACAGATATTGATAACGTTGATGATATAAGTAGTTTTGGGCTTGCTCTACACTACTTCTTTTAGGAGAGAAAAATGAAATACAATACATTAACAGATTTTGAAGCAAAGATTATCCTACACAAAGGTACAGAGAGAGCTTTTAGTGGAATGTATCATGACTATAAAGAAGAGGGTATTTATCGCTGCAAACAGTGTGGCACACCTCTATTTAGTTCTCAAGCCAAGTTTGACTCGGGTACAGGATGGCCAAGTTTTGATGATGATATCGATGATAATGTACAACAGATACCTGATGAAGACGGTATGCGTACAGAGATTGTCTGCGGGGAGTGTGGAGGACACTTGGGTCATGTCTTTGAGGGAGAAGGCTTCACAAACAAAATGACAAGACACTGTGTCAACTCAGCCTCCTTACTTTTTGATAAAAAAGAGTAATATTATAGAGTTTAAGATACAATACTATCGATTAAATAAGATTGTCTAATCTTATTACATAAGGGGTCTTTTTGAACTTAAATAAAATAAAATTAGGTATCTACGCTACCTATATTACCAATCGATTTGGATTTAGATTTACCAACAAAAGTCTAAGCAATGAAGATAAAAAAAAGATGAGAATCGATTACGCTACCCAGATGCTTAATAAACTCAATATTGATGTCGTCACACAAGGTCAAGAGAAGATACCGATGGATGGAAACTACATGTTGGTTTGTAACCACCGAAGCGTAATTGACCCTCTTATCGTTGAACTTGCACTTCAAAAAAGTAACATTTACGGTCTGTGGGTAGCCAAAAAAGAGCTCTATAACTCCTTTTTCTTTGGTAAGTTCACGCGTAATGCAGGGACGATTTTGCTTGACCGTGAGGCCAAACAGATGGGTGGATTTTTCAAAGATGTCAAAGATGCTCTATCTAAAGATCAATCGATCTTTATCTTCCCTGAAGGTACACGCAACAAAAGCAAAGATCCTATTAGCCAGTTTAAAAGCGGTTCACAACTTATAGCAATTAAAAATAGAATCGATATTATTCCAGTTTATATCGACAATCAAGCCAACGAAGTACTCAAAGAAGCGGTGAATAACAGTAAAATCAAAAGAGAGATTGTTGTAAAAATTGGTGATATTATCCCCTACAAAGAGAGCAAGCAGTTAGAATCTAAATACAAAGAGAGTTTTGGCTTAGCGTAGAGATTGAGTCATTGTAGCTCTTTGAGTTTATCGATAAAGAACTGTAGTGAGCTGTTTTTGGAGAAGTCCAATTTACATCTGTTGTTTTTCAGCTCTTGTACCATCTTGGCTACAATTTGGGGTTCACTATTAAGTTTAAGATACTCCATTAACTCTTTTTTATGGTTATTGTATGGACTATTGGTATCTTTTTGGATAGTTAGAAACCAACTCTCTATCTCATTGCAAACGACAAAGAGATAGAAATGTTCTTTAAGTTCATGTTTAATCGAATATTTAGGGAGATACTCTTTTTTTAATTTTTTAAGGCATTTATGATTGCCTTGTTGAGAAAAACATTTACTATCCAAATCAATCATTATGAAGACTGCCTTATAGTTGTCTATCTCTAAAGCCGTTTCAATCCTATTGACCATACCTTTAAAGTCAGTGATTTTACACTTACCACCCGTTCCTGAGGCTTTAGCTTCCACTTTAAGAGCATAATTATCCAGTAAAAATTGATTAAAATAGTGTTTAAAAAAAGTCTCTTCACTGTTTTCGACTAGGTAAATCCGATGACCCAACTCACCCAACTTTAAGCTAAAAATGTTCTAATACGATATGAAGATAAAAAATAAGAAAAAGTTGTTAGAAGCACTAAAAACAGTGAGTGACTTTAGAGTAG
>Ga0193953_1000421_pt1 | contig 23666 bp, 36 predicted proteins | sample BB_4_MG_FD_140325 | JGI IMG/M metagenome (GOLD analysis project Ga0193953, IMG submission 140325) | Microbial mat bacterial communities from the Broadkill River, Lewes, Delaware, United States - BB_4_MG | ecosystem: Environmental > Aquatic > Freshwater > River > Microbial mats | place: USA... | reverse complement strand
GACCAATGCCGATGCCAATGAGAAACGCGAGTATCTCATTCCGAAGGGCCGTCACATCAACGTGTACGAGGGGGACTATGTCCGTGCCGGTGAGAAGCTGACCGGCGGCAGCGAAAACCCCCAGGATATCCTCAACATCAAGGGTGAGGTGGCCCTGGCCAGCTACCTTGTGGATGAGGTTCAGCAGGTTTATCGCCTCCAGGGTGTGCGCATCAACGACAAGCACATCGAGGTGATCGTCCGTCAGATGATGAAGCGTGTGAAGGTCACCGACTCCGGTGACTCCACCTTTATTATGGAAGAGCATGTGGATCGCACCGATTTTGCCGATGCAAACCGCAGGCTGGTGGAAGAGGGCGCTCAGCCCTCACAGGGTGAGCCCTTGATTCTGGGTATCACCAAGGCCTCTCTTTCTACGGACAGTTTCATTTCGGCGGCTTCCTTCCAGGAGACCACCAAGGTGCTGACTGAGGCGGGTATTCGCGGTAAGGTGGATACGTTACGCGGATTGAAAGAGAACGTGATCATGGGTCGTCTGATTCCGGCCGGTACCGGCATCGCTCAATACCGAAATATTGAGGTTGAAAGCGAGCAGGAAGAGGTGTCGGAAGAGACCAATGTGATCGACCTTTAGAACAAAAAGGCGGGTTTCTCTATGGTTCAGGGGAACTCGCCTTTGATACAAATAGGTAAGGAAAATAATTCCTTGACAGGACGGGATGGTATATGTATCATGCCGTATTTTGCGTTTTAGGAAAATGACAAACAATTAAAGGAGTTTGGTAAGAAATGCCTACTATTAACCAGTTGGTTCGGAAAGGAAGAGCGCGCGCGAAGAAAAAGACCAGCACGCCAGCCCTGATGGGCGGGCCTCAGAAGCGTGGTGTTTGTACTCGTGTGTATACTTCAACTCCGAAAAAACCAAACTCAGCACTCAGGAAGGTGGCCAGGGTTCGCCTCACCACAGGCGTTGAAATCACCGCCTATATCCCCGGTATCGGTCACAACCTTCAGGAGCACTCTGTTGTTCTTGTTCGTGGTGGTCGAGTAAAAGACCTTCCGGGTGTCCGTTACACTATTGTAAGGGGTACCCTTGATACGCTGGGTGTGGAAGACAGAAAGCAGAGTCGCTCTAAGTACGGTGCTCGTAAGCCCAAGTAAACGACTCTCCATCTGATCGTTAACCAAGATTTGTTTCAAAGAGTGAGAAGCTATGCCAAGAAGAAGGGAAGTTCCCCATAGACCGGTAATGCCCGATCCCCGATACAAGAGTGAGCTTGTTACCCGGTTTGTCGCGGCCATTATGCTCGATGGGAAGAAAAGCACCGCTGAGAAGATTTTCTACGGCGCCTTTGACATCATTGAGGAGAAAAGCGGACAGGCGCCCCTTGAGGTGTTTGAAAAAGCCCTTGAGAATGTGCGCCCTGCCATCGAGGTTAAGTCTCGAAGGGTAGGGGGGTCCACCTATCAGGTGCCCACCGAAATCCGTCCTTCCAGACGCCGCGCCCTGGCCATTCGCTGGGTGATTGATTATTCCCGCAAGCGATCTGAGAAGTCCATGTCTGCAAAGCTGGCTGCCGAAATGATGGACGCAGCAAGCAACCGCGGCGCTTCCGTTAAGAAGCGCGAAGACACCCACAAGATGGCCGACGCGAACAAGGCATTCGCCCACTACAGGTGGTAATCCGGATCCAATTTATTACGCGACCGATTGCACTGTGTGAGTGAAGCTTTATCCGCTTTATGTCCGCCTGCATGAAGGCAAATACCATCACATTCCGGCCCGCCAGGCCGGAGGAGGAAAAAACCAACCATGGCAAAAGAAAAATTTGAACGTTCCAAACCGCATGTAAACGTCGGTACCATCGGTCACATCGACCATGGCAAGACCACGCTCACCGCTGCGATCACCAAGCAGAACGCCCTCCGAGCCGGATCAGGTGCAGCCGTTGCCTTTGACGAGATCGACAAGGCACCGGAAGAGAAAGAGCGCGGTATCACCATTGCAACCGCCCACGTAGAGTACGAGACCCCCAACCGACACTATGCTCACGTCGATTGCCCCGGTCACGCCGACTACATTAAGAACATGATCACCGGCGCCGCCCAGATGGACGGTGCGATCCTGGTTGTGTCCGCTGATGACGGCCCCATGCCCCCGACCCGTGAGCACATCCTGCTCGCTCGTCAGGTGGGTGTCCCCCGCATTGTTGTGTTCCTCAACAAGTGCGACATGGTGGACGACGAAGAGCTCATCGAGCTCGTTGAGATGGAACTCCAGGAGCTCCTCTCCAAGTATGACTTCCCCGGTGATGACACCCCCATCATCCGTGGCAGTGCCCTGCGCGCCCTGGAAGCGGACACCCATGAAGACGCTGCTGCAGCATGCATCTTCGAACTCATGGACGCCTGCGACAGCTACATCCCTGAGCCCGAGCGCGACACCGACAAAGATTTCCTCATGCCCATTGAGGACGTCTTCTCTATCTCCGGCCGTGGTACCGTTGTTACCGGTCGTATCGAGCGTGGTATCATCCACACCGGTGACGAGGTAGAACTCATTGGTATTCGACCCACCGCCAAGACCGTATGTACCGGTGTTGAGATGTTCCGCAAGCTCCTCGATGAGGGCATGGCCGGCGACAACGTTGGTCTCCTTCTCCGTGGCACCAAGCGTGACGAAGTTGAGCGTGGCCAGGTTGTTGCCAAGCCCGGCAGCATCACTCCCCACACCAAGTTCAAGGCTGAGATCTACGTCCTCTCCAAGGAAGAAGGCGGACGACACACCCCGTTCTTTACAGGGTATCGCCCCCAGTTCTTCTTCCGTACCACGGATGTGACCGGTATCCTCAACCTTCCCGAAGGTGTTGAGATGATCATGCCTGGCGACAACACCGCCATCATTGCTGAACTGATCAGCCCCATCGCCATGGAAAAAGAGCTTCGCTTCGCAATTCGTGAGGGTGGCCGTACCGTAGGTGCTGGTGTAGTTTCTGAAATTATCGAATAGGTGGGTAATCAAATCATGATGATCAATACCAAAATCCGGATCAGACTCAGAGCATACGACCACAAGCTTCTTGACAAATCGGCCCTTGATATCGTCGATACTGCAAAGAAGACTGGCGCAAAGATCTGCGGGCCCATTCCGTTGCCCACGCGTATCAATAAATTCTGCATCCTTCGCTCACCCCACGTGAACAAGAAGTCACGTGAACAGTTTGAGATCAGAACCCACAAGCGTCTTCTGGACATTCTTGAGCCGACCCAGCAGACTGTGGACGCTCTGATGAAGCTGGATCTTTCGCCCGGTGTCGATGTAGAGATTAAACTGTAGTTAAGGGGTAGTTACCAATGAGTAGAGGACTTTTAGGTAAAAAATTGGGGATGACGGGCGTCTACTCCTCTGACGGGAGATATATCCCCGTCACTGTAGTACAGGTAGGCCCCTGCGTCGTTACTCAGATTAAGACCGAGGATACGGACGGGTACAACGCCGTTCAGATCGGATTCGGTGAGAAAAAAGCCAAGCATACAAACAAGCCCCTCCAGGGCCATTTCGCCAAGAGTGGCGAGCGCTTTTTTGCCGATGTCCGTGAATTTGAAGTGGCTGACCCTTCCGCGTACACCCTCGGTCAGGAGATCACCGCCGAGATGTTCGAGGTTGGTGAGCTTGTAGATGTAACCGGGACCTCTAAAGGTCGTGGTTTCTCAGGTACCATCAAGCGTCACGGGTTTTCCCGCGGCCCTGAGACCCACGGTTGCCGCAACCACCGAGCTCCTGGCTCCATCGGTTGCAGTGCCTGGCCTGCAAAGGTTTTCAAAGGCAAGAAGCTTCCCGGGCAGTACGGCGGCGTCAGAAAGACTGTTCGCAACCTGACCGTAGTGGACATCCGTCCCGAAGAGAATGTGGTCCTTATTAAAGGATGCATTCCCGGCTCCAAGTCCGGTCTTGTTGAGATCAAGAAGCCCAAGTTTGGCAATTAAGATGAACATCAACGTGTGTCCAACCGCAGATTCCATGCGAAGTGGATGCATGAAAATAAAAAACGAGGGAAGTTATGGCTGTCGTTGATGTACTGAATGTTACAGGAGATAAAGTTTCGCAGGCCGAACTTGCGGACGATATCTTCAATGTAGCCGTAAAAGGAAGTGTCCTTCACGAAGTGGTCAAGATGCAGCTGGCCGGCCGACGTGCCGGAACTGCATCTGTTAAGAACCGCTCCGATATAACCGGTAGCACCAAAAAGCTATACCGTCAGAAGGGTACCGGCAACGCCCGTTCCGGCTCCGTCAAGTCGCCTCTGAGGCGTGGCGGTGGCGTGACCTTCGGCCCCCAGCCCAAGAGCTGGGCTTTCAAAGTGCCCAAGAAGGTTCGTCGTCTGGCTCTGAAAATGGCTCTTTCCAGCCGTTTTCAGGCCGAGGACCTCATGGTCGTGAACACCATTGATCTCGCTGAGGTCAAGACTCAGGCCGTCGTGAAGGTTCTTGCCGATCTTAAACTTGAGAACGCACTGATTGTGACCGACGCGGAAGATATCAAGCTCGAGCTGTCTGCACGAAATATCAAAGGCATCAAGGTCATCCGTACCGAAGGCCTCAACGTGTATGATATCCTCAAGTACAAGAAGCTGCTCCTGCTCGAGACTTCCATCAAGGGAATCGAAGGGAGGCTTTCAGCATGAATACATTTGATATCATAATCAAGCCGTTGAATACGGAAAAGACCACCATTTTAAAAGAGACGCTGAATCAGGTATCTTTTGAAGTCGCTCCGAAGGCCAACCGGATTGAGATCAAGAAGGCTGTCGAGAAGATCTTCAAAGTCGGCGTGGAAGATGTCCGCACGGTCGTCGTGAAGGGCAAGGCCAAGCAGCGCGGCAAGATTGTCGGCAAGCGCAAAGACAGGAAAAAAGCGATTGTGACGCTGGTGCCTGGAAGTACCATTGAATTCTTTGAAGGTGTATAGACCGGGAGCGATAAATGGCAGCAATTAGAAAGACCAAACCGACATCACCTGGCCGCAGGCACCAGGAATATTCGACGTTTGAAGGGATTACCACCGACAAACCCGAAAAAAGTCTGCTGCGGCCTTTGAAAAAATCCGGCGGACGTAACGTCAACGGCCGGATTACCTGCCGCCACAAGGGCGGTGGTCATAAAAGACATTACAGGGTCATCGACTTTAAGCGTGACAAAGTTGGTATCCCTGCTAAAGTAGCGACGATCGAATACGATCCCAACCGCTCTGCACGGATTGCACTGCTTCACTACGCCGATGGCGAGAAGCGGTACATCCTGGCCCCCATCAACCTCAACGTGGGTGATCAGATCATGTCCGGCCCCGACGCCGACATCAAGCCCGGGAACTGCCTCCCCCTGGAGAACATTCCCCTGGGTACCCAGATCCACAACGTTGAGCTGAAGGTTGCCAAAGGCGGACAGATTGTACGCGGCGCCGGTACCTTTGCACAGCTTATGGCCAAAGAGAAGTCTTACGCAATGCTTCGACTTCCCTCTGGTGAAGTACGTATGGTTCTTGCCAAGTGCAAGGCGACCATCGGGCGACTTGGAAATACTGAGCATAGCAGCATCAACAAGGGCAAGGCTGGCCGAACTCGCTGGTTGGGTGTTCGACCCAGCGTGCGTGGTGTGGCCATGAACCCTGTTGACCATCCCATGGGTGGTGGTGAAGGACGCTCTTCCGGCGGCCGTCATCCTTGTTCACCCTGGGGCGTACCCTCCAAGGGCTATCGCACCAGAAAGAACAAGACCACCGATCGCTACATTGTGAAGCGACGCACGAAGTAATGGTCTCACGTAAAAGCTTGTAACGTGTAATTGAAAGATTAAGAACAGGAGACAAAATGCCACGTTCGCTTAAAAAAGGGCCGTTTGTTGATGCTAAGCTTGTCAAGAAAGTGCTCATGGCTCAGGAGAGCCGATCCAACCAGGTCATTCAGACCTGGTCGAGACGATCTACCATCTTCCCTGAAATGGTGGGTTTGACGCTTGCAGTACACAATGGTCGAAAGTTCATTCCGGTATTTGTTACCGAGAATATGGTAGGTCATAAACTGGGCGAATTTTCACCGACACGCACCTACTGGGGGCATGCGGCTGATAAAAAGACCAAGGGCAAGTAGTGCCCCGTAACCTTTAAGTAAGAGGATGATTTACAATGGAGGTTAAAGCTGTAGCACGGTATGTGCGAATTTCTCCTTTGAAGGTGCGAAAGATTGTCGGCGCCGTAAAGGGGAAGCCCGTCGAGGCGGGAATCAATTCGCTCAAATTTATGCCTCAGAAAGCCGCTGCAATCGTCGTGAAGACCCTGCAATCGGCTGTCGCCAACGCCGATCACAACAACGAACTCGACGTTGACGCGCTCTTTATAAAAAATATCACCGTGGACCAGGGGCCCAGTCTGAAGAGATTCAGGGCCAGAGCGCGCGGCAGAGGATCTCGCATCCTGAAGAAAACCAGTCACATCACAGTCGTCGTGGCTGATGAGGCGTAACGAAAAGGAGATAATAAGTTGGGCCAGAAAGTAAATCCAATAGGACTTCGACTCGGGATCAACAAGACCTGGGACTCCCGCTGGTACGCCGACAAGCAGTATGCGGATTTCGTCATGGAAGATTTCCGAATCCGCAAATTTCTCAAAAAGCGACTGTACCATGCCGGTATTTCCAAAGTGGAGATTGAACGATCTTCCAAGAGGATCCGGCTCCGCATTCACACTGCCCGTCCCGGCATTGTCATCGGCAAGAAGGGCGCCGAGATCACTCTTCTGAAGAATGATCTTGTCCGTCTCATCTCCACCGATGGTGAGAAGCGCGACGTGATGATCGATATTCAGGAAATTAAGCGTCCTGAACTCGATTCTCAGATGGTAGCCGAAAACGTGGCTCTCCAGCTGGAGCGTCGTGTGGCTTTCCGTCGTGCCATGAAGCGCTGCGTCTCTTCGGCCATGCGTTTTGGTGCCCTGGGCATCAAGATCATCTGTGCCGGCCGACTCGGTGGTGCAGAAATGGCCCGTACCGAATGGTACCGGGAAGGCAGGGTACCCCTTCATACCCTCCGTGCGGACATCGACTACGGCTTTGCCGAAGCCCATACGACCTATGGGGTCATCGGCATCAAAGTGTTTATTTTCAAAGGAGAGATCCTGAACAAGGCCTGATTTGCACCTTGTTTTGACAGGATAATGAAGGAGTTTCCAAATGCTGAGTCCTAAAAAGGTCAAATTCAGAAAACAGCAGCGTGGAAGAATGAGAGGCAAAGCCTATCGTGGTTCTACTCTCAGCTTCGGTGAGTTTGGGCTTCAGGCTACCGAGTGCGGTTACATCAACGCACGCCAGATTGAGGCAGCCCGTATCGCCATGAACCGAAAAGTGAAGCGTGGTGGCAAGATGTGGATCCGGATTTTCCCGGACAAGCCCATCACCAAAAAGCCTGCCGAAGTACGAATGGGTAAAGGTAAAGGTTCCACCGAAGCGTGGGTCGCAGTTATCAAGCCCGGCAAGGTTCTATATGAGCTGGAAGGTGTTCCCCGTGATTTGGCACGCGAAGCAATGCGACTTGCCTCACACAAGCTTTCCATTAAAACCCGGTTTATTGAGAGGGGCGACGTCTAATGAAAATCACTGATATTCGTGCCATGGGCAAGGATGATCTGAAGGCGAAACTTCAGGATCTGAAGGAAGAGCACTTCAACCTGCGTTTTCAGCATGGTGTCGGTCAGCTCGAAAAGACCTCCACGCTGAACTCTGTGCGCAAGGACATTGCCAAGGTAGAGACGGTCATCCGGGAAACTGAACTTTCTTAAAGGTAGAGATAAGTTAGCGCTATGAAAAAACGTGGAATGAAAAGACAACTGCAGGGAACTGTAGTGTCCGACAAGATGGATCGAACCGTCGTCGTTCTTGTAGAAAGGCTGGTTAAGCATCCTCTTTACAAGAAATACATCAAGCGCCACAACAAATATGCAGCCCACGATGCTGAAAACGCTTGCGGCATTGGCGACAAGGTGGTCATCACCGAATGCAGACCGCTGAGCAAGAGCAAACGGCACCGCGTCAGTAAGATTGTTGACAAGGCGGTTTGATAAAGAAGGAAGACTACGATGATTCAGACAGAAACTAGATTGACCGTGGCAGATAACTCCGGTGCCAAGGAGCTGTACTGCATCAAGATACTGGGCGGTTCCAAAAAGCGTTATGCAGGTGTTGGCGACATTATCGTCGTATCTGTAAAGGAAGCCATTCCCAACGCCAAGGTGAAGAAGGGTGATGTGATGAAGGCCGTGATCGTGCGAACGAAAAAGGCCATCAAACGACCCGACGGATCTTACATCCGCTTTGACGAGAACTCCGCTGTGCTGGTCAACCAGAACCAGGAGCCCATCGGAACTCGTATTTTCGGCCCGGTTGCTAGGGAGCTGAGGGCAAAGCGGTTTATGCGTATCATCTCACTGGCTCCTGAAGTCCTTTAATACCGGAAACGATCCCGGTCGCTATTTTGGAGACAAATTATGAACAGTGAAAAATCTCATATCCGAAGAGATGATAAAGTTAAGGTTCTTTCTGGAAAGGACAGAGGCAAAATCGGTAAAGTCCTCAAGGTCATCCGGAAAGAAAATCGGGTTGTTGTGGAGAGCATCAACAAGGTGAAGAGACACCAGAAGCCCAACTTCAAAAATCCCCAGGGCGGGATCATTGAAGCTGAGGCCCCCATTCACCTTTCCAATGTTCAGCTGATGTGCAACCACTGCCTTAACCCCATCCGGATAAAGATGAAGGTCCTGGAAGATGGTAAGAAGGTCCGTGTTTGCAGAAAATGCAATGAAACCATCGAAGCTTAGGGCCAAGGCGGAGGCTGTAAATGTCAGACATAAAAAATAAATATCAGGAAGAAGTGGTTCCCAAGCTGATGGAGACCTTTGGGTATAAAAACCTCATGGAGGTTCCCAAGCTTGAGAAGATCGTTCTGAACATGGGTCTGGGTGAGGCTATCAAGAACGGGAAGATCATCGACTCGGCGGCAGCTGAGCTTGCGACGATCACCGGTCAGAAGCCCGTCATCACCAAAGCCAAGAAATCCATCGCAGCCTTTAAGCTGCGTGAAGGCATGCCCATCGGATGCATGACGACACTCCGGAAAGAGAAGATGTGGGACTTCCTCAACAGGCTCATCAACATCTCGCTTCCCCGTGTCCGTGACTTCCGTGGTATTTCCGGTAAAGCCTTTGATGGCAGAGGCAACTACTCTCTGGGCGTTCGTGAGCAGATCATTTTCCCTGAGATCGATTACGATAAGATCGATCAGATCAAGGGCTTGAACATCACGATCGTGACCACTGCTAAGAACGATTCGGAAGGCAAAGAGCTTCTTAAGCTCCTCGGAATGCCTTTCCGGAATTAGAGCAACAAGATCTGACTTCATGGAGGGGGCGTAAGGGAGACCGAGTCCCCACAAGGGAAGTCTGCAAGGAGAAAGCTGTGGCGAAGAAATCAATCATGGCGAAAGCCGAACGAGAGCCCAAGTTTAAAGTCCGTGCGTACAACAGGTGCCCCATGTGCGGGCGACCCAGGGCTTTCATGCGAAAGTTCGGAGTCTGCCGTATCTGTTTCAGGAACCTTGCATCGCACGGCAAGTTACCCGGTGTTACTAAGTCGAGCTGGTAGGGTCATCCTATCCTCGAAACTGGTATAAACCTTTACAGTACTATTCAACGGAGTAAATCATGACGATGAGTGATCCTATTGCGGATTTGTTAACACGCATCCGCAATGCCGGCAAAGCCAAGTTCCCCAAAGTCGATATCCCCGGATCCAAAATCAAGGTGGAAATCGCGCGGGTTCTTCAGGAGCAGGGCTTTATCAAGAACTACAAGTTTGTCGAAGACGGGAAGCAGGGCATGCTGAGGCTGTACCTCAAGTACGATCAGGAAGGTACGCACGCCATTTTCGGAATCACAAGAGTGAGCAAGCCCAGCCGACGTGTATATGCCAAGTACAAGGACCTGAAGCCGGTCCTCAATGGACTTGGAGTGGCCGTGGTCTCCACCTCCCAGGGTGTTATGACCGATAAGCAGGCCAAGTCGCAAAAACTTGGCGGAGAAATTCTCTGCAATATTTGGTAGCAAGGGAGCGACATAATGTCTCGAATTGGAAAAAAGCCCATTGTGCTGCCTGAATCCGTCAAGGCGGCCTATGCGGACAGAAAACTTGTAGTTGAAGGCCCCAAAGGCAAGCTGGAACAGGATATCCATCCTGTGGTGGACCTGAAGATTGAGGACAACGTCATTTCCGTTGAAATCATCGATAACGTTCGCGATGCCGGAGCGTATCACGGAATGGTCCGAGCCATTGCCGCCAACATGGTGACTGGCGTCAGTACAGGATTTGAAAAGGCCCTTGAGGTCAATGGTATCGGCTACAAGGTGGATGTAAAAGGTCAGACGATCATTTTGAACGTCGGATACTCACACGCCGTCAGCTATGAACTTCCCAAAGGCATCACTGCCACGGTCGAGAAGAACATTCTCAAGATCATGGGCGCTGACAAGCAGTTGGTAGGCCAGGTTGCCGCCAACATCCGTGACGTTCGACCCCCCGAGCCCTTCAAGGGCAAAGGGATCAAATATGTCGACGAGCACATCCAGAGAAAAGCTGGAAAGACAGGAAAATAATAAGCCTGACTTTGTTCCGCCAGCTATGGTGTGGACGGGGCCTGAGATCTTCTCGGGTCCCCCCAAGGTTCAGCTTATCATATACAGGATAAAGATATGGGTACTATAAACTCTCGCAAAGAGAAGCGACTCAAAAAAAAGATCAGGATCCGTAAGAAGATTGTCGGAACTCAGGAACGTCCTCGTCTCTGTGTGTTTCGCAGCGCCAAGCATATCTATGCGCAGCTCATCGATGATACCGCCGGTGTGACTCTTGCATCTGCATCCACCGTCGATAAAGGGTACAGCGCAGAAGAGGGATGCGACAAGACTGCCAATGCGAAGAGTGTCGGCAAGCTTGTAGCGGCTAGGGCCATGGAAAAAGGTGTAAAAAGCATCGTCTTCGATCGAAGCGGTTACATCTACCACGGCCGTGTGAAGTCCCTCGCTGAAGGGGCACGAGAAGCAGGACTGGAATTTTAATCTGAAGGAGGCGTCCTTTGTTTAAGAAAGACACAGAAGATAACGGATTGATCGACAAGGTTGTCTATATCAACCGCGTTGCCAAGGTCGTCAAGGGTGGTCGCAGATTCAGCTTCAGTGCCATTGTTGTCGTAGGTGACGGAGAAGGTAGCATCGGCTACGGTCTCGGCAAGGCAGGTGAGGTTCCCGAAGCCATTCGTAAGGGTGTGGAAAGCGCCAAGAAGAACATGGTGAAGGTGAATCTTGTGAATGGTACCATTCCCTCTGAGGTAATCGGCAAATTCGGTGCCGGTCGCGTGCTGCTCAAGCCTGCGTCCGAAGGTACCGGCCTCATTGCCGGCGGTGCTGTTCGCGCCGTCCTCGAAGCTGTGGGTGTTCGCAATATTCTGACCAAATGCATGGGTTCCAACAACCCCCATAACGTAGTCAAAGCCACCATCGCAGGCCTGAAAGCAAACCAGAGCCGTGAGGAAGTGGCCCGGCGCAGGGGTCTGAGACCTGAAGATCTGTAATCGGGGGAGTTAGCAAATGTCACAGAAGCTGAAAATCACTCTTGTCAGAAGCATGATCGGCCGACCCGAGAAGCACCGTAAGGTACTCAAAGGCATGGGCCTGACCAAGATGAACAAAACAGTAGAGCTGGAAGACACCCCTTCTATCCGGGGCATGGTCAATAAGGTTGTTCATCTTGTGAAAGTAGAGGAGAACACCAATGAAGCTTAATGAACTGTCACCGGCAGAAGGCTCGGTAAAGGCGCGCAAGCGTATCGGCCGCGGTGTGGGCTCCGGCTGGGGCAAGACCTCCGGTCGTGGTACCAAAGGTTTTAAAAGCCGCTCGGGTGGTAGTGTCCGTCCTGGTTTCGAAGGCGGACAGATGCCTATTTACAGGCGTCTTCCCAAGCGCGGTTTCACCAATATATTCAAGAAAGAGTTTGCCATCCTGAACGTCAAAGACCTTGCCCGATTCGAAGAAGGCCAGGTAGTGGATGAAGCGGCTCTCGTAGAGGTTGGCCTTGTCAAAGGTCGCCGCGACGGCATCAAGATCCTCGGCAACGGTGAGATCACCATGAAGCTCACCATCAAAGAGTGCCAGGTTTCCAAGAGTGCCCGAGAGAAAATTGAAGCAGCAGGTGGAACAGTAGAGGCCTAAGACCATATGACGACCAGTGGATTCCAGAACCTATTCAAACTGCCGGAACTTAAGAAGCGGATCGTAACCACCCTGATGCTGTTGCTTGTCTACCGCATCGGGGTCCACGTTCCTACTCCCGGGATCAATGCCGATGCTCTGGCCGATATTTTTTCCAAATACGGCGGGGGCATCGTGGGCATGTTCAACATGTTTTCCGGAGGGGCATTGGAGAGACTTTCTGTCTTTGCCCTGGGGATCATGCCCTACATCAGTGCATCCATCATTCTCCAGCTCATGACCGTGGTGGTTCCCCACCTCGAGCAGCTGAAGAAAGAGGGGGAGCAGGGACAGAAGAAAATCACCCAGTACACACGATATGGTACGGTGCTTCTGAGCGTGATCCAGGGCTTCGGTATCAGTGTGGGTCTGGAAGCCATGCATGTCGTAAGCACTCCCGGTTGGGGCTTTCGAATCATGACCGTCATTACTCTGACGGCCGGCACTGCCTTCATCATGTGGCTGGGTGAGCAGATTACCGAGCGCGGCATCGGAAACGGTATTTCCCTCATTATCTTTGCAGGGATTATTGCCAACATGCCCGCAGCGGTGGTCAGCACCTTCAGGCTTGTCTCCTCCGGGGAGATGGGACTTTTCAGTGTGCTTCTGCTCATCGCCATGATGGTCTCTGTCATGTGGTTTATCATCTTCATGGAGACGGCCCAGCGCCGGATCCCTGTTGAGTATGCCAAGCGTGTTGTGGGCCGTAAGGTCTACGGCGGCCAGAGCTCGCACCTGCCCCTGAAGATCAACACCTCCGGTGTGATTCCGCCCATCTTTGCCTCATCCATTATCGTGTTTCCGACGACCGTTGCGTCGTTTTTTCCCGATATTCCGGTGATGCAGACGATCAGCAACCTCATGGCTCCGGGCAGCCTGCTGTACACGATTATTTTCGTAGCATTTATCGCCTTCTTCTGCTTTTTTTACACCGCCATCCAGTTTAACCCAACGGATGTTGCGGAGAACATGAAGAAGAACGGCGGATATATCCCTGGGATCAGGCCTGGCAAGCGCACAGCCGATTACATCGACAAGGTGCTTACCCGCATCACTGTCGTAGGGGCCATCTATGTCTCCGCGATCTGCGTGCTTCCCACGCTTCTGATTACCAAGGCGCATGTCCCCTTTTACTTCGGTGGCACGGCCCTCCTCATTGTGGTGGGGGTTGCCATTGATACCGTGGCCCAGATGGAGTCGCATCTCGTGATGCGGAACTACAGCGGGTTCCTCGGGGACGGCAAACAGATCAAGGGTCGTCGATAACATTTCGACCTGACAGCGCGTACATGGATTGACAACCCTTCCCGTCTTCCCTTTCCGGGGGGATGGGAAAAAAGGGTTGTCATCCTTTTGTGAGTGTAGTATCACATCATGCTGGTTTTTTTTATGTTTCGCGGCCACCTCTCCACGAAACCCACCGGCTGAGTTGCAATGTAAGATACTCAATATTTGGATATCATTCGTAAGGTAAACTCTGCAATCTGGTCGAAAGCGGTGTGAGCCGTTTTAACCCATTGGACCAGACAGATGCGATCATCGTGGGAGGAGAGTTATGGCAAAGGAGGAACCCATCAAAGTACAGGGGACTGTACTTGAAACTTTGCCCAATGCAATGTTTAAGGTGGAACTGGAAAACAAGCATCAGATCCTGGCTCACATCTCGGGTAAAATGCGCATGCATTTTATCAAGATTCTGCCCGGGGACAAGGTGACCGTCGAACTGTCGCCTTATGACTTGACCAGAGGACGAATCACCTACCGATCCAAGTAGGCATCCTTACGATATTTGAAGGATAAGACGAGGGAGTTTAGCCCAAATGAAAGTCAGAGCTTCAGTAAAAAAGATATGTCCTAAGTGCAAGGTTGTCCGTCGTCACGGCGTTGTACGGGTTATCTGCGAAAATAAACGTCATAAGCAGAGACAGGGATAGAGGAGGATAAATTTTGGCAAGGATTGCAGGGGTAGATATACCCAGAAGAAAAAGAATCGATATCGCGCTGACCTACATCTATGGTGTAGGCCTCTCCACATCTACAGAGATTCTCGCAAAGCACGATATTGACCCGAGTACCAAGACTCAGGATCTGACCGAATCCGACGTCAACCTTATCAGAAAGACCATTGATGCCGACCTGCGTGTTGAAGGAGAACTTCGCACCGAGGTATCTATGAACATCAAGCGATTGATGGATCTGGGTTGTTACCGTGGACTTCGTCATCGTAAATCCCTCCCTGTCAACGGACAGAGAACGAAAAACAACGCACGTACCCGCAAAGGCCCCAAACGAGCTGCAATTAAGAAGAAGAAGTAGTATGTGCAGCTTGGGACACCTGGTCACGATTAAAGGAGGCTTTTAAGCGTCATGGCGAAGACACGCGCACGACAGAAGAAAAAGGTCAGAAAGAACATATCCAGTGGAGTGGTTCATATCCAGTCCACATTTAACAATACCATTGTATCTATTTCAGATACCAACGGCAACGTCATCTCCTGGTCCAGCGCCGGTATGCACGGCTTCAAAGGGTCCCGTAAGAGCACCCCTTTTGCTGCACAGCTTGCAGCAGAAGATGCGGCCAAGAAGGCTCAGGAACACGGCATGAAAACCGTGGAAGTTGAGGTCAAGGGACCTGGTGCCGGCAGAGAGTCGGCTCTTCGTTCGCTTCAGGCAGCGGGATTCGTTATTACGAAGATCAGGGACGTAACCCCTGTGCCGCATAACGGCTGTCGCCCCCCGAAGAAGAGAAGAGTTTAAAAAAGATTATTTCGATAGATACGATATAGCATAAGTATCAAAGGAGGAGGATTTGGCTAGATACAGGGGTTCCGTCTGCCGTCTCTGCAGACGTGAAAACATGAAGCTTTTCCTTAAAGGCGATCGTTGTTATTCTGATAAGTGCAGCTTCGACCGTCGCAGCTACGCGCCCGGCCAGCACGGCCAGCGCCGCTCAAAATTTTCAGATTATGGTATTCAGCTCAGGGAAAAGCAGAAAGTAAGACGCATTTACGGTGTCTCCGAAAAGCAGTTCCGCATTATCTTCAAGAAAGCGGATCAGAAAAAAGGGATCACCGGTACCAACCTGCTTCAGGCCCTCGAATGCAGATTTGACAACGTCGTGTACCGTCTCGGCTTCGTCAACTCTCGCACCCAGGGACGTCACTTTGTTCGTCACGGGCATTTTCTCGTGAACGGTCGCAAAGTCGACATTCCCTCTTACATTGTCAAAAAAGACGATGTTGTTGAGATCCGTGAAAAGAGCAAGAAGGTTCAGTTCGTTCAGGATGCTGTTGACGCCGTGGTTCGCCGTGGTGTGCCCCAGTGGCTTGAACTGGACAAAGAGAACATGAAAGCCAGAGTTGTAAATCTTCCTGCACGTGAAGACATTACCCTGCCTATTCAGGAACAGCTGATCGTCGAACTGTACTCCAAGTAGTGCAGCATATAACGGTACCTAAACTGTTGCTCACGGCACAATTCTGGAGATCAATATGACATCAAACGAAATGATATACATGAACTGGCATGAGATGATCAGCCCTGAGAAAGTTCTTCTCTCAGGCAGTTCAACTTACGGCAAGTTTGTATGCGAACCTCTTGAAAGGGGATACGGTATTACCATTGGTAATGCCCTCCGGAGGATCATCCTTTCATCCCTCTACGGTGCAGGTGTTGTCTCTGTCAAGATTGAGGATGTTCTGCATGAGTTCTCTCCAATCCCCGGGGTTCTTGAGGATGTCTCTGAGCTCATTCTCAATATCAAAGAGCTCAAGCTGAAGGTGAATGACACCGAAACGCGTACACTGGAGCTGAAGGCCGAAGGCCCTGGCAATGTGTGTGCGGGCGACCTCATCAGTCCTGACGGTCGGGTGGAGATTCTTAACCCGGATCTGCATCTTGCTACCATCAATGAGGGTGGCAAGCTTAACGTGAACCTCACCGTCAAGGTGGGACGCGGTTATGCCCTGGCCAGGGACAACAAGGATGAAGACGCACCCGTTGGTACCATTGCCATCGACACCGTCTTTTCCCCCATCAAAAAGGTCAACTACACGGTTTCAAACTCCCGTGTGGGTCAGAAAACTGACTACGACAAGTTGACCCTTGAGGTGTGGACAGACGGCAGCCTGGTTCCTGAGGATGCCGTGGCGTATGCCGCGAAAATTCTCAAGGAGCAGATGAATCCTTTCATCAACTTTGATGAGGATATTGAGCCTGAGCACGACAGCGTCAGTGAAGAGGGCGGCGACAGAGATTTCAATGAGAACCTCTACAGAAATGTGGATGAGCTCGAACTCTCGGTTCGAAGTGCCAACTGCCTGAAAAATGCCGATATCATCAAGATTTATCAGCTCGTTCAGAAAACTGAAGCCGAAATGCTCAAAACCAAGAACTTCGGTCGAAAATCTCTGAACGAGATCAAAGAGGTCTTGACTGAGATGGGGCTTTCCCTTGGAATGAAACTTGATGGTTTCAGTCCGAAAGAGGAAGACGGAGCTGAAGGGGAGTAAGAGGAAATGAGACATAGAAAAGCAGGCGTTAAGCTGAGTAGAACATCTGCCCATCGTAAGGCGATGTTTCGCAATATGGTGACCTCTCTGTTCAAGCATGAGAGGATCAAGACCACTGACGTAAAAGCTAAAGAGCTGCGTCGCTGGGCTGATAAAATGATCACTCTGGCCAAGCGTGGAGACCTCCATGCCCGTCGCCAGGTGATGGCCGTTATTATGGAAAAAGATGTCGTGCACAAGCTTTTTGAAGAAGCTCCCGCACGCTTCGCTGGTAAAAACGGCGGCTACACCCGCGTGACCAAAATCGGTTTCCGTGCCGGTGACGCAGCGCCCATGGCCATGGTAGAGTTTACCGCTCCCAAGGTCGAGGCTCCTGCAGCAACCGACGCATAAAACCGGGGTGGGGCGTTAAGCCCTACCGGTCTGCACGAACAGTTAGTAACAGCCAAGGAGCATCCGCTCAGGAGGTGGCTGTGACCTGTTGCACATAAAAGCCCACGGCATTTCATGCCGCGGGCTTTTTTTGTGGGCCGATACAGGATAGTGACCACCGAACTTCTTATTAGGCGGTTACCTGTGGATATTGGCACCTATGGTTCTCAGCTGGGGTTCAGATCCTTGGCATCGGTTTATCAAAGATCCCGTTTATTGTCTTTTTGAATCGAAAAGGCCATGACGGTTCCATCCTTAAGAAAAATCCCACTTACAATAACCTTCTCTCCCCTTCTGAATCTGCACCTCTGCATCGTTCTTCTTTTTGCGTCGAGAAACTCCGTTTCCGCGTTTATTCCATCTCTGATATAGGCCCCGATGCGAACACGCTCTCCAGCAATCGTCAATTCGCTGCAGTCCGATTTTATCTTATCTATTGATGTGTGGACCCAATACTCTTGCCAGGTGGTCTGGCTGGATATATCGATGGGAGATCCTGCTGAAGCAGATGAAGGCATGAGCAGGATAAGCATGAGAAGCGTCAGGGGCAAAATACGATTGGTCACAGGGATGACCTCCTTGATACGTTACGTTAAAGGAAAGCGTGTCGTCATAGGATGCAGGGATTTTTTGGGGCCCTTGGATCATGACAGTACGTCCTTGTCATGTGCTGTTCTTCTTCTAATAAGCGGAGCTTAGCGGTCGTGATAGGATCATTTTTGAATCCAGTAATATCGGGACAACCTGTTCTTATCAGCCAGATCGAAGGTTAAAGGCCCCAAACGAAGCTTTCTGTCCTTGATCATAGGTTGAGCCATGGGAAGGTTTGATGGAAGATCTGTGGATCGTTTTTTTGTTGATCCTCCCCATGTTGTAACAGCAGAGCCGTCTTTGGAGTTTACGGCATAGAGTCGCCCTTTTCCCCTTGCGCCGGCACCGGCGCATGGGTCGGAATCGGATGCTGCTGTAGAATCTGAAGGAGGGGTGTAGGTTGTGAAATAGATGATCCCCGAATCAACAAGTGCTGGTGAAACTATTTTTTCTCCGGCATGGGACAGTTTGAAATACCACCCCTTTTTGCTCTTTAGATCCTCGCCGTATGTTCCACTGGGATCTGTTACATTCACCAGGTTCGCTGGGGTCATGTTTTCATTACCCCACGTGTTTTTAACGGCAAAGAAACAGTTTTTCTCGGTGAGGTCAAAGGGGTTCTCACGATTACCTGAACCGAAAAACAGATACCTGATCTGTCCTATTTTGGCAGATGTCGGTGCGTAAAAGAGCTTGGGTCCTCCTGTTGAGAATAGTTTCTTTTTATACTCCCACGTCCCATCGGGTACCTTTGAGTGGGGAAGGTAACTGCCGTCATCCTGCTCTGCAAGGGTGATGTCATCGGCAATGGCAAATACGTGCCCCCCCATATCCCCTGCGTAGATTCGAGTGGCAATGCCATCTGCGTCATGGTCCACCACATTGATGTCGACGATGCTGTGGGTAAGGGCACTGAAATTTCCGTGGTTCGCATTGAGGCCAGTAAGGCTTCCGTCCGACGATTTTACACTGAAAATGGCGCGACCCACTGTGTCTGATGAGGCAGGAGTCGAACGATCCTGCTGGTTGTCATATCCACCGGGGAAAAAGACAACGTTGGTTTTGGAGGTACGGGAGGTCATGACTGTTGCGAAACGTGGCGTCCCCCAGGATTGACCGAGTGATTCGCCACCTGCGGAACTCAAAATATCAGGTGAAATCTCATATTTCCATTGCGGTGAGTTGAGAGTCGAAATATCCAGGGCATAGTACCGTTTTCCTCCGCGGCGCTCTCCAATGATCATGAGTTCGGGGGTAAATAGTTTGGTTCCTTTTATTTTCTTACCAAATGCCATCGATGGGGACCCATCCACATAGTAGTCGTGGTTGTCCCCATAAAGATCAGAGAGTCGTTCCAATTGACCGGGTGGGACAAAGGCCCAAAGTTCTTTTCCGTTGTAGTCATCGATACAGCGGATGAGCCCATCGTTCGTGCCCAGGAATATGCCGGTCTTAAGGGTCGCGTCATCACCGTCATCGTAGTGAACGATGGCTGGCTCTGAGTGAATAATAGCCCCAACTCGCCATGTCCCAGTCCCATTGTGCACCTTGTCGATGAGAGCATTGGAGACAGGGTTCGTGCCGTCTGTGATATTTTTATCCTTGGCAAACTTGTTTGAGCTGTCGGTAAGGTCTTTGCTGCTGCCTTGATATGTATAAATGGTGCGTTCCGTCTGACTCAGGATGCGTTCCCCGATTCCACCTTTGATAATATTGGCCCCGTCATCTTCGTATTTGGTCCAGAGGGATCGGCTGTTCTCTTTGATGCTCCCGTCAGCGTTTACTGCGGCTTGACCGAAGGCATCTGTGATGATTCCGCTATCATTCAACGTGTATTTTTTCAGGTTCCCCAACCACTCTCCGGTCTGTTGGGGTTTAAAAAAGGCAAGATAAATGTTGCCGCCGTCTGAGGTGGGGTTGGTCCTGTTGACGGGCACCACGGGCGCTACAAACACCGAGGACTCTTCCGCAATGGAGTTGATGATCTGTTCAAATGCCTCTTTCAGGCCGCTGGAGGTGTTGGCGGTGTAGTATTTCCCTCCCCCAAGCCTTGCGGTTTCAGACAGCAGGGTGTGGTTCGTCTTGAAACCGATCGTGTAGGTGATGAGGGACTGCTTGTCAAACGACGTCCCATCGCCCATGGGATGTATGTCCTCATTGTAGAGAAACGCAGCGACATCATCTAAGTATTCATCTGTTATATTGGTTTTTTTGGGCTTGCCGTAGTCTTTTATATGTTTGTTATTCATATATATGTATCTGCTTTCCGTTCGGCGGAGCAGATTGGCAGAATCCGCCGTGGGGGATCCGTCAGTGATGAGGATCACGTAGTTTTTCTGGCAGCTCTGTGTGATGGGAGAGGTATATTTCGCACATTTGTTGGAGTGATACCCGGTGCAGTTGAAATAAGTGGGCTTTCCGGCAAAGTAGAGGCCTGCTTCAGCAAGGGTCTCTGCCAAGGGTGTGTTGGTGCTGGCGGTGAGGCCGTTAATGGTGGTGATTAAATTTGAGTTGTCGATGCTTTGGGTTCCATCTGATCCCGTAAACAAGGTGTCACCGCACTCTTCAAGAACCCGTCCACCATCATCATTTGAGTTAAACACCATCAATCCGAAGAGGACGTCCGGGGTATCCTTAAGCAGAGACGTGACCACCTGCTTGGCCACGAGAAGGCGTGTGGCCATATCTCCGGATCCGTTGGCTTCATAGTTCCGAAAGTTGCCTGTGCGCAGCCGACGTGAGTTTCCCCCGCAGTTCAGGGTGTTGTCGTAAATACTGGCAGTGATATAACCCTTTGTTTCCAAAGCTGTTTTGACGTTTACGCATCTGATGTTACCCACATTGTCTGTCACCTTGTCCCAGTAATAGTAAGGTCTATTCCAGAAGTTGCCCGGGTAGTACCCCTGGTAATAGACGGCGTTCTTCGGATATCGGCCGGAGTAGGTAAAATCCGGGTCGTACTCCGGCTTGGGAACGTCAGCCCTTCCCATACTCACAGAGTTATCAAAAATGATCATGACATTGGGTTTGAGGGTAATGGCCTGGGTGCCGTAGATGGCCACGTCATCGGCGGATGCCGGGGTGGACAGGGCCATGTGTCCGAAAAGGGCGAGGAGGATCAGGAGAAAGCGTTTCATCAGAGTCACCATGGGGTTGGAATTAGAGGTCGGAGAGATGCTGGACCTTGGTGGTCTCTTCGGCCATCACAACGCCTGCCTGCAGGATGACACCTGTCAGGGCAGCGTTGGGGTTGGTCGCATCAAATGTGGCGGGGTCAATGGCCGTTGCTGTGATGGCGTAGTGCCTGGATCTGTACTTGTTTTCATCAAAGCCTTCCGGGGCCGGGCCGATGTGAAGCATGGACGGGACCTGTTCTGCACCAGCCCCTAATCCGGCGCTTTTTTTGTTGGCTTTGAGAAGGACGCTGCGGACTTCGATCCACGCCACGGGAACGCCGTTTGCCTGCAAGGGGGAGACAAAGGAGACTCCTGCCGTGTCCAGGTCCCGGTCACGTAAAGGGGGGAGGGTATCGGAGAGCGGGTAAAGGCGGTTCCCGCCGGTATCGGTGCTGTTGGTGTAGATGCGTTCAAAGTCGGCAACGGCGTCATACAGACCGGCTTCAGCATTGTAGAAATTACGCTTGGCCAGCCGATCATAGCGGGCGATGCGCATTTCACTGACACTGTTGTCTATGGCTGACATGCCGATGATGGTTACCAGAAGAAGGAGCATCAGAACGATGAGCAGAATGCTTCCTTCGTCGTTAGATTGTCTGGTGTCGCAGGGAGATGGTGCCATAAGGAGCCTCATTATTTCATGGATCGAACAACGACCTGGTTGACCTGATGGCTTTTACCCCCCTCCTGCCAGGTGACGCCGAGGGTGATGGTTTTCTTCTTCACATCCCCGGTCCCGTCCACCACTGTCCAGGTTGCGGTATAGCCGTTGCGTGTGCTCGTGTGGGTGCCTGCCGTAAGGGCGTTGTCGGTGGCCGAGTCGGTCCAGTTCGCTGTCATCAGGGCTTCGATTCGGTCGCTGCTTAATGTGGTGGCCTCGGTCATGCATTGTGCGGCCCTGTTGGACCCCATGGCCTGGAGTTGAACAGATCCCATGGCCAGGAGGCCCACGGCGAAGATGACCATGGCAACCATCAGTTCAATCAGCGTGAACCCTGCGGAATTGTCCGGTTGGGTGTTTTTTGTGTATGACATGCCTAAAATCCTCGGTTTCTGCATTGGATGGTTCTAAGGAGCAGGCGACGCCTGCGGCCGTCGTCGAAGGGCCCCCAATTGGAGGCAAAGCCCGTGTAGATGACGGAGTTGTTGAAGGCAGGATCGACCCTGGGGGTTCGTGCCAGGAGTGCCAGGCGAACCGCGGTGATGTTGTCCAATGTTGTTGGGGCTCCGGTTGTGGACCCGTCTTGGAGGATGTAATTGAATTCTAGGGCTTCCATGGATTCGCTTACCACCACATTGCCTCCTCCGTTAAAATTTCTGAGGATGTCCGGGTTGCCGTCTTTATTGCCGTCACCGATGGTGTAGGTAACAGATGCGGTCAGCCTCCCTTCGTCGGCCTCATCCACAACGTTGTCCCCATCGTCGTCAATCCCATTGGTGTCAGCGTCTGTTGCGTAGGTGAAGGAGAGTTGTGTGGCCGTGGCGGTTGTGATACCAGATCCCGCTTCTTCGGTTGGATCGTAACCTGCCATGCGGATATCCCGTGCCATGATTTCCATGGCCGAGCGCAGGTTCTGCTGCATTCCGGTCACCCGGTCCTGTTGAATTTTGGTTCTGTACTGGGAGGTGTAGAAGGTATAGCCCGCCGCAGCGACCAGGCCGGTAAGGGCCAGGACAATGAGCAGTTCAAGGAGAGAGAATCCTGCTGTGCATTTGTTGATGGGTTGTTTCATCTTAACTCCCTGTGCAGACGGAGCTTGTGCCCGCAGGGCCGAGGGTGATGGTGGCTGTTCGGTTCTGGCTGTCAGAAAGGGACACTCTTCCATTGCGGCCAGTGACAAGGCCCATGCCGTTAAAGGATGTGTGGGTGGCTGTCAACTTGCCCGTACCATTGGGGTCAAAACTAGAGGCGGTAATTGTCGTGTTGCTTGAGACATGCCCGGTAGCCACGGTGGCTTCCCCATTGTCCTGGGATTCGTTTCCGTTCATATCGATGAAGGCGAGGTACGTCCCGCTCTCCCCCTTTCCCGTGGTAAAACTCACCACCACCGAATTACCGGTAAGAATGGCTTGGCTTCGGGCTTCCTGAAACAAACCGTAAACATGACGAGCGTCACCGGCCAATCGTTGCTTCTCAACCCAACGTGTAAATTCAGGAATCGCAAGGCCTGATACGATGGTGATGACAGCAACGGCCACCATCAGTTCAAGAAGCGTGAACCCTTTATTGTCTGTAATTAACGACATTTTTTCTCCCGATTGCTGGGTGAGATAGTGTGACGGTCGAACACCTCTCCGGAGTGAAGGCACGGGAACCCTGATGGAAGCCTCACAGTGACGGTGTCTGCGGGGACGTTAAACCTTGAACACACATGTGTGAATGGGCCTTTCCGTATATTGGTGCACAATGTCTGGAGAGTTTAACGGTTCTTAACCTATGGTTTACTCATCCGTTTAAACTTAAGTTAAATAGTGATTTGCAACAGAGCTTATATTAGTCAAGTGAGAACTGGGTTAATTGGGGTAAACATGTGGGGTGGGTTGAAGCTCGTGGCCGTTTGAAGATGGAAAAAGAGTATATATTGGGCGGGATATAACTGAGGGGGGCTTTG
>Ga0193953_1000414_pt1 | contig 23781 bp, 28 predicted proteins | sample BB_4_MG_FD_140325 | JGI IMG/M metagenome (GOLD analysis project Ga0193953, IMG submission 140325) | Microbial mat bacterial communities from the Broadkill River, Lewes, Delaware, United States - BB_4_MG | ecosystem: Environmental > Aquatic > Freshwater > River > Microbial mats | place: USA... | reverse complement strand
TAGAACCCATCAAAAAACGCAAAAAATACAGCATTGATGAGTTGGTTGCCAAGATGCCCAAAGATTATAGACCAAGTGAAGAACTAAGCGATAGGGTAGGGCAAGAGGAGTGGTAGAGTATATTCCCAAACAAGGCGATATTGTCGCCCTTAGCTTTGATCCTCAAAGCGGACATGAGCAAAAAGGCAGACGACCTGCACTTATTGTGAGCAACCACACCTTTAACCAACACCTTGGATTAGCCTTTACTGTGCCAATTACCAATACCCAACGAGGTTTGCCTTTTCATATCCCCGTAGATAGTGATAACCTCACAGGTTATATCATGTGCGAACAACTCAAATCAATCGACTACAAAAGCCCAAAAGCCAAGTTTATCGAAGAGGTAAAGCCTAATGTGCTTGGAGAGATTTTGGGGATTGTTGAGAGTATTATGGAGTAACATTGTTACAAAACTCCTACTCTCTCAGCAACAATCAACTTAACTAAGTCCTCAACATTGACTTTCAACTGATTTGCCTTTGTACTGACTTTATCGTATATATCGCTTGAAAATTCAATGGTAACTTTTTTAGATGATAAATTACTTTGCAACTCTTCGAGCCGCATCACTTGAGGATTCTCCATTAAATCAAGGACATCTTCACCATTATCAAAGCGTCTGTCAAACTCATCAGCTGTTATTTTCATCTTCATACCTCTGTTTCTCTTTTTTTCTGCATCGTCGCACACTGATAATGCGTATTTTTTCATCTCTAAATGTAAAAATAGCACTATAGCATTTTGCTTCAATATAACCTACGATTGACTATCTATCTTCATTATCTACACTTCGTTCATAAAGTACTAAAGCATCGGGGTTTGACCACAAAACTTTCGCCTCTTCAAAGCTTATACCATGTTTGGTTTGATTAATGCTGTTTTTATTGCTATCCCACTCAAATTGATACCCTATCAATGCACTACCTTATATTTTATCAAATAATTATACCACAACTTTCACACATGCCCCAACGCCTCCACGGGTCTAAATTTGCTTAGATAGCTCATAGAGTAAAGAATACAGAGTATATTTAAAATACTTATCTCTGCCTTGTTTTGTATGTTGACTTAGCCATAGTTAAATAAGTAAAATTCAAAAAAAAGTTAATTATGTATGACGATAAAAATATATTAATTCAGTTTGGTAAACAAATTATAAAACTACGGCACGAACGAAGACTAACTCAAGAACAATTAGCCACCAAAGCTAATCTTCACAGAACACATATTGGTATGATTGAAAGAGCTGAACGAGATATACAATTATCTAATATTGAAAAGTTGGCTAAAGGGCTGGAGGTGTCAATAGATGAGTTATTCAGGTTTTGAGAATGAGAATAGAATTATAAAAGCACTTAATGGCAAAACTTTTAATGAACTAAATGCTAATTTAAAACAACTCATCAGAGATAGTTTTATAAACTATCAAGGTAATATTGAAGCTATCAAACAAGCAGGTCAAAATAAGAGTGATTTGAAAATTACAATAGGGAATGAAAGTCATACCTACTCTATCAAAAAAGGTACAGGCAATAGCATACATCAAGAACCAATTGAGCCTTTTTTAAACTTTTTGGCAGAAAACTATAATATAAGTGAAGCTACCAAAAATAACCTAAGGCAATTTATTTGGGGTGATGGCACACTTGATGGAAGTGGACAAGTTAAAGATAGACTCTCTGTAGCACAATTTAAAAAATTTTATCCACAAGCTATAGAAGATATTCAAAACTTTTTTAACTACAGCAAGGAGCCTCTTATTAAAAGGTTTTTAATAGAGGGTGTACAGTCTAACTCTTCGGCTGAATATGTTTATTATGGTACAGTAAGTAGTGGAGTTTGTTGCAAGAGTGATAAAATTGTAGAGTGGATAGCTAATAAGCATTCAGGTGGTGCTATTTCGATTGGAAAACTTACCTTTCAAGCATGGAATAGAAATATCAATGGTGGTGATAAATCAGAGCATAAACGAGGCGTTATACAGCTTAAATGGGGTTCTATCAAAGAGGATATAGAGGTAATCGCCAATGAGAAATAAAGGCACAACAGAAGGAACAGCACAAGAAGTATCTTTTGTAAAAGAGCTTAATAAAAAAGAAGACTTAAGTTATTGGAACACTTTATTATTAGACCCAAATTCTCATTATGCTATTAGAGTCATCTCTAAAAAATATGGCTCTCTAAACGAAGCCAAAATCTTACCAAAGGCAGATGCTTTTATCGCTTATGGTGAAGTGCCTTTAGATTATCTTCAATCAAAAGAGTATTTTTTAGATGAAAATGATGTAGAAAAATTTAATCTAAAGTCCATTAAAGCTAGTGGTATCTCTATCAAAAGAGCAGATTCCAAACAGTACCAAATTATGAAAATGCATCCCTCTACCTTTAAAAAACTCTTTGGTTCAAATATTTTAGCTAGTGGTGCTTCAATCTATTGTAAAAATAAGATAGAATTTATCAAAAACAGCAACCTTTTAGATGCTTGGGGAGTAAGTGAAAATGAGTTTATAAACTACTTCAATCAAACACTCAATATAAACCTCACATCAATCACAAGCCCAATAAGCAAAGAAATTCTCAAATCTATCAAAAATCACTCTAACACTCAAATAACCCAAATCATAAAAAATGATAAAAAAATTTCAGATTTTATCTTTTTTGGTATTGGCAATTTTGATGAACCATTTACGGCTTATTGGTTATATGAATGCAATCAACTAAAGAAAAATTATCAAATTCCTTTCATTGTTACAACAGGCTCAGGTAGAAATAAGGGTATCTACACTATTGTCATTAAGCCACAGAATTGATAATAATTTGAGCCAATAGTTGTACTATAGGAATACTCACACTATTCCCAATCTGTTTATAACTCTGAGCCTTGTTTGGTTCTATTTTAAACTCGTCGGGAAATCCTTGAATCCTCAGGCATTCACGCGTGGTAAGCTTTCTCATTTGATGCACTAAAACGGGTACATTATTGCCACCCGTTCCCATTTTGGCTGTAAGGGTTGGAGATAGATTATCATATCTAAAAGTAGCACGAGATTTTCGTATCTCATAGGCTAATAGTAGGGGATTATCTTTTATATCATTGTACTTTTTATGATTTTTTAGATTATTGATTACATTCATTTGGGCAGTCTTAGAAATTTCAGAATCTAGTGGGTTATCCTCTAATATAGAGTTTAAATCTACTTCCTTATCTATCTTATTAGGGAATTTAAAATCTACTTTTTTATCTTTAAAACCTATGATATATATTCTCTCTCTATTTTGTGGTACACCATAATCTTTTGAGTTTAATACTTGATAGAAAACTTTATAGTCTAGCTTATCACTTAAGGTATCTAAAATAACTTTTAGTGTATTCCCTTTTTCGTGGCTTACTAAGCCTTTGACATTTTCAAGTATAAAAGCTTTGGGTTGTTTGGCTTGGATAATTCTTTCTATATCAAAAAAGAGTGTACCTCTTGTATCACAAAAGCCTTTTCTTTGCCCTGCTATGCTAAAAGGCTGACATGGAAATCCTGCACATAAAATATCAAAATTAGGTATCTCTTTTGGGTCGAGTGTAGAGACATCGCAAAAGGGATTATCTCCAAAATTATCTTGATAGGTTTTACACGCATGTTGGTCTATTTCAGCAGAAAAGACACACTTAGCACCTACTGACTCAAAAGCTAATCTAAAGCCCCCTATACCTGCAAAGAGATCAATAAATTTTATCATGCAAATAATTGAGGCTGGTATGAAGTTTTTTTAATAATATTACTATTTTGAAATTGGTTAATCTTTAGACCCTTTAAAATATGGACTATAGTATTGACATTAAATCCATTTCCAATCATTTTGTAGCGTTGTGTGTCACTGCAACTTGCTGTATAGTTATCAGGAATATTTTGCAATCTTTCACACTCTAAAGGTGTTAGTTTTCTGATTCGATTATCAATATAAATCTTTGTAGTATCTGCTCGTGCTAAAATAGTAGGAGATTTACTTTTCAGCGAAAAAATTCGTCTTTGTCTTTCATTGTCATTAATAATACTTTTAGGAATATCAAAGAGCTTAACCATACCATCTTTTGTAGGTGCTTTCTCAAAAAGAGTCTGTTGTTTTATAAACTCACTAATACTATGTTGTTTAAAATAGTATTTTTCATCAACACTTTTTTCGATAATATCATCTAATGTTTCGTGATGATGCCTTGTAGGTAACTTAGGAAATGGAATATTAGTCCAATAGTACCTTGGACGAGATTGTGCTGAAAAGAGGGCTGAATTAATCTCTATAAAGCCTTGATTAAGATGACTGCTCATTAAATCACCCCACTTGTTTTTAACATTCTCTAGTAAAAAATATCGAGGTTTAACTTCATTATACAATCGGATATATTCATAAAAAAGTCGTGACTTTTCACCTTTTAAGCCCAAACCTTTTTGAGCATTACTTAAATCTTGACAAGGACTTCCACCAATCAATAAATCTATTTTAGGTAAATCTTTAGCATTTAGCTTTTTAATATCTCCAAGATGTATAATATCTGGATAGTTTTCTTTTGACACTTTAATAGCAAACTTATCAATTTCAGATGCGTAGTAGTTTGTTATAGGAATATTAAGTTTTTCAAGTGCAATTCTTGCACAGGAGATGCCATCAAAAAGACTTAGTATATTCATCGCTTATATAACCTTTTCATAAGATTTAATATACTAATTATATCAAAAAGAAGATTAACCAAAGTATTTTATTTCAAAATGATACGATTGTTTTCATATTTTACCTCTAAAATTTTCACACATGCCCCAACGCCTCCACGGGTCTAAAGCTACTTAAATACCGCATGGGATAGAGAATACTTAAGAGATTCAAAACATAAACCACCATTACATTCCAAAAAATGGTAAAAAGATCAAAGCTAAGGGGCATCTCGTCGGATACTATGCCGTAATCTTTGTAGGTTTCGCTAATGCCCTCTATCACAATGGGGTGAATGGAGTAGTAGTAGGCGATATATCCACCAATGGGGGTGGCGATAATAATGGCTAAAGTTGAGAGTATAAATATCTCATAAAAGAGCAAAAGTTTGATCTCTCTATTGCTTAGCCCAATGGCTCCTAGCAGTCCAAACTCTTTGATACGAGTCGAGACATTGACAAAGCCATAGATCATAATCACAAAAAAGATAACCACAAAAAAGAGACCAATCGAGATATACCCAAAAATAGAGTCAAGTTTGAGCATATCAATCATATCTTTCATTAGAGTATGGTAGCTTAAGCTCTCATAGCTGCTGTTTAGGTCGTGTGTGATAGCCTTGTTTACCTTCTGAACGCTTGATAAATCATTGACATTGATAGCGATATAGGATGCGATATTTTCAGAGTAGAGTAGGGTATCTAGGTAGGATTTGTTGATAAAAATTGCCGAAGAGTCAAACTCAAAAAGCCCTGTCTTAAAAAGCCCAACAACCCTAAATATATCACTCGCAAACGAACCATCAACCCCACTGCCAATAAACGCCACATCTTGCCCAATTTCAAGTTTTAGCCTCTGAGCCAACTCCTTGCCCATGTAGATAGCATTTGTGTCGTTTATGTCCAAGTATCGCCCTTGTATCAGCGATTTTTTTAGGACAGTCACTTGTGCCTCTTTGTCGGGGTAGATTCCTACCATCATGGTTGCTGAGCTATACTCATCATTTGAGAGCAGTCCAAAGGTCTCGTAGCGTGGGGTATAGAAATCCACTTGGGGAATTTTGCTTAGATGTTTGGCGATATACTCCACATCGTAGATGAGATAATCCACCCCTCCCTCATCACGATACCCTTTGGTATAGATTTGAATAGGGGTTTGATAGACTTTGAGTGAGTTTTCTAGCATCGATTTGTGAGAGCCATCCATCAAGGCTACATAGACAATAAAGAGCCATGCAGAGATAAAGGTAAGCATAAAGGTGGTAATGCTTCGCCCTTTGTAGTAGAGAATGTTTTTAAGTGCTAAATTCCACATCTTAGCGAGAGAATCTCTTTAGAGCACTCTTTTGGAAGTATCTATCGGAAAACTTCGTATCGTATTGGACATCTTCCAAGATAATTTGCGTATAGTTGGAGCGTTTATTGATGGGCTTGACCGTCCATACTGTAGGGATGTAATATTTGCCAAATTTTTTGACCTTTTTATAGAGAAACTCACGTACTTTTTTACCATCTTCATCATAAAAAATATCTTTGGTAGGGGTATAGGTACGAATATCAATATTTATCACTATTTTACCCCATACCACAGGTGCATTGGGTTTGGGTATGAGTTCGAGTGTGCGTATATTGCTCTTTTTTGCGATAATGCGGTAGGTATAATCATCGACTATAGAGCTTTGTTTAACCATATCATCATTGGTAATATCACTCCCCATCCACCCTTGAAGCATCATCGAAGGAGGAATTTTGATAGTACGCTCAATCTTGGGGACATACTGCCACATTTGATTGTTAAGGCTCAAAAAGGTAATGCCTCTATCTTTGGGAGGGTAGGTAATCTTGACAAAACTTTTTTTATCGCCTTTTGACCAATTCTCCATCTTGATGGTACGTTTGGTACGAGAGGATTTAACGACCATGGAGAGCTTCATATAGACATCCTCTCCCCTCATATTGTTATCAAGGCGTTTAATAATATCCGCTGCTTCGTCTGCAAAACTAAAGAGTGTTAATGTTATTAAAGTTATCAAAAGTCGCATTTTATTATCCTTGTAAATTTGTGTATAATGTCATTATTATAGCGTAGAGCATAGAGCGTAAAGCTGAGAGCAAAAAATGGCTCTTGGCTCTAAGCTCTTAGCTTCGACCAAAGGGAGAACATGATTGTCTGTGCAGGAAACAACGAAATTTTTGAATTTGCCACACCCATTGGGGTAGGGCTGATTGACTCTGCGATTAATTTGACACGACTTTGCTTGATGAGTCCACCTGAGTTTATTCTCTTTGTAGGCACGGCAGGAAGCTACGGGCAAAAGAAGATATTTGATATAGTTGAATCCAAAAGTGCCTGTAATATCGAAAACAGCTTTTTTAACGCAAAGGCTTATACACCAATTGATAATGTTGTCTCTACTGCTACCACGCCAGAGATATTGGTAAACTCCTCAAACTACATCACCACCGATAAGAGCTTAGCCAAAAACTATTTAGCTCATAATATTGGCATCGAAAACATGGAGTTTTACGCCATTGCCAAAGTAGCCAAAGCGTTTGATATTCCTGTGGGCGGGGTCTTTATCGTCACCAACTACTGCGATGAGAATGCTCATGAGGATTTCAAAACCAATCATGCTGAGGCGATGAAGAGATTAACAGATTATATGAGGACGAGGGTAGGGTAGCCAATTATGGTATAATGTCTTTACTAAACTAAAGGAGATTTTGATGAGCGAAACACTGATTATCAAAGCAGATCATATCTATATTGATAAAATTATATCTATGCTCAAAGAGTTTCCACTTGAAAATATAGAACTTATTAAAGACAATGCACAAAACTCAAAACATGATTCAGCCTTTGGTATTTTAAATAACAAAATTAAAGACCCTGTTAAATGGCAACAAGAGCTAAGAGAAGCAAATGAACGAGAGATTTACAATTAAATATGAAGTATCTAATTGATTCTAATATCATCATCTACTATCTTAATGGTAATGAAGATGTATATAAGTTTATTCATCAATATAAAAACTTCTCTTGTATCTCCATTATTACCTACTATGAAGTATTAAATTATGATTTTGATAAAGAAGAAGAGCAGATTGTCAAAGAGTTTTTAGATAGCTTTGAGATTATTAATCTCTCTCGAAACATTATCAATAAAGCTCTTGAAAATAGAAAAACGAAAAAAATTAAAATGGCAGATAATTTTATACTATCCACTGCACAGCTTTTAAATTTAAAGCTTATTACACACAATACAAAAGATTTTCAATCATTTAATATAGAGATGAGTTCTATATTATCATAAAGGAAAAAATTGAAACCCTCCATCCAAGACTTTACCCAAGAAGAACTTAAAGAGCAAATCAAACCTGCCTTTAGGGTCAAACAGATTTATAACTGGGTCTATCACAAATACGTTGATAGCTTTTTTGATATGAAGAATTTACCCAAAGTGATGCAAAGTGAGCTTGATGAGAAGTTTGTTCTAAACCCTCTAAAAATTGCCAAAAAACAAAAAAGCATCGATGGCTCGATTAAATACCTCTTTGAACTCCATGACGGACACACGGTTGAAGCAGTTTTACTGCTTATGAAACCCAAGCAGTACCATGAAGATGGCACGATCAAGCACCACGAACGCTATACCGTCTGCATCTCTTCCCAAGTGGGGTGTAAAGTGGGGTGTGCCTTTTGTTTGACAGCCAAAGGGGGCTTTGTGCGAAACCTAAGTGCAGGTGAAATCGTGGCTCAACTGTTGTGGATCAAAAAGGATAACAATATCGAAGCCAACCGACGGCTTAATATCGTCTATATGGGGATGGGTGAGCCGTTGGATAATTTGAACAATGTGGTTAAAGCGATTAAAATCTTTTCTAGCCAAGATGGGATGGATATTTCTCCTAGTCGTCAAACAATTTCGACCTCGGGGCTAAGTAGCAAAATAGAGAAGCTTGGTAAATTGGATTTGGGTATTAATCTAGCCATTTCACTGCACGCCGTAGATGATGAACTGCGTCAAACCCTAATGCCCATCAACAAAGCTTACAATATCGCCTCTATTATCGATGTGGTCAAAAACTTTCCTATCAACTCGCGAAAACGGGTGATGTTTGAGTATTTGGTGATCAAAGATATTAATGACGGTTTGGATTCTGCCAAAAAGCTTCTAAGCCTACTTGATGGGATTAAAGCTAAGGTGAATTTGATATACTTCAACCCATATGATAATACAGAGTTTAAACGCCCTAGTGAAGAAGATATGATCAAATTTCAAGAGTATCTGACCAAGCGAGGATTGCTCTGTACCATACGAGAGTCCAAAGGGTTGGATATTTCCGCTGCTTGCGGGCAACTAAGAGAAGAAGAAAAAGGAGTATAAAATGCTAGGAAGTACCATTGATGAGATTTTGTTTTTGTTTATTGTATTGGTTGTGGTTGTAGGATTGGGATGGTTTATCTATGATGCACGTGACGAGGATGAGAAATAAAAGGTTATAGCATTAAAAGCTATAACTTATAGATTTATACTTTCTAAGTAATATATGTTTCACGTGAAACATATAACGCAACAAAAGATACAATATATACAAGATCAATATAAAGAGTTTTTATGAAATCAAAAAAAAATTTTATCGTTTTATTACTATCATTGTTTCTATTAAGTTGTAACAACACTACATCAAAAGGTACGAATGCAACGGGAGTAGGTTACTACCGTACAGATGGTGTTGTGGCAGGCATACCCTATCAATGCGGAGCCTACTACGGTACGACTTTGAACAAAGGAGAGTTTAGGTTTGAGTATAATAAAAGTTGCCGATTCTTTATCGATCGTGCCACTATTAGGGAGTTTGTACCGCCCAATATGGAGGCTGTTGAGGTAATTGATTCTAATAGTACCGTGACACGATTTTTAGCCTCACTTGATAATGACGGTAATAACTCCAACGGTATTACCATTACGGCAGCGACTCTCAAAACTATCAAAAACGGTATATTAGAGAGAGTACCCTCCAATGATGATGAGATTCTAATGGTAGTAGATTTTCTACAGACCCATGAGAGCAGTTATCATGGTGGGTTGATTGTTGAGGAGAAGGCAGAAAAACTACAACTTGATAACTTCTTAAACCCATTTTACTATATGCTTGCCTATCAGGGACGACTTATCGATATTACTCTCTATGACGACTTCATAGATCTCAGGATACTATTTCCCGATTTTTATAGCACTTTTATGCTCAAGAAAGTCTCATTTGAAATCCAAGAAAACCAACTGATACTCGATCAAGAGCCTTTTCAACTCAGCGAAGAGGAGCTTGAAACGCTCAAAAATTCTCTTAATGAGATGAAAGATGAAGAGATACTCCGTGAGGAATGGAGTTGGAGTTACTATGAAAATATGACGCAAGAGGAACAAAATAGAATGCTTCAAGAACTAGAAGAGAGATATGCAAATGCTATGATTTATCTCTCAGAGATGGTATCGATAACACAACAACCTACCAAAAAGATATTTAGATTAGAAGATGTGGATCCAAATTACCTGCTATTTTTAGATGAGAAGAACCAAACATTTGTTCTCTTTAATGACTATGAAAAAGCTCAAAAATTTATGGAAGATCCATCATCCTTATCTTTAAACAAGCAAGAGTCCAATGCGACACTGCTCTTTATTAAGGTACCGCCCCCTTCCATGGTTCCAAGCGATTTTGAAACGCCCACAATCGAAATGGAAGCACCCCAACTCGACTGGGGTGTCCCCGAACCCGATGACATGACCACCTTTGACGGGATACGAGGAGAGGTTAAGAGAAAAGACGATTAAAGTGTCGCTTCTCTTTTGGCGTAATAGCCTCTATTTGGCTTCTAAAGTCCATACGGCTATATAGGGTATAGTTGCACCCTTTGAAACTAAATTTGAGGCTGTTAGCATGCAATAAAAGCCTCTTTGCTCCTGTATGTATTGCTCTATCTTCAAGACTGAGTGTTTCAGACAAATAGCTGTCACTGATAGCATACTGCGTCCCGTAAATAGGATCACCAATAATAGGATGTTTCACGTGAAACAAATGGATGCGAATCTGATGGGTTCGACCCGTATGGGGGAAGCACTCGACCAAAGAGACATCAAACGCTTCGTTATACTCAAGGGGTCTAAAGGTCGTCTTAGCCGATTTGCCATGTGGTGCAATATGGACTTTGTGTTTGGTGTTGGGGTTCTCATGCTCAGGCAGAGTGGCAATAGGCTCTTCGACTACGAGTGGAGATTCAAACTTCCCATCCACCCACGCTAGATAAGACTTTTGTATCACTCTCTCTTGAAAGAGCATCTTAAGTCCCGACTCACTCTTGGCATTAAGCGAAGCTAGAAAGAGTCCCGAAGTCTCTTTATCAATCCTATGCGTCCCATTAGCATCTTTGCCTCCATAGGTTCGCACTTCATCAAGCATAGAGTAGGGGGCTAACATACGATTAGGATGTACCATAATACCTGAGGGTTTATCAAAGAGCATAAAATCCTGCGTTTTGAGTATTGGGGCGAGTCCTCGAGAGAGAGGCTTAAAATAGACCATCTCTATCTCTCCTGCCTCCAAAGTTGTTGAAGCATCGTAGATCGATTCTCCGTTGATAAGTATTCGACCTTTGGCGATATGGCGTTGGGCTTGACCTTGGGTCATCCCAAAAGTCTGCATCACATACAAAAAGGCTTTGATGGTTTTAGGGACGCTAAATTTCTCTTTTACAAATGGCATTTTTACCTCACTGTAACTGCTAATTTGGTATTATCGTAAAACGAATAGTAACATAATTATAGGAAATAAAAAATGGTAGAACGATACGCAAGACCTGAGATGACACAACACTGGACACAACACGCACGATACGCCGCATGGCTCGAAGTAGAGAAAGCAGCGGTAAAAGCATGGAATAAATTGGGACTTATTCCCGATGAAGATTGTAAGAAGATTGTTAAAAACGCAACATTCTCAGTTGAGAGAATCGAAGAGATTGAGGCGATTACCAAACATGACCTCATTGCCTTTAACACATCAGTTTCTGAATCATTGGGTGAAGAGAGTCGATGGTTTCACTATGGTATGACATCTTCTGACGCTGTCGATACAGGTGTGGCACTGCAGATGAGAGACTCACTTAAGATCATCATCAAAGATGTCAAGATGCTGATGAAGTCAATCAAAAAACGAGCCAAAGAGCATAAGTATACTTTGATGGTAGGACGAAGCCACGGGATTCACGGTGAGCCTATCACTTTTGGTCTCACACTAGCCGTTTGGTATGATGAGATGGCACGTCATCTTAAAAACCTCAAAGAGACCATGAAGGTAATCTCTGTAGGTCAAATCTCAGGAGCGATGGGGAACTTTGCCCATGCACCACTAGAGCTTGAAGAGCTAGCGATGAAAGAGCTTGGTCTTAAACCTGAACCCTGTTCAAATCAAGTCGTCCATCGTGATAGATACGCAAGATTGGCTACAGCATTAGCATCTATGGCATCAACTATTGAGAAGTTTGCGGTACAAGTAAGACACCTACAACGAACCGAAGTCTATGAAGCTGAAGAGTTTTTTGCCAAAGGACAAAAAGGAAGCTCGGCAATGCCACACAAACGAAATCCAATTTTGACTGAAAACATCACAGGTCTAGCACGTTCTATTAGAGCTCACGCCGTTCCTGCACTTGAAAATGTGGCACTTTGGCATGAAAGAGACATCTCTCACTCTTCAAGTGAAAGATTCTGGTTACCCGATGCCTTTATCACTACAGACTTTATGCTCCATAGAATGAACAACGTCATTGCTAACCTCACAGTAATGCCAGAGAACATGATGAAAAACCTCAACCTCACAGGTGGACTCGTCTTTTCTCAAAGAGTTCTACTAGAGCTTCCACTCCAAGGAGTAAGCAGAGAAGAGGCCTATAAGATCGTACAACGCAACGCTATGAAAGTTTGGGAAGAGATTCAACAAGGCAAACCAACCATTAATAAAAAAGGAGAGTCGTTGTATCTAGGTCATCTATTAGCCGATAAAGAGCTACGAGAAAAGCTAAGCGAAGAACAGATACGAGAGTGCTTCAACTACGACTACTATACTAAAAATGTGAATAAGATATTTAAGAGAGTGTTTAAGAAGTAGGGTAGGGTGGGCTAGCAAGCCCACCTTTCGTAGGTCGGAGTGCCCTCACTCCGACGAATATTACAAGCAAAGAAAATGAAAAAAATATTACTACACAGCTCACTGATAACATTAGCCATAATTATTGGATACCAAGTCTATATTTTTTTCAAAATAGACTCATGCCTTGATAAAGGAGATGTTTGGAATTATCCAAAAAGTATTTGTATTTCTGATGATAATTTATCTATAGATGCTATCAAATGTCTATCAATTAAAAAAACATGGGATAAAGAAAAACAGGTTTGTGAAAAATAAATTTTAACTCGTACCACAGCTCCAGCTGTGGTATGCTCTATTGGAGTCAAAACTTCATCTATACGCCAAACCACCAATACGCATTCCAAACGTGGACGTTTGGAACGAGAGTGGGAGAACCGCACGCACGGTTCGGAGGGAAATTGGTGCAATAAATTGCACCCTACAACTCAATATCATTTTTACAATCCATAATTAGGCTTAGACGTTTGGCAGTGCCAAACCTACCGACTCTACAAGCAAAAAAAAAGACAATTATACCATTGTCACCTTTTATCAATAGAAAATACACCATACCTTTAAGCATTTAGCCTTTATAATACGACAAGATTCAAATCAAGGGCATACGCAATGGCAAAACAGCGATTTAGAGATATCAAAAAAGGTAATGTTCAAGAGATTGAAACCAAACCCAAAAAAATAAGACGTAAAGAGGGAACTGTTCCCTACGCCTCGATTCCTGATCGAATCAAAGCCTTTATTACCGATCTCTTTATGTTGATGATGCCTTTGATGTATATTGTATTTTATATGATTATGGGAAGCCGTGAGGAGTTTGCTGCCAATATGATGATGGGGTGGGTCTATATTTTGGTACCCAACTTCATCATCGTCACGCTATTTTTAAGTATCAAAGGGCAAACCCCAGGGGCAAAAGCTTACAATCTCAAACTCATCAATCGTGAGGGGCATACACCCTCTGTTTGGGTGGTGATGTTTCGCTACTATATTGAGCTGCTTGGCTTTATTACCATCATTGGTATCTTTATTCCCTTCTTTCGTAAAGACCGTAAATCTCTGCAAGATATTATCTCTGCCACGCACTTTATCTCTTTAGATTCATAGATGGTTTACGCTCTCTCATTTTTTTATTTTTTCTACTTTGCCCTTGTGGGGGTTTATGTCATCTTTATGCCCAAAGCCCTGCTAAGCTTTGGCTACACTGAGGCACAAGTAGGGATTATCTTTGCAGCAGCTCCTTTTATGCGGTTTTTGATTCCCTTTTTATTCAAAAAATATTTTGTACTTAATAATGCCGTCTTTGTAAACTCGCTGATTATTACCTTTATCGGTACGGTACTGATCTACTTTTGGGTCGATGATTTTTGGCTCTATCTTCTTGCCAATCTTATCTTTGGGGGTGCGATGGGGATTGTACTGCCCTATATCGAATCGGTAGCCCTAGCCAACATTCCCAAAGAACGCTACGGCAAGGTACGGCTCTATGGCTCGATTGGCTTTATGGTAATTGCTCTTTGGCTAGGTCGAGTGTTGGTTGATTTTGGAGATGTCTTTTATTATCTAGGAGCTAGTGCCTTTTTTACCATGCTCACAGGCTATTGGGCAGGACGATACGACCAAGAGAACCAACAAGCAGAGTCCAAAGAACTCAACGCCTCTTTTTCAATACTAGAGCATAAATACTTTTGGATTTCAGTCTTTTTGATGCAAGTTGCCTTTGGAGGCTTTTACAACTTCTTTACCATCTACGAAACCTCACACGGTATCTCACTAGAGATGACAAGTTGGATGTGGAGTTTTGGGGTGATATGCGAGATAGTGATGCTCTACTTTCAAGGACCACTACTGCAAAGAAACCTGCTGAGCATCCTCAAACTCTCTATCTTTATCACCGCTATTAGATGGATGATGCTCTATCTCTTTCCTTCATCAGAAGTCATTGCTTTTGCTTCACAATCGCTTCACGCCTTTAGCTTTGCCCTCTACCATACAGCGGCCATTACCTATATCTTTGCACTCTATACCCAAAAGCGTTTGGCTCAGCAGTTTTTCTTGGGTATCGCCTTTGGACTAGGTGGTAGTGTAGGGGCACTGCTAGCAGGACAGATATATGGAGAGTATATCTTTTTGATTGAATCACTTATTACCTTTGTGGCGTTTGGGGTGCTTTTTTTGCATAAAGATATAAAACCCTCCCAATAGTACTCTTCTATTTTATGTTATAATATCTCTAAAGGGGGGGGTATTATGATGAAAAAAGAGTATCTACACATCTATCTTTTTATTGGTCTGCTGTTTTCAATATTCTTTATTATCTTTTTTTTCTATACCAAAAGTCAAATAGTACAATTAGCTATCAAAGAGAAAGAAAAAGAGCTCTATAATATTCTACTCTACCATAAAGCCTTGCATAAATATATGGAAAATGTTCAAAAGCCAGTCATCTATAATCTCAAAAAAGAGAATAAGCTCTATCATGAATTTTTTGATTCCAAGATCCTCTCTTTTACCTATATTGCTCGAAATATGCAAAAGTTTGCCAACGATATCCGAAGTGAAAACAACAACTCAACCTACTACTACAAGCTAGCTAGCGACAACCCACGAAATCCTCTTAATAAAGCCAATAAAAGAGAGAGTGAACTTCTCAAAAAATTTAATGAAGGCAGCAGCAAACTCTATAAAACCATGATTCAAGAAGATGGCAAAGAGTACCTCTACTACTCGATACCTATTGCACCCAATAAACCCTCTTGCCTGAAGTGCCACGGTAGCCCCAAAGATGCTCCCATTGAGATGATCAAACAGTATGGTGAGAAAGATGGCTTTTATGAAAAAGTGGGTGATATTCGTGCCATTATATCTCTCAAGATGCCTCTAGCCAAAGAGCTCAACGAGGCACAAGGTTACTATTATAAGATCATTACTTTGGTCTTGGGTTCTGTTTTGATACTCTACTTTACCATTGGATACTTTTTTTATGTTCTCTCTAAAAAAGATAGAGTGATCAGAAAAAAGAATAAAAAGTTAGAGATATTAGCCACACACGATGCTCTTACAAAAGTTTACAATCGCTTAATGTTTGATCGACATCTTGAAACATTAATAAGCTCACAAAGTGAGTTTATACTTGTACTCTTTGATATTGACCACTTTAAAGCCATTAATGATCACTATGGACACGATGTGGGTGATAAGATACTCCAAGAGTTAACATACTTTATACAACAGGCACTTCCTAATAGTGCTAAACTCTTTAGAGTAGGAGGTGAAGAGTTTGTTATTATCTTTGAAAAGAGTGAGCTCAAGGGGGCTATCCAAATCGTTGAAAAAATACGCCAAGGGATAGAGCAACACCTCTTTACCAAGAACATCAAACTGACTGTGAGCTTTGGTATCAATAGCTATCAAAAAGATACAACCGCTTTAGAGCTATACAAACAAGCAGATATTGCTCTCTACAATGCCAAAAAATTAGGTAGGAATCAAACCGTTACCTACCACGAGCATCTTTTATAATTATGCTATAATATTTTTATCAAATAATATCAGGAGCTAAAATGACTCTCAAGTTTAAAGAGTGGGAACCCCAGCTTGGCAAAAATGCATGGATTGCGGATGGGGCGAGTGTAATTGGAAATGTGGAGATGGGAGAAGATAGTGCAGTTTGGTTTGGCTGTGTGGTACGAGGAGATGTTCACTATATCAAGATTGGTGATCGAACCAACATCCAAGACCTCTCCATGGTGCATGTAACACACTACAAAAAGAGCGATATGAGTGATGGTAACCCGACTATTATTGGTAACGATGTCACAGTGGGGCATAGGGTAATGCTGCATGGTTGTACCATTGAAGATGCTTGTCTTATTGGTATGAGTGCTACGATATTGGATGGAGCTGTGATTGGCAAAGAGTCTATCGTGGGGGCAGGTGCACTGGTGACGAAAAACAAAATCTTTCCACCGCGAAGCCTGATTATGGGAAGCCCTGCCAAGGTGGTACGAGAGCTAAGCGATGAAGAGGTAGAGGAGCTCTACGCCTCAGCAAGTCGCTATGTGAAGTTTAAAAACGAGTATATCTAAATGCAACTGGGAAAAACACTCTCTTTGGGAGCCAAAGATATCTTCTCAGCCGAAGTTATTGGTTTTGTGCTCAAAGTGGGTCTTGGTTCGATTGTGGCTTGGATTGGAGTGCTCTATATCTACTGGGGAGAGTTTTTGGCTATTATCTCTTCATACCTTGGTTTTATCCCTTGGGAGTGGCTCAAAACCACAGGCTCTGCCATTGCCACACTGCTTGTGGGATATATGTTGATTATTATTACCATCTCCATTCTCACTTCACTCTACAGTGAACCTCTGCTTAAATCACTAGCCAAAAAACACTACGGCATGGAAGCTACAGGAAGCCCAAACCCTATGACATCTATGATAATCAACATCAAAGCCTCTTTGGTTTTTATGGGGCTTTTTTTGTTGCTGCTTCCTTTGCTTTTTGTGCCCATTTTAGGACAAGTAGTGATGCTCTACATCTGGTCGATACTGCTACGAGAACCTACTATCTATGATGTAGGAACACTCTTTGTCAATGATAAAGAGAGACTCAAAGATAAATCTAAAAGGGCTAGAGTCTTAGCGATGATTGCTTCACTCTTTAACTACATTCCTGTGCTTAATATCTTTGCAGCTATCTATGCACAGATACTCTTTATGCACCATATTCTAAACGACTAAGAGCTTAATTTTTCGATTCTCCAATTGCCCTCTACCAATCGATACTCAAATCGATCATGAAGGCGATCTTTTCCCCCTTGCCAAAATTCTATTACAAGTGGTGTGACACGATAGGCGTGCCAAAAATTGGGAAAAGGGATTTTGTTATGTAGAAACTTCTGTTTCATGGCATCAAACTGTGTCTCATAGAGGCTACGATAACTGACTGTTTGACTTTGATTGGGGATCCATGTTTTTAGTGTTGTACCTTTGGGTCGTGTTAAAAGATGTTTAAAGAGTGTGAGAGTAGAGAGCTGTTGTACTCTGCCTTGAATTTTAATTTGTCTCTCCATTTCAAGCCAAGCAAAATGAAGAGCCACATTTGGATTGTGCATCATATCTTCTGTTTTTTTGCTTTTTGCACTTGAAAAAAACAAAAACCCATCGTTATCGTAGCTTTTAAGCAAAACCGTACGAATGGAAGGCATACCAGAGTGGCTGACTGTAGCAAGGCTCATGGCATTGGGTTCAAGAAGTTTTGCTTCAATCGCTTGTTTTAACCAAAGCTCAAACTGATTCATAGGGTCTGTATCCAAATCTTTACACTCTAATCCTCTCTCAATATAGTCATGTTTAACTCTTATAGAATGCATTTAGACTTCTCTCCTACTAAAAAATAGATCAATTTTAGCATGAGTATCGTTAGATAAAGCTATGACCAAATTGTAACCGTTTTGTAATCAATATGTAACTCTTTTGTAACTTTGCTCTTCTATACTGCGAGTATCAAATTTAGGAGATCATTATGTTATCAAAACTTCTTACAACTACACTTATTGCGTCACTTGGTTTTACTACTCTAAGTGCAGTAGAACTCAAAGGACGAGGGGCTTCATTCCCTGCACCACTCTACAAGACATGGACATCAGACTACTACAAAGCTACTCAAAAGCAAATCAACTACACACCCACAGGTTCAGGTGATGGGGTTAAATCTATCTCAAAACGAATGGTAGATTTTGCAGGATCAGACAAGCCACTCAAAGCTAAAGAGTTGAGCAAAAGCAAACTCTATATGTTCCCAACGGTTATAGGTTCTATTGTACTATCGTATAATCTTGATGGGGTCAAAGATGGTGAGCTAAAGCTTAGCCGTGAGGCAATCAACGCCATCTTTACAGGTAAAGCCACACATTGGGATGATGCTACTATTACCAAACACAATCCAACACTTAAACTCCCACATGAGCCTATTACGGTAGCCGTGCGTGCGGATAAATCAGGGACAACCTTTAACTTTACCTACTTCCTCAATCAAGTCAACCCCGATTTTAAAATCAGCAAAAAACCTACATGGAAAGCTCCTAAGGTCGTAGCAGGTAAATCAAACTCAGGCGTATCGGCTAATATCCAACAGATCAAAAACTCTATTGGTTACATTGAGTACTCATACAAAACCAAGCTCAACCTACCAGCGGCTCAAATTGAGAACAAAGAGGGTAAATTTATCAACCCAACACTCCAATCGTTCCAAGATGGAGCTAAGTATGCTACTTGGAGTGCGGATAATGACTTCTACGCTGTTATTGGTGATCCTGCAGGAGCAACCTCTTATCCTATCGTAGCGGCAACTTTCTTACTACTGCCAACCGAAAAAATGGAGAGTAATAAAGATGTGACTGCCTTTATCGATTGGGCATTTAGCAATGGAGATAAAGCAGCAACGGAGTTGGGTTATGTACCACTACCCAATGAGACCAAAGATGCGATTCGTGCTTATTGGAGTGCAAAAAAGATTAAATAAATTTTTGTAGGGTAGTAGCCCTACATAATTAATTATAAATAAAATTATAGTCGTTCACCCTGAGCTTGTCGAAGGGTCTTTAACTCAAATGCTTCGACAAGCTCAGCACGAACGATATACTAAACATATTTAAAAAGGCAAACAACTTATGGGTGGAAGACTCTTTAAAGACTTTTCGTTTTTCTCTGCGACTCTCTCGTTCTTTATTCTCATTGGTATCTTCTCTATTCTCTTTAACTACGCTCAAGAGGCACTGCATGAGTTTGGTGTGGAGTTTCTTTGGTCAGAGATATGGGAAGCCGATGAGGATGATGAAGGCGGAGTTTTTGGTGGGTATATTCCTATTATTGGTACACTGCTTAGTACACTTATTGCAATGATTATTGCTACACCTATTGCAATGGGGATTGCAATATTTTTAAGCGAAATTGCTCATGCTACTTTGATCAAGCCTGTATCGATTGCCATTGAGCTGCTTGCGGCTATTCCTAGTATTATTTATGGGATGTGGGGGCTCTTCTACTTTGCTCCCATTGTGCAAGCTTCTTTTGGAGGGCAAGGGGTAGGACTTCTTACAGCTGGAATAGTGTTAGCTATTATGATTATCCCCTTTATGGCAGCCATTACAAGGGATGCGATGAATACGGTGCCTGATGTACTCAAAGAGTCCGCCTACGCCATGGGGGCAACGAAGTTTGAGGTGATCAAAGATGTCATTATGCCTTATGCCAAAGGGGGGATTATTGGCTCTATCATCCTAGCACTTGGAAGGGCTCTAGGTGAGACGATGGCAGTAGCGTTCTTGATTGGCTCAGTCATGAGCATTCCAAGCCGTGTAACCGATCCAACTACCTCAATACCCGTACTTTTGGCAAATAACTTTGCCGAGGCGATGGATCTGGAGATGAGTGCGATGTACTATTTGGCATTGATACTCTTTGTGGTGAGCTTTGCGATTATCTCCATTGCAAAGTTCTATTTTTTAAACAACAAGGTTAAAGCATGAATCGATTGCTACTCAATAAAATTGTACTTTTTCTCTCCACGCTCTCAGCCGTGATTGGGATTGGGTTTTTGTTTTGGATACTCATAACCCTTAGCTACAAAGGGATATCAAGTTTATCACTATCGACCTTTACCAACGATCTGGTAGAGGGTGGGATTCGTAACTTGCTTGTGGGGCAGTTTACCATGGCGATCTTGGCTTCATTCATTGCCGTGCCTATTGGGATGTTTGCAGGGATTTGGCTACGTGAATACAGCAACAACTCACGCCTAGCCAATGTGATACGAAACCTTAGCGATATTATGATGTCGGCTCCCTCTATTGTGATTGGGGTTTTTGTTTATGCTCTTTTTGTGGCTCCTTTTGGAACCTACAATGGTTTTGCAGGGGTGATAGCTCTAACTATTATGATGATTCCTATTATCATCAGTACCACCGATAATATGCTCTCACTCGTACCCAAAGAGCTACGAGAAGCAGGGATTGCTCTAGGTGGAAGCAAACACAAAATCATTGTGCAAATTGTTATCAAGGCAGCAAAAGTAGGGATTACCACAGGGATACTGCTCTCGTTTGCACGTATTATTGGAGAGACCGCTCCACTGCTCTTTACATCAGCAAACAATCAATTTTTTACAATGGATTTAAGCGGACAGTTTCCCTCTTTGACGGTCAGTATCTACAACCTTGCTACCTATCCCGATGAGGCAAGTAGAAATCTAGCGTGGGCAGCGTCGTTTGTATTGACGGTAGTGGTGTTGATGATTAATTTAATGGGTCGATACATGACTCGAAACAAAAAGTAAAGGAAGGCTATGCATAAAAGTAGCATTATGGAAGTGAAAAATTTTGATTTTACCTACGCAGGGGTCGATACTCCCTCGCTTAAAAAAATCAACCTTCCCATTGAAAAAAATAAAATTACTGCGATGATTGGTCCTAGTGGGTGCGGTAAATCCACACTGCTACGAGCTATGAACCGTATTCATGATCTCTACCCTGGCAACAAGTACGAAGGGGAGATTAATCTCAATAGTGATAAGGGCAAACGCAATATCTTGGAGCTTAAAAAAGAAAATGACCTTATCGCTTTGCGTCAGCAAGTGGGAATGATCTTTCAAAAGCCTACTCCCTTTCCTATGAGCATCTTTGATAATGTCGCTTATGGACTAAAGTTAGCAGGACTCAAAGATAAAAGTGAGATTGAAGCCAAAGTGCATAAAGCCTTGCAAGATGCAGCAATCTGGAAAGAGACCAAAGATAGACTCCACACCTCTGCCCTTGGGCTAAGTGGTGGACAGCAGCAGCGTCTCTGCATCGCACGAGCCGTGGCACTTAAACCCGATGTTTTGCTCTTTGATGAGCCAACCTCTGCCCTTGATCCTATCTCGACTGGAGCCATTGAGGAGCTAATATCTGAGCTTAAAAAAGAGGTGTCGGTGGTGATAGTTACGCATAATATGCAACAGGCTTCAAGGCTTAGTGACTATACCGCTTTTATGTATTTAGGGGATTTGATTGAGTACGATAAGACCGAGACAATCTTTATGAACCCAAGTGAAAAACTAACGGAAGATTATATTACAGGGAGGTTTGGATAATGTTACCCCAATATCACGATGCACGACACAAAGTGCGTAATAGAGTTGTAGAGCTTGTCGAGAACTTGGCAACTATCAATAGAGCAGCACTTGATGCGATGGAGCAAAGCTCTGTAGAGGGACTGCAAGCCGCACGCAAAGAGCTAAAAAAGCTTGATGATATCAGTGAAAAGATCGATAATGAGATTGTAGTGATCTTTGCCAAATTTACACCAGGAGCCAAAGATCTGCGTGAGATTGTCTCCTATCTTAAGATTACTTCATCACTCAACCGAATCCATAGTAACATCGACAGCTATCTTAAAAATATGCAATCGGTACTGATAGAGGATAATCCACAGATGTATGCATTTATCAAAGATTCACTACGTATCAACCACTGCACACTCAAAGCATTTGATTATACCATTGAGATGCTCAACACCTTTGAGCAAGATGATAAGATCAAAAAGCTCTCTTCACAAATTGATGTAGAGCTTAATAAAACCGAAGATATCTACTCTATCTTGGAAAAAGATATGGTACAAAAGATGAGTGATACCGACTCACATGCAGCCGATTACTTTAATCTGCTCAAATACTTTAGAAAAAATATGAAGATTATCGATCGATTGGAAACCATCGCACAACGCATAATCTACGCACGAATGGGTGGGAAGCTCTAAGCTTCTTTGCTCATCACTCCTTTTTACTCTCTTTTGAATCTAATTTGTTAATATTTTGTAACCATTTTGTGCTTTTTTTGTCGCCAAAGTGTTATCATTTTGTAGCGATATTGTAACTTTTCATTGTTAATCTTCTGATTGTAAAACATTTATTTTAAGGAATTGACATTATGAAATACTCAGTTGCATTACTCTCTGCATTAGCAGCATTAACACTTACAGCGTGTGGTGGAGGTGGTGGTTCATCGACTACTAATGATGATACTACACCAACACCAACCCCAGCTCCAACTGCTGCTCCAAGTGCTACTCCTGCACCAACCCCAGCTCCAAGTGCTACACCAGCACCGACACCTGCTCCAAGTGCTACACTAGCACCGACACCTGCTCAAGGGTCAAAGATGACACTTAGCGGTCAAATTACAAGCGATATGACACTTACAGCCGATAAGACATGGGTACTTAGCGGTAAAGTTGAGGTTATGGCAGGTGCTACACTGACAATTGAAGCGGGTACAACTGTAGCAGGTGGTACAGGTACAAACGCATGGTTGATGGTCTATCCTGATGCTAAGTTGGTAGCAGAGGGTACAGCCGATAAGAAAATCATCTTTACATCTGAAGATGCCGTGGATGGTGAAGGTGAAGCTGCTGGTCAATGGGGTGGTGTCACTATCGTTGGTAATGATGGAAATGCTCAGACAGGTGCGTATGAAGTAGATGATACTACAGTTGCAGGAACAAGCAAAGCAAGCTCAGGATCACTTAAATACGTTGTGGTTAACAACACAGGTATCGCTGTTGAGCAAGATAAAGAGATTAACGGTCTTTCACTTTTTGGTGTAAGTTCTGCAACAACTGTTGAAAACATCACGGTAAATCGTTCAGGTGATGATGGTATTGAGATTTGGGGTGGTTCTGTAAACCTTAAGACAATCACAATTGATGGTGCTCAAGATGACTCATTTGATACCGATAGCGGATGGACTGGTATGGTTGATGGTCTTACTATCACAAACGGTAAAAAAGCAGGTATCGAGATG
>Ga0193953_1000413_pt1 | contig 23795 bp, 18 predicted proteins | sample BB_4_MG_FD_140325 | JGI IMG/M metagenome (GOLD analysis project Ga0193953, IMG submission 140325) | Microbial mat bacterial communities from the Broadkill River, Lewes, Delaware, United States - BB_4_MG | ecosystem: Environmental > Aquatic > Freshwater > River > Microbial mats | place: USA... | reverse complement strand
TGATGCTCAAAATGCTCTTAAAAACCTATTAGCTAGTCAAAGTTTTAAAGATGAGTTACATAAAGATGGTATTAAATTAAGTGCAGCAAATAGTGTAAATTTTGGAAGAATTATTTTTCAAATTGTGTACCATTTTCAAAGTTATTTAGAGCTATTAAGACAAGATGAAATAACAATGGGAGAAAAAATTTATATTGATGTGCCAAGTGGAAATTTCGGGAATGTTTTAGGTGCATATTATGCGCAAAAAATGGGACTGCCTATAGAAAAAATGTTAGTAGCTTCAAACGAAAATAATATTTTAACACAGTGGCTTACACTTGGTATTTATGATATTAGAGGAAAAGATTTAAAACTTACAAAGTCTCCAGCAATGGATATCTTAAAGTCATCAAATATAGAAAGAGTTATTTATGATATTTGTGGAGCATTTAGAACAAAAGAACTTATGGAATCATTAAATGAAAAAGGTTTCTTTGAACATACTCAAGCAGAACTTGATGTCTTAAAACAATATTTTTCTGCTACATTTAGTGATGATAGTTTTGGACTAAAAACTATTAAAACTTTTGTTGATGATGGATATTTAATGGATCCACACACAGCTACTTGTATTAAAGCCTATAATGAGCTAAAAACAAAAGATTTAAAGACAGTTATATATTCAACTGCTGAATGGACAAAGTTCTCTCCTACAGTATTAAATGCATTAAATGAAAATAATGAAACATATGCAGATGAAACGGCTCTAAAAGAGATTGCTAATAAACTTAACTTAGAAATACCTTCGTCAATAGATGGATTATTTACAAGTAAAGTTCTTCATGATAGTATTATAGATATAGAAGATTTAGAAAAAGAGATTATCTCTTTTTTATAGTTGTAAGATAAAAGCTTAGTCTTGATAACTAAGCTTTTATAAATATATAATTTAATTCCAATCTGCTATTATAATTCCAAAACTTATTCTTTTAACTTTTACATCATAATCAATTAGACTTTCCCCGTATCCATTAAAATACCTTACAAAAAATTGAAAACTTTCACTAGAGGAGGGGAGTATTAAATCAATTGTAGTATTTCCCCTAGATTTATGATAATCAAAAATATTATTCTGGTGAGAGAATTCTATCCCAAAATTATCATTTTCATATTTTAAAAAATATTTTTGTTTTCCAATATATTTTTCTAAATCTGGATTATCATCACCTTTTGTAGAACTTGAATTTTCTTTTTTATTTTCATCCCATCTGTACCAAACATTTGTACCATATAAGATATTTTGATGCTGTAACAATAACAGAAGCTCTGTTCTATTCCAGCTCCTAGATTGTCCAATATCCTGACCATTTGATTGATGTATAAAAGAAAGTCGCATTTTTTTTAGTTGTTGGTTAGCTATTTTTTGATTTAATTGCCACTCCAAAAACAGTTCAGGTGAATAGTTTGTTTCTCTAAATGGAGATGAGTGTTCTGTATTATATACTTGCCAATAAGAATTTTGTGTATATGCTGCAAATAAATCAGCACCAGAATTAGCAAAATTATAGTACAAGGGTATTTTGATGCTTAATTGAAAATGTGCTTCATTTGAATCTCTCAGATAGTTTTTTGAGTGATTCTCTTCCCCTTGCTCGTTCCAATGTTTTTGAATAAGCTGTCCTGAGCTATGTCCTGCAAATAATAAAAAATTTTTATTATGACTCATAATATTAAATTTGTATTTTATAGGACTTTCTAAGCTTTTACTTTTCGTTTTTTCTTGAGCATATACCCCTGAGAATAATAACAGCGATATAATAATAGCTCTAAACAAATGGACTCTTCTACATCATTTTAGAAAAAATATTTTGCACAAATATTTCTAAAAATTGAAGTGCAAAAATAAGAATTAATGGTGCCATATCCATACCACCAAATACTGTAGGGATAAGTCTTCGAACCATTGTATATGCTGGTTGTGTTAATCTATTTAACATCTGTACTATTGGATTATATGGATCTGGTTGTACCCATGATAATAATGCTGAAATAATTATAACCCATTTGTATAGTGAAATAATAGTTATAAACAATGTAGCAAAAGCTACTAAAAGTGAATCAATCATTTTACAATTTCTCCTAAATAATTTCTAAGTAATGGATATACTTCACTGATGCTTGGTCCATTAGTTGCATTTGTTAATGCGTATCGTAATGGAATAGCTAGTTTTTTATCTTTTAGTTTAGTTTGTTTAGTAATATATATCTTTAAATCCTCTAATTCACTAATATATGGTGCATCTTTGAGACACTCTTTAAGTAAGTTATATTCTGCTTCAAAACCTTTAAGTGGCTCTTTAGGACTAAAAATAGCAAGAACTTTCTCTTTAATTTGATTGATAGTATCACACTCTTCAATATAGAGTTTTGCTAATATACCGATATCTTTATCTGCAAATCCTAGTATTTTTGAAAGACGTAACTCATCCATCATTTTAAGGTGTTCTCGATTTAAAAAGTTTAATTTTTGGATATCAAATTTTGCAGGTGCTTTTGAAAGTTTATTTACATCAAACCATTCCATAGCTTCTTCCATTGTAAATACTTCAACTGGAGGATTATAACCTATTAAAATCAGATAATTTGCGATTGCTGATGGGAGATATCCTTGATCTACTAGCCATCTAACGGATGAAGATTCATCTCTTTTAGACATCTTTTTACCAGTTTCAAAATCTAAAATCATAGGTAGATGAATATAGTTGATCTCTCTTTGGTATCCAAGTGCTTCTCTAATTTGAATTTGTTTAGGTGTGTTTGGAAGTTGATCTTCTCCTCTAACTACTGTGGATATATCAAATAACATATCATCTATTGCACACGCAAAATTATAAGTAGGTGATTTGTCTTGTCTTAATATTATAAAACTATCAATATCAAAAGGCTCGTAATCAAATGGTCCTTTTACTAAATCTGTAAATTTTATATTTTCATCTGGCTTTTTAAGTCTTACTACAAATGGTGCATTACAGTTAAATTTTGTTTCATCACTAATTGTCTCACAAAAACCACTATATCTATAAGGTGTTTTAGTTTTTTTAGCTTCTTCTCTATCTTGATCTAAAGCTTCATCGCTACAAAAACAATTAAACGCTTTTTTGTCTAATAAAAGTTTCATCGCCATTTGAGTTTGGTATTTGATATTTTCACTTTGGTGAACAACTCTAGAATAATTTATGCTAAAAAGATTTAAAATTTCAAGAATCTCTTTATCTTTTCCATCTACGTTTCTTTCTCTATCTGTATCTTCAATTCGTACAAGTAGTTCTTCATCCAGTTGTTTTGATAAGATATGATTAATAAGTGCAACTCGTAAGTTCCCTATATGCATATCTCCTGTTGGGCTAGGTGCAAATCTTAGCAATTAAAATCCTTTTGTGTATATTTTAGAATTATATCTAAATTTTTATTTTGTTACTACAGAGAATGAAAGTTTATTAATTTCATCATGTTTTTTAATAAATTGATTTAAATCTTCAACAGTAAGCTTATTGATTTTTTCTAATTCTTGAGTTGGATAATCAAAAGATAAGTTTTTATAATATAAATGAAACGCACGATTAAGTCTTTGTGCAAATGTTTCGGTTCTTAATGGTTCACTCCCCATTAAAAAATTTTTTGCTGCTTGTAACTCTTTTTTTGTTACCCCATTTTTAACAAACTCATTTACTATTTTTTTGACCATTTTTTTAGCTTTTTTTGTATTGTCAAGTTTTGTTTGTAGGTAACCTGTGAAATGAGAATGTGATTTGTTATTGGTTATATTTCCATAAGCACTATAAGCAAGACCATTTTTTACTCTAATCTCTTCCATTAATCGACTACCAAAACCACTTCCACCTAGTATAAATGAAGCTACTTTTGCTTTATAACTCTCTTTAGAATCAAAGTTTATGTTAAAAGGACTAGAAAAGTAAATATATGATTGTTGTGTTTCTTTTAATATAACTTTATTTTGTACTTTATTTGAGAATAAAATTTTGTCAAATTTTGTTTTACCTTGTGGTTTTATAAGTTTGAGTGTATTTGATATATCGTTTTTAAAATTTTTAAATTGAATATCTCCACCAACAACAATAATGAGATTATCTAAATTTAATATTTCAGAGAGTTTTTTTTCAATATCTTGTAAAGAGATTTTTTTGATATGTTTAATCTCTCCTTTACTTGTATACTCAAGTGGTGTGTTTTTGTACTGAATTTTCTTTAAATTTTTAGATGCGATATAGTCAAAATCATTTTCTTTTTGTTGGAGTTTACTAATTTCAAGAGTTTTTATTTTAGAAAGAGTGTTTTTTGTAAGATTTGGATTTTGGAATAGTTTATTTAAATATTGTAATGCTAATTGATACTCACTTTTTAAACAAGATATTTCGATAACAAAAGTTTCAAAACCAGTTGACGTATCAATCGAAATGGCATTATTTTCTAAATCTCTTGCAAATTGAATTGCACCATCTTTTTTTGTCCCTTCATTAAGCATTTTTGCTGTTAGATTTGTAATTCCTATAGAGTTACTATCATTTATATATCCACTGTTTTGAAAAACAAGCTGTAGATTAAATATAGGTAAATTATTATTTTTTTCAAATATTACAGGAACATTTGTATTATAGAATTGTATTTTTTTGAGTGTTGCTGACATAAGTATTCCTTGTGTTATAATAAGTAAAAGTATTATTTTATGAAGTTTGTGTATAAACATATTAGAATCTTTCTAATATGTCATAGGCAGTATTTCTTTTCGCGGGATTTTCTCCAAAATCTTTAATGAGATCAATCATTTCGTTTTGGTTCATTGTGTTTGTAGCTCCTGCAGCACTTACTACATTTTCTTCCATCATAGTACTTCCTAGATCATTTGCTCCAAATTGTAGAGCCATCTGACCGATATAACTTCCTTGTGTTACCCATGAGCTTTGAATATTTGGAAAATTATCAAGATATAATCTAGCAACTGCTAAAAGTCGTAAGTACCTATTTGAACTTTGTGCAGGAATATTGGGTAACTCTTGTGCTAATTTTGTATGTGCTGATTGAAAACTCCACATAATATATGCTCTAAAACCACCAGTTTCATCTTGCAAGTCTCTAATTTTTTCCCAATGCTCAATAATTTGCTCATCTGTTTCAACTGTTCCAAACATCATGGTTGCTGTTGATTTTACATCTAAAAGGTGCGCTTGTCTGTGAACTTCTAACCAATCTTTTACATCGTGCTTTTTAGGAGCAATTATATCTCTAACATCATCATTTAATATCTCAGCACCAGCTCCTGGAATCGAAGCTAATCCTTTTGTTTTTAATCGTTTTATCACTTCACTATAAGAAATTTTAGAAATTCTTGAGATATAAACTATCTCTATTGAACTAAATCCATGGATATTTATCATAGGATATTTTGTGTGGATATGTTCAACTAAATCTTCATAAAAATCAATTTTTAATTTTGGATGAACTCCCCCTTGAAAAAGGATCTGAGTTCCACCAATCTCAAGTAGTTCTTCTATTTTTTTATCAATCTCTTCGTATGTCAAAACATACGCATCATCATCTTTTGCATGTCGGTAAAAAGCACAAAATTTACAATCTACCCAGCATATATTTGTATAGTTTATATTTCTATCAACTACAAACGTAGTTACTTTTTTGGGATGAAGTTCAAGTTTTTTTGCACTTGCCATTTTCCCTAAATCTATTAATGAAGCATTTTGGATTAAATCCAAAGCATCCTCATTTGATAATCTATTTTTTGGTATCATCTATATTGCCTTTTAACTATTAAAATTTAGAACCTAAACTAAATTCGAAACTTGATGTTTCATCTCCATCTTCAGCATCAACTGCTTTCGAAAAAATAAATTGCAATGGTCCTACTGGTGAAAACCAAGATACCAATGCTCCTGTTCCAGATCTTTTTATATCACCAAAACTATTTTCTCCAATCATCCCATAGTCATAGAATAGGGCCCAACGCATTTTTGCACTAGGGATTAAAGGGAAACTTAGTTCAACTGTATTTGTAAAATATTTTCCGTATCTTGTAACTTCTGGATTATCATCTGGATCAAAGGCATACGACTCATATCCCCTTACACTTTTTGGTCCACCTAAATAAAATGTAGTTGTATCAGGTATATTTCCTGTGTCTTCTAATAATTTTAAACTATTTTTATATCTAAAAATAATATCCGAATCTGTTAATTTTTCTAATGAATAAAAATATTTAAAATAACTAGAACTTAAAAGATAGTTTGCATCTCCACCAATACCTGCATATTTTAAGCTAGTTCCTGCCATCATTCCTGCTCGTGGAGTATAAAAATCATCAGTATTATTAAAGTTGATGTATGGAGTGATTGCACTTGTGGTAAAATCTAAGTTGAAGCTTTCATCAGTTTCATACGTAACTACTTCATCAGTAAATGAATAATTAATACCAACACGAGTATGTCTATTTATCGCTTTTCCGACACCCATCGCAAAACCTTTTTCTTCTGTAGTTTTATCACCTTTTGCTGTATCACTATTTGTAATTACAGATTCATTTTTATAAATTTTTACATTTCCATTATATTCACTATCTCGAATTGCAGGGTTTGCTAATGATAAAGTATAATTGTCTTTTTTATTAGAGTGCTCAAACGCTACCCCTAAGTTCAAACCACTTCCAAAAATGTTTTTATCACTTACATTTACATTGACTAAAAAACCATCATAACTTCCATATCCACCACCAAGAGTTAGATTTCCTGTTGATGCTTCAGTAACTTCAATCAATAAATTCATGCTATTACTACTTATACGTTCTTGTTTTATAGTTACAGATTCAAAAAAACCAGTTCTTTTTAATGCATTTTTACTATCTTTAAAATCGGTTAAGTTGTATAAATCTTGTGGGGCTAAATAAACATTTCTTCTTATAACTCTATCAAGTGTTCTTGTGTTTCCTGATATTAATACATCATTAATATATACTTTCTTTTCTGGTAAAACATTGTAAACTAAATCTACAGTATTATTCTTTGTATTTGGCTTTATATCAAATTTTACAGAAGCATATGCATATCCTTTATTTGCAACTTGAGTTTTAATATACTCTTGGTCTTTTCTTAAATGTGATATATTAAATACATCATCTTTTTCAAGTTGTAATTTTGGATAAAGAGTATCTACATTGAGTATTTCTTCATCTAGGTAAATAATAGTATTGTTGACTTTGTATTGTTTTCCCTCAACTATTGTGTACTCTACTGTAGCAGTATTTGTGTTGAAATCAATTTTAGAAAATGCTGCTGTAACTTTTGCATCTAAATATCCATTTTGTAAATATAAATCTCTAATTCTAGGGCTATCAAATGTAAGTTGTTCAAAATTCATCTCTCCATCATTTCGTCCAAAAAACCATGTAAAATATACGTCAGTTTCTTTGTTTGCAATTACTTCATTAAAATCATCTTCATCTAAAGCTTTAGCACCTCTAAATGTAATATTTGTAATGGTAATAGGGTCACCTTTATTTACATCAAATTTTACTAAAACACTTGTTTGATTTATATTTGTTACACTTACTTCAACAACAGAATTAATATATCCTTCTCTCTCTAAAGCAGCAAGGAGAATTTTTTTTGCTCTTGTGATATATTGCTTTGAGTACATATTCCCTTTTTTTATACCCATACTACTATATAAAGCTTTTAGTTCATCATCTCTATTCTTATAACCAGTCATCTCTATTTTTGCAATAAAAGGTTTTTCAGTAAATTCAAATGTTAAAATAGGGCCATTGTGTCTTACTGATATATTAGTAAAATAATTAAATTTATAAAATTTTTTAATGGCTCTATTAATCTCTTCATTTGTGTAACTATTTTTTTGAAGATTTGCCGTTTCTTTAGCTACTTGTTTTGATATTTGTGTTAAGCCTAAAAATTCCAATTTTTCAAAGGATTGCGCAGCGAAAATTTCTAATGTTATGAATAAGATAAGTGTAAGTTTTTTATACAATTTTTTTCCTTCTAATAGAATAAGATAAGAGTGTAGCTAAAAGATAATTATAATATATTTAAGTTATAGTACTAAGAGAGAGTAAATTATGATGCAGAAGGGTTAAAATGAAAAATAAATTAAAAGATATTGTGCTTTTTAATAATTTAGATGATGAAACAATAGATAAAATCTATAATATTACGACAAGTGTAAAATACGATAAAAATAGTATCATCTTCTATGAAGGTGATAGTTCAAAATATCTTTATTGTCTAGTATCGGGTATCGTAAAACTTTATAAAGTATCTTCTTCAAATAAAGAGATTATATTAAAATATTTCCATTCTCATGAGCTAATAGCTGAAGTTGCAAATTTTGAAAACATTGCATATCCTGCTACATCTTCAGCGTATACTGACGTAGAATTATTTAAAATAGATTTTGTACAATTTAAAAAAATTGTATATAATAACCCTGAATTATCTTTTCAAATACAATCATCTTTAATCCAAAAAATAAAAAATTTAGAACAAGTTATATCAACCCATCTTATTTTAAGTGCTAAAGATAGAGTTGCTAAGTTTATTTGCGAAAATACAGAAGAGTTTTTTACAATAAAAAATATTGAGATTGCAAAAATCTTAAATGTTACACCAGAAACATTATCAAGAATTTTAAGAACATTTAAAAATGACAAGTTTATTGATATGAAAGCAAAAACTATTGATAAAGAGAAATTAGTGCAATAGAAAGAAAGTTAAAATATAGATATAAAATCTATATTTTAATAGTATTTAAAAGTGTTTCTTCACTTAAAAGGTCCGCATCATATTTTATGATGATGATATTTTCAGTGTTGTTTATATACCACTCATCACAACCATTTAAATTATCGAGTGAATTTAATTTATTTTTGTCAATATTTTCTAAGTCTAAGTAAGCAACTTTTTTCTTTAATGGGTTTGGTAATGTTGCAATTAAAATCATCCATACTATAGACACTATTACTATAAACATAGATATGTCGTATAAGCTTTCAGAAAAACTACCATCAAGCCCTTCTATTAAAAATATACCACCTACAAAACCACCAATAAATGTACCAAAGTAACCAAAAGAATTAAATACGCCTAGTACTTTTCCTTTTTCATGAACTTTGATATATCTAGTAGTAAGTGATTGCATAATTGGTTCGTGCATATTGAATCCAATAAAGAAAATAACAACACCTATTAAGAACCATGTATCAGAAGTAGCATTTCCTATTAAATAATATGAAAGTGCAAAAAATACAATACCGATAAGTAAGATTTGTTTAAATTTTCCTTTTTTTTCTGCCATTACTGCAGCAGGACCCATTGCAACAACACCTGCAATCATTGAAGGTAAATATACTTTCCATAAATCAGTCATCTCCCATCCATAACTTCTAGTAAGAATAATAGGGATAATCATAAAAGCAAATGTCATCATACCTTTTTGTAAAAAGTTTGTGATATTCATTTTTATAAGGTTTGGATTTGTTAAAAATGATATTTTACTGTGATCGTGGTAAGTATGAGTTACTACAGGAGGATTAGGTACTTTTTTAACTAAAATAAAAATAGATACTAAAGCTAAAGCAGCTGTAATATAAAATAAAGTATCAATACCAGCATAAGCCCCAATAAGTGGTCCAGTTAACATAGCAATTGCAAAACTAGCAGCGATACTTCCACCCATTAAAGCCATCGCTTTTGGCCTTTGCTCTTCTCTTACTATATCACTAATCATAGCAGTTACAACAGCCCCAATAGCTCCAGCTCCTTGAAGGAATCTACCAAGTAATAGCATTAACATATCATCTGATATTGCACATACAATTGAACCAATTGCAAATAGTAAAAGACCTGTGATAATAGTCCCTTTTCTTCCTAGTTTATCACTCATGATTCCAAAAGGAACTTGAAATATCATCTGAGTTATCGCATAACCACCTATTACAATACCAACCAAAGTTGGTGTTGCACCAGGAAGACTCAACGCATACACGGATATAAGTGGAAGTACTATAAATAATCCTAAAAATCTAAATGCGATGATGAGACTTAAGGGCATAATTGTTTTAAACATATAATTTACCTTGTAATTAATTTTCGCGATTATATCTAAATAAGTGTAAATAAGAATAAATATTTATTTATTATGATAAAATCTTCAAAATCAATTTAGGATAAACAGATGAATATTATTATTGCTTCTTCAAATAAGGGAAAAATAAAAGAGCTACAAAGATGGCTCCCTGAACATACAGTTACACCATATAGTGAAATATTAGGTTCTTTTGAGATAGAAGAAACAGGAAAAACTTTTCAAGAAAACGCAATCATAAAAGCTAAAGATATTGTACAAAAATTAAAAGACTCTGATTATAAGAAAGAGTATATAGTAATATCTGATGATAGTGGTATAACAGTACCAGCATTAAATAATGAGCCAAATATTTATAGTGCTAGATATGCAGGGGAAAATGCTACAGATAAAGAAAACAATACAAAATTAATCTCGCGATTAAATCAAAAAAAGCTTACTAAAACACCTGCTTTTTATACAGCATGTTTAGCTATTGCATATAATGATACTGTATATACAACACATGGTTGGATGCATGGAGATGTGATAAATGAATTACAAGGTGAGGGTGGATTTGGGTATGACCCTTTATTTATACCTAATGGATATGATGAAACTTTAGGTATATTAGATAATGATGTAAAAAAGCAACTAAGTCATAGAGGTAAAGCTTTAACTTTAGCAATGAAAGTTATAGGAGTATTATTAAAATAGGATAACACATCTGGCACTAATTTATTTTTATTTAATTAGGGTCGGAGTGATTAATATTTATTTAAACTAAAAGAGACTATACTTTTACTGAATCTATAATAAGGAGAGAGGTAATGGCAAGAAAATTAAGAGTATTTATTCAAGATACTCCTGTGCATATTCTCCTTAAAAGTATTGACTTTGTTCCATTATTTAAAGATGATGAAGATTCTTTATATTTTTTTAATATTATTGAAACATTATCGTTAAAACTTAATTTAAAAATACACTCTTATGTAATAAGTCAAACATATTTTCAATTTTTGGCAACACCCGATGATATTGAAACGTTACCTAAATTTATGCAAAGCTTAGGAAGACAATATGTTTTATATTATAATAAAAAATATAAGCGAGTAGGTACTTTATGGGAAGGTAGGTATAAATCTTCATTAGTAGAACCTACAAATTATCTTTTTGATGTGATGTGTTATATTGAACATAAATTAGATTATATATACAGTAGTAGAAATAAAAACTTGTATGATGAAAGAAGTTCACTAGTAACGTATCATCAAGAGTACAAGAATTTAGGTTTTACCCAAAAAAATAGAACTGAGAATTATCTTAAAATATTTAACAATTTTGATAAATCAAAATCGAACATGATTGAAAACTTTCTTGAAAAACAAACAGTAACAGGTTCTCAACAATATATAAAAGAGTTAGAACAAAAATTAGGATTGGTGTTGACAACAAAACAAAGAGGTCGACCAAAAAAACAAAAAGAAAAGGAAAATAAAAAAATGTATAAAAATTTACAAGTATTAGATAAAGAAAAACACAAAGATTTAAAATTAAGTTCATTAAGTGATTTAAATTTTGCAAAGCAGTCACCTTTTATCGCAGTATCAGTTCAGGAGACTGCTTTAGTTGGCGTAAAATTTCCAATAGTTTTTACAGCAGAAAAAAATAGCGCTTTAGTAGCATTAGTATCATTAGGTGGTGAAAGTTTAGCTATTAATAATGAGGGTAAATGGATAACAAACTATGTTCCAAGTTTTTTAAGAAAATATCCATTTTCGCTTGCTTCTACAAAAGAAAATGAAGAACAAAAAGTTATTTTAATAGATGAAGATTCAACTTTGTTCTCAAAATCTAAAGGAAAACAATTATTTAAAAAATCTGGTGAACAATCTGAAACTTTAGAACATGCAATAAGTTTTTTAACAGCAAATGAACAACAAACAATAGTTACAAAAAATATAATAAATGAGATAGAAAAGAGTGGTATTTTAGAAGAGAGAGATATCTCAGTAGGAGAAGGTGATGAGAAGAAAGTACTTGTAAATGGATTTAAAATTGTAGATAAAGAAAAATTATATGCTTTAAGTGATGATATATTAGCTTCGTGGGCTAGACGTGGTATTCTTACATTTATAGATGCTCATTTAAAATCATTAGAAAATATTCAAACATTATTTGATTTAGCGAGTCAAAGACAAAAATAAAAAGAAAGGTGTTTAATGGCACAATTAGCAAAGAATAAAAAAGAGAACACTAGTGAATTAAAAAATGCAATAATGCAATCTAAAAAGTCATTTATCGTAGTTGGATTTTTTAGTTTTTTTATAAATTTACTTATGTTAGTTCCTCCATTGTATATGTTACAATTATATGATAGGGTAATTACAAGTAGAAGTGAAGATACACTTATAATGCTTACATTAATTGTAGTAGTATTGTTTATCACAATGTCTCTTTTAGAAATTGTAAGATCTAAAATATTAATAAGAGTTGGAAATAAATTAGATAGTATTTTAAGTCAACGGGTTTTTGACAGTTTATTTGAACTAGCAAATAAACATCCTGGAAAGGCAACATCTATGCCGTTAAGTGATTTAACACAGGTGAGACAATTTATGACTGGAAATGGTGTTTTTGCATTTTTTGATGCTCCTTGGATTCCTATTTACATAGCAGTATTATTTTTCTTTCATCCTCTTTTTGGATATTTTGCTATTTTTGCTGCTATTGTGTTATTATGCTTTACAATTATCAATGAATACTCGACAAAAACAAAACTGGGTGAATCAAATTCATTAAACAGGGCGTCTACTATTTTTGTTGATTCAAATTTAAGAAATGCAGAAGTTGTAAATGCATTAGGGATGAGAAATTGTATTAGAGAGAAATGGTCTGAAAAATACTATGGTTTTTTAAATGCTCAAAATGATGCAAGTGCAAAAGCTGGAGTATGGTCAAATATTTCTAAAACATCAAGAATGTTATTTCAATCTCTTATTTTAGGGATAGGGGCTTATTTAGCAATTAATATGGAAGTTACTCCAGGAATGATGATAGCTGGTTCAATTATTATGGGTAGAGCTTTAGCACCATTAGATTTATTGACAAATAGTTGGAAAGGTTTTAGTAGTGCTAGAACCTCTTATGCTAGATTAAATGAATTATTAAACGATTTCCCTAAAGATAAAGAATATATGAGGTTACCAGATCCTAAAGGTGAAATTAGTTTAGAACAAGTTGTAGTTGTACCACCTAATGGGAAACAGCCTTCGATTAAAGGTATTTCGATGAAGATATCTGAAGGTGATGTTGTTGGGATTATTGGACCAAGTGCAGCAGGTAAGTCAAGTTTAGCAAGAGTTATTTTGGGTCTTTGGCCATTAGTACAAGGAAAAGTACGCTTAGATAATGCTGATATATACCAATGGGAAAAACAAGAACTAGGGAAGTTTATTGGTTATTTGCCACAAGATATAGAACTATTTGAGGGAACTATTAGTCAAAATATTGCAAGATTTAATGAAGTAGATGCTGAAAAAGTGGTAGTAGCCGCTAAAAAAGCTGGTGTACATGAGATGATACTTCGACTTCCTGATGGATATGATACTAAAATTGGACCTGGTGGAGAGTCTCTTTCTGGAGGGCAAAAACAAAGAGTTGGTTTTGCAAGAGCACTGTATGATAACCCTGTATTAATTGTTTTAGATGAACCAAATTCAAACCTTGATGATCAAGGTGAATTAGCACTTGTGAAATCTGTTATGCAATTAAAAGAACAAGGTACTACTGTTGTTGTGATAACTCATAGACCAAGTATATTACAAGTAACAAATAAATTGGCTGTTGTTAAGCAAGGTATGCTAGAAGTGTATGGAGATACAAAAGAAGTGATGGCAAAAATAGCAGCCGCAAATGCAGCTGCAACAAAAGCAAAACAGCCTAAAATAGCAGAACAACAACCCAAAATATCTCTTGGTAAACCAGGTAGTTAAGGATGAATATGGAAAATAAAAATTTGAAAATGCCATCTACGGATACTTCTTTAATAATTACATTTGGTATGTCTGTTATTTTTGTAGTATTTGTACTTATAGGTGGATGGAGTTATTTTGCTCCCTTAGCTGCTTCATCTGTTGCAGTTGGTAAAGTATCTGCTGATTTAGATAAAAAAACTATCCAATATTTAGAAGGTGGTATTGTTGATTCTATTTTAGTAAAAGATGGTGATGTTGTAAAAAAAGGAGATCTACTTTTACAGTTTCAAGATATTCAAATAAAAGCTCAAATAGAACAAATTAATAATCAAATACAAGGATATAACTCTCTTGTATTAAGTAAAAATAATAGATTAAATTCTTTAAAAGAAGAGATTGCAGAGTGGAATGAACTTTATAAACAAAGACTTGTAGATAAACTAAAAATAAGAGAACTTCAGAGAGAACAAAATAGTGTTGAAGGAGATATTGCTAATACAAGTGCGGAGATTGCAAAGTTAAGGGAACAATTAATAGTATATAAAGATTCATTAAGAAGAACGAAAATATTAGCTCCAATTGATGGAGTTGTGAATGGATTGAGTATCAATAGTGTAGGGGGTATTTTATCTCCAGGATCAAATATCTTAGATCTTATACCTATGAATTCTCAGCTTATAGTTGTTGCACAAGTGCAAATTACAGATATTGATAAAGTTATGCCAGGGCTTTTAGCTGATATACGGTTTTCAGCATTTAATTTAAATCAGGTTCATGTAATACAAGGTATTGTGAAATATGTATCAGCAGATAGTTTTATTGATGAGACTACGGGTACGCCATATTATGAAGCTAAAATTGAAGTTACTCCAGAAGGTAAAGAACGATTAAAAGGGTATGGTTTTCATTTAGTATCAGGAATGCCAGCTGAGGTTATGATAAATATTGGAGATAGAACACCATTGAGTTATTTCTTGAAGCCATTTACAAATATGTTAACAAGGGGTTTTAATGAAGAATAAAATAATTTTATTTTGTTTATTATCATTTAATTCTTTATATGCACAGGTCTTATTCCCTTCGGAAGCTTATGACCTTGCTTTGAAAAATTCTAATCAGATACAATCGAGTACATTCAAACTAGAGGCAAAAAAAGAGGATTTAAATCAATGGTATTCAAAATACTATCCTCAAATTGATTTTACTATTGATTACAATGATACAGATTTTGAGTACAATGAGTTAACAAATCGAACTAATTATGATATTACGGAAAAATCTCTTGATACTGCTTTATCATTACGTCAAAGTTTATATAATAAAGAAACGATTACAAAGATTGATTTAGAAAAAAAGAGAATAAAGTTATATGAAATTGGTCTTAAAAAAGAGCAACAAAAACTTTCTACAGAAGTTTTCAATTATTATTTTACTGCATTAAATTCTAAAAATAAAATAAGACTTTTAAATTCGTATCGTCTCTTAAATGAACAAAAGTTGAAAGCAGTAGAAAAAAGATATAAAATGACTATTTCAAGTAAAATGGATTTATTAGAAGCTTCTGTTGAACTGAGTAGATCAAAAATTGATCTAATAAAAGAGGAAAAATTATATAAATCATATATACTTAAACTGGCACAATTAACCAATGTGAAAGATATTGAATTACCAAAAATAAATTTTGAAAAATTTGAATTAAGTTCAATAATCAACAATAAAGTTTTATTAAAAAACGAAAATATATATTTGCAAAATAATTTAGAATACAAAGAAGCAAATGAATCAGTTAATTTAGCAAACTTGGAATTACAAAATGCAAAAAGTTCCCACTATCCAAAGCTAGATTTTGATGCGCGTTATACAAAGTTTGATTCTGATGATATTACAACAGATTATGAAAACTCTATGAGATGGTCTGTTAAATTAACAATACCTCTTTATACAGGTGGATATGTTTCATCTCGGGTAAAATCAGCCAAAATTTCACAACAATCTTCTTATGAAGATTTAGAAGTTGTAAAAAAAGATTTAACATTAAAACATGATGAGTTATTGTCATTATTAAATACCTCTATTCAAAGTGTTGAAGTATATAAAGAAGCATTACGTTCTTCTCAATCATATTTAGAATTTACATCTCAGGGATATTCTAATGGTTTAAAAAGTTTAATTGATTTATACAATGCAAGAAGTAAGATTTTTGAAATCAAATATGAGTATATTAAAAATATTCAAGAGTTTATTCAAGTATATGTAGAATATCTCATTTTAAATAATGATGTGCAAAAGTTAAAACAAATAGATAGTATAATAAAGAAAGGTTAATATGAAAAAAGCAATAATTACAGGTATTACAGGACAAGATGGTGCATATTTAGCGGAACTATTATTAAATAAAGGCTATGTGGTTTATGGAACTTATCGAAGAACATCTTCTGTTAACTTTTGGAGAATTGAAGAGTTAGGTATTCAAAACCACGAAAATTTACATTTGATTGAATATGATTTAACTGATCAAGCAAATAGTATAAAAATGGTGATGGATATTCAACCAGATGAAATATATAACCTTGCTGCACAGAGTTTTGTTGGTGTTTCTTTTCAGCAACCCTTAGCAACTGCACATATTACAGGTCTAGGGTGTGTTCACTTACTAGAAGCTATTCGTATAGTAAATCCTAAAATAAGATTTTATCAAGCATCTACTTCTGAAATGTTTGGTGAAGTTCAAGAGATTCCACAAAAAGAATCTACTCCTTTTTATCCTAGAAGCCCTTATGGTGTAGCAAAACTATATGCGCACTGGATGGTTATAAACTACAGAGAATCTTATGATATTTTCGGATGTAGCGGAATATTATTTAATCATGAATCTCCTTTAAGGGGGAGAGAATTTGTTACGAGAAAAATTACAGATAGTGTAGCAAAAATAAAACTAGGTAAATTAGATTGTTTAGAGCTTGGAAATATGGATGCTAAAAGAGATTGGGGATTTGCAAAAGATTATGTAGAGGGTATGTATCTTATGTTGCAAGCAAAAAAACCAGATACTTATGTTTTAGCAACAAATAGAACTGAAACAGTAAGAGATTTTGTTACTATGGCATTTAAAGGTGCAGGAATAGAAATTGAATTTAAAGGTAAAGAGGAAGATGAAGTTGCTATTGATAAATCAACAGGCGAAACAGTAGTACGAGTAAATCCTAAGTTCTATAGACCTGCAGAAGTAGAATTACTCATAGGAAATCCACAAAAAGCAAAAGATGAACTAGGGTGGGAACCAAAATGTACACTTGAAGAACTGTGTTCAATGATGGTTAAAGAAGATTTAAGAAGAAATGAAATAGGTTTTAGTTTCTAGAGATGCAAAAAGTTCTCATTACTGGAATTGATAGTTTTACAGGAAAACATTTAAGTATATATCTTCAAAAAAATGGATATGACATTTATGGGACTTCATTATCTAAAAATGATAATAAAAAGTATAGATGTGATATAACAAAAATTGATGATATAAAAAGTATTTTAAGTATAGTTAAGCCTGATTTTTTAATACATTTATCAGGTATCTCTTTTGCGGGACATGGTAATAGTGAAGAGTTTTACAAGGTAAATACTATTGGTACTACAAATATACTTGATAGTATAGTCGATTTAAAACTGGATTTAAAAAAAATTATTTTGGCTAGTAGTGCTACTGTGTATGGAAATCAGGGAGTTGAGATACTTGATGAATCACTATGCCCAAAACCTGCAAATCATTATGGTGCGAGTAAATATGCTATGGAATCTCTTGTAAATGGGTATTTTTCTAAAATTCCTATTATAATTACTCGTCCTTTTAACTACACAGGTAAGGGTCAAGCGGAGCATTTTTTAATTCCAAAAATTGTTAATCATTATAAAGAAAAAAAAGAAACAATAGAGCTAGGCAATCTCGAAGTAAGTCGTGAATTTAATGATGTTGGTTTTGTATGTGAAGTTTATAAAAAACTTTTAGAATCTGCTGTTCAAAGTGAAATAGTAAATATTGCTACAAATACAGGTATAAAACTTCTTGATGTGATTGAAATGATGAATGCAATTGCAGGCTACAATATTAAAGTCAAAGTAAACCCTTTGTTTGTAAGAAAAGATGATATTAAAATTCTTACTGGCTCATCTCAAAAGTTAACAGAATTAATAGGGAATACGAAACAAAAAGAGTTTAAAAGTATTTTAAAAGATATGTTTGACAACTAAAGTATTTTAAATAGAGTTGGTTAATAAAGACCTAATGAAATAGAAAAGAATGAAGAGTTTATAATATGAAAATTTTACAATTTGGTAGATTTTATCCACCTGATATGGGTGGGACACAACAAGTGATGTACGAAATATCCGAAGGAATGACTAAAGATGGCCACACGTGCGATGTTTTATGTTCTAATACAAAAGCTGTTTATGAAAAGAGTCATTTTGATAAGTATATAGTGCATAGAACTGCATCTTATGGTATTGTATTATCTACATCTATCTCTCCTTCTTTAATATATAAGTTATGGAAAATACATAAGGATTATGATGTGATTCATGTACAAGCTCCTGACCCCTTGTCTTTTTTGGCTTTATTTTTAGTTCGTCCAACAGCTAAGATTGTAATCCATTGGCAATCAGATATTGTTCGTCAAAAGAAAACATTAAAATATTTCCTTCCATTACAAAACTGGGTATTGTCGTTTGCAAATAAAATTGTTTGTTCTAGCAAAAAATATGCTGATAACTCATCTTGTCTTCAAGACTTTAAGGATAAAGTAGAAGTTATCCCTTTAGGAATATCAAATAAGCCTCTTGTATCAAATAAAAATAATGTTAAAAAGATACAGCAAAAATATAAAAATAAGAAAATAATTTTTGCTTTAGGACGTCTTGTTAGTTATAAAGGTTTTGAATACTTAGTAAAATCTGCTAAATATTTAAGTGATGACTTTGTTATTTTAATTGGAGGTACAGGTGTAGAAAAAGATAATTTATTAACGATTATTAAAGATAATAATCTTCAAAACAAAGTTGAGCTTTTAGGATACATAAGTACGGAAGAAAAAAATGATTATTTAGAGTCATGTTTTTTATTTTGTTTACCATCAATTACTAAAGCAGAAGCCTTTGGAGTAGTGATAGTAGAAGCAATGACTTTTTCAAAACCAATAGTATCGACAAATATGGAAGATTCTGGGGTGAGTTGGGTGAATGAAAATAATGTAACAGGTTTACAAGTAAATCCAAAATCTTCAGTACAATTAGCAGAAGCTTTTAATAAACTCTCAAATGATAAAAATTTATATACTCAAATGTGTAAAAATTCTCTTCAGCGTTATAGAAATTTTTTTACAAGAGAAAAAATGATTGACTCTTTAATAAAACTTTTTAAAAGGATATAGGATTTACAAACCAATTATGGTCTGTAAACTTTTATATTTGTGTAGTTTTCTGCATCTCTTAAGTATTGAGCGTGAAGTTGACTCATGATACCTTTTTCACAGTATAGTAAGTATTCTTTATCTTGTGGAAGTTTTTTAAACTCGTTTTTTAGTTTATAAAATGGTATTTTTAAAGTTTTGGTTGAAGTTTCTATTGTTTCTTCTTCTTGTCTTATATCAATTACTACGTATTCACCTGTAGTTAAATCTGAAACTACATCAATTTCACCGACGCTGTTATTGATATCATCAACTATCTCATCTACAAATACTTTTGTTGCATTTTGTACTGCTGTATCAAGTACTTCATAGTTAAATCGCTTAGATACCTCTTCCATTCTTTTATATGAACCATGAATAATAGGGTTTTTAGATATCACTCCACAATATTCTGGCATGTTTTCTGCAAATCTTTTTGTACCTATTTCATTTGCTATATTCATGATTTCAGGTTTGTTCATGGTTGCAAGTGGACGTAAAATAAGTTTATTTGTAACTTGGTCGATTAGAGCTAGGTTTCTTAATGTTTGACTTGAAACTTGAGCTACACTTTCACCAGTAAGCAAAGCATCTATCTCCATCTCATTTGCAATTTTTTCAGAAGCCAATAACATTAATCTTTTAAGTGTTACACCCATATAAGATTCACTAGTAGATCTGAAAATCTCTGTAACTACATCTTCAAAGGGAATAGTGATAAAAGATACTCTATGTGAAGCCCCAAATTTATTCCATAGATAAAGAGCTACTTGTTTTACCCCAATTTCATGAGCCGTACCACCTAGATTAAAAAATACAAAGTGTGTTTTTAATCCTCTTTTCATAGTAAGGTATGATGCAACCGTAGAGTCAAATCCCCCAGACATTAAAGATAATATATCTCCTTGTGTACCTATAGGAAAACCAGCAAGTCCAATATGTTTTTGCGTGATTATGTTTAGCTGATTATTCAACATCTCTATTTTGATAGTAACTTCTGGATTATGAAGGTCTACAATACTTCCAGGATTTCTTGCAAGCATATATCCACCAACAGTTTGTTCTATATTTGTAGATTTAAAGTTATGCGTACCAGATCGTTTTGCTCGAACTACAAACCTTTTATTTTGAATAGCGTGAGCCATCATCTCATTTACTTTTACTTTTATTTCATCTAAAGTATTAATCTTATCAAATTGAAGGGCTTCTAAAACTTGCTCAATACCAGGAGTTTGAAGTAATATAAGTCGTGTTTCAACAACATTTTCTATAGGTGTAACAACTTCAATTTTATCTAAAAATTTTCGTACATTAATCTCTTTTGAAATTCGTTTGAGTAGTTTATCTAAATTATTATATAGCTGACCAACCATCTGTTTTTTTGCAGCTGGTCCTTTGACCATAATTTCAGGAAAAAATTTAATGATAAATTTTTGAGTAGTGATTTGTGATGTTTGCATGTATATTTAAAACCTTCTATATTTAGTAAAAAGAATTATATCATATAAGTATAAAAAGCAGTGTTAGATTAACTAATATAAAAGAAGTTTTAAGTTATCATTCTTTTTCTTATGTGAAGAAATAAAGTTATTTGTTCATAAATGGTACTTTGAAGATACTTATTTTACAATTGCTTATGTAAATATTTTAAAGGAACATACTTGTATTATATTTTACTTTTTTTAACTTCCTTTATCTTAACTTTAGTGATTAAAAATTACTATATAAAAAATGCTTTATTTAATGAGGTAAACGAACGGAGTTCTCATACTGTTCCAACTCCCCATGGCGGTGGAATTGCTATTGCTATTACATGGTTTGTAGGTATTTTGTATCTTTACTTTATAGATGATATAGATACAAATTTATTTTATGCGTTACTTATTGGTATAATCATCTCTATTGTGAGTTTTTTTGATGATATATATGAGTTAAGTGCAAAATTAAGAATAATAGTACAGAGTATTGTGGCTATTGCTGGAATTTATTTACTAGGTGGGACTAAAAGTTTAGATTTTGGATTGTTTGTAATTGAAAATGAAATTATGACCAATATTTTTTCATTTTTACTGATTGTTTGGTTTATAAATTTATATAACTTTTTAGATGGTATTAACGGATATGCAGGAAGTGAAGCTATATTTTTAAGTGTAGCTGGATTTTTACTTTTTGGTGGTGGACACTTTATTGTTTTATCTGTAGCTGTTTTAGGCTTTTTATATTGGAATTTTAATAAAGCAAAAATATTTATGGGTGATGTGGGTAGTACTCTTTTAGGTTACAATGTGGCAATTTTTATTTTGTATTATAATAACGTAGACAGTACAAATTTATGGATATGGATAATATTATTTGGAGTATTCTGGTTTGATGCTACATTGACACTGATTAGAAGAAGATTAAATAACGAACAATTAAGTCAAGCACATAAAAAACATGCATATCAAAGACTTACTCAAAGTGGTTGGAGTCATTTTAAAGTGACAAATTACTCTATTGGTATAAATATAGTATTGTTTTGTATAGTGTATTTTATAAGTAATATTGTGATTGCATTTATAATTTCACTATTTTTATTGTATGGCGTAATGAAATTTGTAGATTATAAAAAGAAGTTTGAGAAATAAATAAGAAAAGGAATGAAAATGATTTTGGATAAACGAATTCTAAATTTTTTGGTGATAATAATATTAACAACAATAACTTTTACATGGACTTCATTTATATTTCATCTCTCCTTAGATATAACACTAGTTGTAAGTGTAATCATTTTAAGAATCATTGCCTCAACATTTATTTTTAAAGATTATTCTCTTTCCTGGAGTAAAGCTACTCAAAAAACATTTTTAATCAAAAGTTTTGTCTATATAGTCCCTTTTTTATTATATACACCTTATTTTCACGGTGAATATAGATTTGCTTTTTTAGCAAGTGAATTATTCTTATACATTTTTAGTATTAACTTTCTTATGTATTTATACTATTATTTGGTAAATAGAAATAGAGTAACGAAAACAAAAACAGTTGTTATTTATGGAGCAGGAAAAGCGGGTATAAAACTAGAAGAAGAATTTGTAAACTCTGAGTATAAAATAAAATATTTTTGTGATGATGATAAAATAGTGCAAGGAAGAAGTATTGATTCTATTAAAATTATTTCATCTATTGAATTAAAAAGTAAGCTGAAAAATAACAAATCAGATTTGTTAGTTATTGCTATCCCCTCTTCTTCTCGGAAACGAATAAATGAGATATATGAAGACTTGAATGGATTTTTTAATGAAATACAAGTATTACCATCAATTGAAAATATTTTAAGAGATAGAGATTTTTCAACACAATTAAAAGATATATCAGTCGAAGACTTACTTGCTCGGCATCCTAAAGATTTAGATACCAAATTGATTGAATCTTTTATAAATAATAAAAAGGTACTCATTACAGGTGCAGGTGGAAGTATAGGTTCTGAAATTGCAAGACAGTGTCAAAAATTTTCTGCGTCACAGTTGATATTATTAGACCATAGTGAATTTAATTTGTATCAAATAACAGATGAGTTAAAAAATGAAAATATGTCTACTCAAATATTTTCAGTAATGCAAACGGTACGAGATATTGGGTGCTTAGATAGTACATTTACCAAATATAAACCCGATATAGTTATACATGCAGCTGCATATAAGCATGTGCCGTTAGTAGAGGATAATATTTTAGAAGCAATTTCTAATAATATAATAGGTACAAAAAACTGTATAGATATCTCAATTAAACATAATGTAGAGAAATTTGTCCTTATCTCTACAGATAAAGCAGTACGTCCAACAAATGTAATGGGAACTACGAAAAGAATTTGCGAACTTTATGCACAAAATGTAGAGGCTCATAGTACGGAAATAGTTGCAGTACGATTTGGTAATGTGTTAGGAAGTAGTGGGAGTGTAATCCCTAAATTTAAAGCACAAATAGAATCTAACAAAAATATAACAGTAACTCATCCTGATATAACAAGGTATTTTATGCTTATTCCAGAAGCATGTGAACTCGTACTTCAAGCAGGTGCAATTGCAAAAGGTGGAGAGATATTTATTTTAGATATGGGTAAACCAATTAAAATAGTTGATTTGGCCAAAAAGATGATAGAATTATCGGGTAAAGATAGTATAAATATTGAATTTTGTGGATTAAGACCAGGAGAAAAACTCTATGAGGAATTACTTATAAATGATAGTGATAAAAAAAC
>Ga0193953_1000412_pt1 | contig 23818 bp, 19 predicted proteins | sample BB_4_MG_FD_140325 | JGI IMG/M metagenome (GOLD analysis project Ga0193953, IMG submission 140325) | Microbial mat bacterial communities from the Broadkill River, Lewes, Delaware, United States - BB_4_MG | ecosystem: Environmental > Aquatic > Freshwater > River > Microbial mats | place: USA... | reverse complement strand
ACTGTGATAGAACTTGGCGGTGTTGGCATGTTGTAAATCAGTGAAAAATTTCATGATCCACGGGGCAAGATGGGTCGCAAAAAAATGGGCTTGTTGTTCAGCACTATATTGATGCGGGTGGGTAATTAAATAATTCATGGTTTCACATAAACTGGCAACATGATCTTCGGGATCAGAGATTGATTCATCACGCTGTAAACCCAGTTTTTGTAAATCTTGACGCAATAGTGCTAAAGGTGTGTCCATTAACATCCCTGTCATATACCATGAAGAATAAGGAACGAGTTCCCCACGTCCTAAACCAATAAATAATTGGTAAAACTCATCTTCAATACTGGTCATAGATGTGTGCTGTGCAGCAAGTTTAACCCCAGCCCACGCTGATAACATATTTGAATGCTGTTGTTGTACGTCAATATCTAACGCCTGTAATAGCGTCAGCAATTCTTGACTGGGAGCTTGATACAACAAATTTGCAAATAAGGCATAAATATCAGCACGGTTTTGTTCTTCTTCTGTCAAACGAGGTGACTGCACCGTCTCACTATCCATAATCGTACCTCTTAAAAAAGTAGGATAAAAAGCAATAACTAGACCGTTGTGATACAGAATGCAATGTGAAAAAAGCATAAAAATGACTAATGAATTATTACCGCAAGAAAATAAATACAGCGATATGGTGCATTTTGTCCTTAGGTGTGAGTCATTTATACCGTACTAAATCAGTCTACTTTGTATTTTGTGATAATTGAGTAGATAGTTTTTAGAACATATCTTTTACACGACAATCTTCACACATTTGCAAACGCTTGAGTGCATCACCCTGAAACATGGAATGATTACGCAATTTTTCTGTCATATGCTGAATCATTTTTTCTGTTCCAAAAGGTTTTTGGCAGCTAATGCAATGAAATGGCTTTTCCTCATGTAGCACTTGTTTTTTCTTGCGCGTCTCACTCTCATAACTATAGCTGGCTTGGCATGATAATGCTTGTTCAGGACAGGCTGTCACACATAAACCACACTGTACACAGCTATGTTCAATAAAAGCCAGTTGTGGAATATCCACCCCATCTTTTAATGCATAACTGGGACAAACGTTGACACAGGAGTGACATAGCGTACAGGTCTCTGTATTAATATTAAGATAACCAAAGGGGGCACCTGCACTTAAATCTGTGCGTTCAACAGGTGTTGGCGCGTGTTGATAAAGGTGATCAAGTGCAAACTCAATCACTGTACGTTTATCTTTCATACCTGAATAACGCGCAGGAGGGCGATCTAATACAGTTGATGGACTGAGTGCTGCAAGCTTATCACTATGTTGTGCTTGAATAGCAGTGATAGGGTAACCCAATGGTGTAATCAATTGCTGGCTGTAATCAATTTGGGTTTGCAAAGTGGTTAGGACACGTGGCGCAGTGTAATCACTATAGAGTACAACCACCTGTTGCGCGCCATAAGCTAAACAACTTAAATAAGTTTCCATCCCTACTGCGCCCACTTCTTCAATAAAGATAGGGAGTACTGTTTCAGGCAAGGTAGGAAGTTGTGCACGTAGTGGCTCTACACTGGATTCATCATAAAATAAAATCTGTACAGCCTGCTCGCTGTGGTGACGGAAGGTATTAATAATACAGCGTAGTTTTTCTAAAAAATCATCAAGCGGGGGGTAATTATAGGTAATCGCCCCCGTTGGACAGGTGGTGGCACAGCTGCCGCCCCCTTGGCATAAATTAGGGTTGACCTCAATTTTTTCACCAATAGAAATAATGGCATCAGTAGGACAGGCATTAATACATTGCTCACAGCCTTTTTGTCCACTGCTGCTGTGTGCACATTGTTCACTGTTATAGTGGAAGTATTTAGGCTTATCAAACTCCCCAATCATCTCAGGTAAATCTTGTAAACACTGTTCCAATTCCTCTTCATTTTGTGGCGCGTAATAGCCTAAAGGGGGAATTTCAGCGGTAAATAAGGCTGTTTTACTGATGTTCAACACCAAGTCAAATGCTTTTGTTGGATAAAATTTTTGAATAATAGAAGCTCCCGCTTCTGTACAGGCATCAAAATGTCCCAAATGGGCACTATTAAAATGAATGGCATTGTTATGTGTGGGATAACTACAGGTGGTATTCTCTGCATCAGGGGCACTGATCACACAGTGTAAAAAAGGGGCAAGCTGAGCAACAATTAATGCTGCCTCAGCGACAGAATCTGCATAGACTAATAAATAGCCTTTTGATTGAAAAGCAACGATAGACGTAGCTGTAATACTCACCTCTTCGCCTGCTTTGAGTGCAGCAAGACGTGCATTTGATTCGGGTGTATTGGTATGAAGTAAACAATCTTCAATCAAATCCATAAAAAAGTACCATTTTTGGTTGAGGGTTTGGAGCGAGTGAGAACGAAATATTATTATATTGTTTTATGATGTTTTTTTATTTTCTAATAGAACAGAAAAATACCATAGTTAGCACTTGTCTGCTGTACTATTAGTGTAATTCATAGCAAAGTAATCAAGTATCACTAAAATTTATTTGCTGGCTGCTGGAATATGGAGGCATGACCCACCACTATACAGTTCACCCTATTATAAATTTTATTTAATTGGCAGCTACAATCATGAGCAGAAAAAAAAGAATTATTATTGGTATTACAGGGGCAAGTGGAATTGTGTATGCAGTGCGTGTATTGGAAGCTCTCAATCAAGGGGATTTTGAAGTTCATTTAGTGATGAGTACATGGGCAAAAAGTACCTTGCAACTTGAAACAGATTACTCATTAGATTATGTCACTTCTTTGGTTGATGTCGTGCATCATCCTAAAGATATGGCGGCGAGTATTGCCAGTGGCTCTTATTTAATTGATGCAATGGTGATTGTACCCTGTAGTATGAAAACCTTAGCAGGGGTTGCCATGGGCTATGCTGATAATTTAATTGCACGGGCAGCGGATGTGTGTTTAAAGGAAAAACGTCGTTTAATCATCGTGGCGCGTGAAACACCTTTAAATGAAATTCACTTAGAAAACATGCTAAAACTTGCTAGGATGGGGGCGATGATTGTTCCGCCAATGGTGGCGTTTTATCATAAGCCTGAAAATTTAGATGATGTGATTAATCATACAGTGAGTAAACTATTAGATGCTTTATCTATTGAAAATGAGCTGTCGCCTCGTTGGAAATCAGAGTAATAGAAGGGAAATTTTACTAATAAATACAAGTGGCGTTGTCATGCAACGCCTTAGTATGGCTCTATACGATTTAGACAAAGCTGAATTGATTTGTAAGGTATTTTATACTGCAACAGGTGCTTTTATCACAGGGTCATGTTGGTAGTTTTCAATACTAAAATCATCAAATTGATAACTAAAAATATCACTGGGGCAGCGTTTTATTTTTAATTGTGCTAAAGGGTGTGGCTGGCGGCTTAATTGTAAATTCACTTGTTCTAAATGATTACTATAAATATGTACATCTCCCCCTGTCCAAATAAATTCCCCGACATCAAGATTGCATTGTTGTGCCACCATATGTGTGAGTAATGCATAACTGGCAATATTAAATGGTACCCCTAAAAATACATCACAAGAACGTTGATAGAGTTGGCAAGATAATTTGCCGTTGGCAACATAAAATTGAAATAGCAGGTGACAAGGCGGTAATGCCATCTGTTCCACTTCTCCCACATTCCATGCACTGACTAATAAACGCCGTGAATCAGGATTTGTTTTAATTTGCTGAATTAATTGGCTGATTTGGTCAATTTCCTCTCCTGAAGCACACTGCCATGACCGCCATTGTTTCCCATAAACTGAGCCTAAATCTCCATTTTCATCTGCCCACTCATCCCAAATACGTACCTTATTTTCTTGCAAATATTTAATATTTGTATCACCACTTAAAAACCAAAGCAATTCATGAATAATAGACTTGGTATGTACTTTTTTGGTGGTGACCAGTGGAAATCCATCGGCAAGATTAAAACGCATTTGATAACCAAATACTGAACGGGTACCTGTACCTGTGCGATCAGTTTTTTCTGTACCATGATCTAAAATATGCTGGAGTAATGTTAAATACTGTTTCATGGTGTTTATCAACTAGCGAGGGCTGTCACATGCCCATTCAAAAGGATCAGAATAAAAACAGTCTTCTTTTAAACCTGCATTAATAAAGCTTTTATGTGCGGCACTAACCATCACAGGTGGGCCGCCTGCATAGATTTCATGATTCATTAATTCAGCAGTATCTTGAAGTACCGCTTCATGTACAAAACCTGTGCGCCCTGTCCATGCATCATCAGCTTTAGGTTCTGATAAAACAGGAATATAAGTAAAGTGTGGATACTCTGCTGCCCATTGCTGCGCTAATTCTTCCATATATAAATCTTCACGGCTACGCACTCCCCAATAAAGGGTCATAGGACGTGTTACATCATGCTCTAATGCATGTTCGATAATCCCTTTAATGGGAGCAAAACCTGTTCCCCCTGCAACAAAGATAATCGGCAAGTCTGAATCCATGTTTAAAGTGAAATCACCAAAAGGGGCTTCAAGACGTAAAATATCTTTTTCTTGCATACCATTAAAGACATTTTGAGTAAAACCGCCATCAGGCACATAGCGAATATGTAATTCTAAAAATTCATCGTGATGGGGGGCATTGGCAATAGAAAAACTACGTCTACGTCCATCTGAAAGTAAGAAATCTAAGTATTGCCCTGGTAGAAATTGTAAACGCTCATTACGTGGCAGCTTTAAAAACAATTGCATCACATCGTGATTTAATTTTTGCATTTTTTCAACACGACAAGGCAGGGCTTTAATACTCACTTGCTCAGCACGCTCAATTTCTCGTACTACTAATTCAACATCACTGCGCGCATAAGCTTGACACAAAAGTACTTCATTATCATCAAAGTTGCTATCTTGTGGGGTGTAGCCTTCTGCATAGCCAGCATCCCCTTCAATAACAGTTGCTTTACATGAGCCACATCCGCCACTACGACACCCATAAGGCAATGTATGCCCTTGTTTTAATGCAGCATCTAAAATCGTTTCATTTTCATCGACTGTAAATTGATGACCGCTGGGTGATACTGTGACGGTATAAGACATTGTGTAATTTTTCCCTAAAGTTCAACAGATATAAATCGCAGTGGTTGCGGTGATTAAGATAAATGACAGCTTATGATTTATCAAAATACTTTTATATATAGAGATGCGTATCTGTTTTGGTTATAGCAATAGTAGGTAAACACCCATTAATTCTTTTTATTTGTACAAAATACCAGCCGCTCATTTTTCATATATTTTAATTCTATGTGATAGAAAATGAATGGAAAAAATGATGGGTATGTTGTCACAATGGAGGTGTTTTTTTGAGATATAAATAACCGCAGCATTATAGGCTGGCACTCCTAAAAAGGCAAACACTATAAACGTGTGATGAGTCCTCATTTTTTTATTATTTTATAAATAATTACCATGTAAAATATAACATTAATTTTTTCAAAAAATAGCCCTCCTTTTATTTCTTATAAATCCTCTTTTAATTTAATTATATCGAATAAAAAAATACCTGCCCTCTTATATAAAAAATAAATATAAAACTATTTTCTTTTTTATTCATAGCCTTAAATGATAGTTTTTATTTTTTTATGTCTAAGGTTTGACAAAGTTTCGTTTTAATACTAAGATAGTCTTAAAGTAAAACTAAGTTAAGAGGTTATTTTTTAATACCTGTTTTTATACCGTGTAGCACACAACAAAGAGGGCTATCTCATGAACTTACATTTTTTGATTATTGATCCTCAAAATGACTTTGCTCATCCACAAGGTAATTTATTTGTTCCTAATGCGGACAAAGATGCTGAACGTTTAAGTGCGATGTTAAAACGCCATGAAAGCAAGATAGAAGATGTGCATATCACATTGGATACCCATCATTTTGTTGATATCGCTCACCCTATTTTTTGGGTCGATACACAGGGGAAACACCCTGCACCTTTTACATCAATTACTGAAACGGAAGTGTTAGAAGGGAAATGGCGTGCCACTCATGCAGGCTGTCAAGAGCGTGCTTTAGCTTATGTGAAAGCATTAGAGAGTAGTGGACGCTACGCGCTCACAATTTGGCCACCCCATTGTTTAATTGGGCAGCATGGACACAATATTGTGCAACCTTTAGTAGACGTATTAACAAGTTGGGAAAATCAATTTGCAATGGTGGATTATGTGACAAAAGGCTCAAATATGTGGACAGAGCATTATAGTGCTGTTCAAGCTGATGTACCTGATCCAGAAGACCCCAGCACTCAATTAAATACCAGTTTAATTGATACCTTACAACAGGCTGATTTGATTGCTTTATCAGGGCAGGCCTTATCACATTGTGTTGCCAATACAATTCGTGATATTGCCAATAATTTTGGTGATGAAAATATCCAAAAAATGGTATTGATTGAAGATACCAGTTCTTCTGTTGCAGGGTTTGAAGAATTAGGAGAGCAGTTTGTTGCAGAAATGACGGCACGTGGAATGCGTACCGCAAAATCACATGAATTCTTAGTATAAAGGAGCACGTCATGCCTAAGTTAAACGCAATGCAAACCTTAAATGTGGCAGGAAATGGGAATTTTCAATTTTCTGCTATTCGTACTGATAAACTGGGTGCCTGTGAATATACTTTAGTCACGATTGTAGTCGATACCAGTTCCAGTGTCACAGGGTTCAATAATGAATTATTAGCGTGTATTCAAGCGATTATTGGAGCCTGTCAACACAGCCCACGCGCTGAAAATTTAATGGTACGCTTATTAACTTTTAATAGTCAACGTGATGAAATTCATGGTTTTGTACCCTTAACCCAAATTGATCCTGTCAGTTATAAACCCTTGCAGTGTCGTGGTGCAACGGCTTTATATGATGCGTGTTATGATGCAATTGGTGCAACCAATACCTATGCAACCCAATTATTTCAGCAGGATTTTTCAGTTAATGCCGCAGTATATATTCTGACAGATGGGCAGGATAATGTATCTAATACCAATGCGGAAGATGTGGCAAAACAAGTTACCCAAGCATTACGAGCTGAAATGTTAGATTCTATTACTACTATTTTAGTCGGTGTGAATACAGCAGATGGCAGTGCATCAGGGTATTTGCAAATCTTTAAAGATGAAGCCAAGTTAGATCAGTTTATTGATATTGAAAATGCAACTGCTGATACCTTGGCAAAATTGGCGGCTTTTGTGAGTAAAAGTATTCAAGTGCAAAGCCAATCACTGGGAACAGGTCATGCACCTAAAAGCTTAAGCTTTTAAATGCATGATATGAGCTCTATTTCTTATTCAGCAGGGCGTGCTGCTTTTTTTGCCCCTAAACCATAAGGTGGTGGGGCAAGCTGCGCAATCACTGATAATAAACGGCTAAATTCTGCTTTAGGCTTTGCACCAAAAATAGGGTCTTCATGCGCTGTAAACGCAGCATTAATAGTTTCCCAATCTTCAGCGGTTAAATGTTTCCATGCCATCGGTAACACTGTATTTTCTTCTTTGTGCATGTGATCCCACTCAAACTGGTAGTAATCATCAACTGCTGCTTGAAAAGCAGGAAAAGCTTCTTTTCCCTCTTTTTCATAGGCTAAAATAGTGTCATGCAACCGCTGTACAAAATCTTTGCCTTGTTGATGCTCTTCTTCTAATTCACTAATAATGGCTTCAGCTTCTGCATGGCGTTGTCGTAAGGCTTTATATAAATAATCATCTTCTTTGGGGTGATGCATTTGGTATAGAAAGGAGTTTAAGTAATCCAATATAAGGTGGAAAATTTCAAAATCAGGTTGGGCAGCCCCTTTCTCAATATCTTCAACCATGCTATGAAAACAGGTTAATAGTGCGCTCAGGCTGCGGTGCTCTGCTTGAATAATTTGAATTGCTTTTGCCATCATTTATTCTCTTTTATAACAAAACAAATGACCTATGATCTTAGAAGCTCACAGGCAGGAAGAGACCACTATCATATGGGGCAATACTTGATTATGTGCCGCTCCCAGTTAGAATCATGTATAACATATATACCCATTCATATACTAGAATAGCACTCAATCATTAAGTTATTGTACGCAGGGCTTATTTTTCCTCCAAATTAGACAAATAGATGCATAAGGGAGGTGGGTAATAGTGGTTTTCCAACACATTCACATTAACATATTACAAAACCCAGTTAGGTTTTATAGGTAAATATGGGGAGTATTCCAAGAGACAGGTTATTGTTTTTATTTAATTACATTTGGTGGTTGTTCGATACAGAATGTCTATATCTATAATGAAGTATGAATTTATTCATCTGATAGGTCAAGTAAAGGAAGGGCTATTTTAATAGAATTAAGAAGTGTATTAACAGATTCCATCAACAATATAAAAATATGTTGTTTTGCTAATAAGCAGATAGGCAGTATATTACAAAAATTTCCTCTTAAAAATAACCTGAATAAAGTTAGTTTTTTTAGTATTATAAGGTTTTTAGCTTCTTAATATTTTAAAAACCATCATATTTAATAAAAAAAACTCTTTCCAAAGTTGATAGGTTATATTCTGAGTTAACAATGCAGCTCAGTAATATGATTTTGTTACTATCCCTAACATTCCCTGCAATTCATAAAAACAGTTTTATCTTGTTTATTCTCAGTAGTAGTTTATTGCTTTTAGCACTATTACAAACAGTATTAAAACGCATCATACCGCATATTTATATAAAGGATAAAGTGCTGTTTATTCATAAATTTATTTTCTGGAAGCCCTATAAAATAGGTATAGATCAAATTAATAATATTAAATGTATTAAAGAAACAAATTATCCAGATCCTAAGATAAATAGAATTGATAAGCTAAATAAAATTGAATGGTATAAATTTATATTTTATTTAAAAGATGGCACAACAATCATTACATCCCTAAAACACAAAATAATGAATGATGTAATGCAATTCAACAGTTTTTACAGCAATATATAACACATTATTTTCCACTTCCTCCTACCCCAAGACCTTCATTGATTGCAGTTATTTTTCTAAGTACACTGCTCGTATTTGCAGGGGGGGTTAATTTATGTTGTTAATGATATTTATCAACAAATATTAATTGTAATATACCTGATAATATTTTACTTTTTTATCATAAATAAGCACTATGAATATATAAAATTCAACTCTATAGTAGATAACTTAATATTCCCTGGAATTATATTGGTATTTTATGTGCATGTAAGTATTGCTTATTATTCTCTTTAGAAGAAGGTTAAATAAGGTTTCAGAGATTTTTTCTCCACTATTAGAAACGGTTATAACTAAATATTTATTTGTTTTAATATTTATACTTGGCAATCCCTTTTCCTGCTAACATATCAGCAATTTCATTTTCACGGTGTCCACTATGCCCTTTCACCCATTTCCATTCTACAGTATGTATTTTGGTTGCTGCCTCTAAACGCTGCCATAAATCAGCATTTTTTACCGCTGCTTTTTTGCTGGTACGCCAACCATTTTTTTTCCAGTTTTTAATCCACTCTGTGATACCTTTGCGTACATACTGTGAATCAGTGGTTAAAATAACACGACAAGGGCGTTTTAAGTTCTCCAAAGCTTGTATAGCTGCCATCAGCTCCATACGATTATTTGTTGTCTCTTTTTCACCATCAAATAAGTGCTTTTCTTTTTCACCATAACGTAATAATACCCCCCAACCACCTGCCCCTGGATTTCCCGAACAACCACCATCTGTAAAGGCTTCAACTGTTTGTAAGGTTTCTTTTTTTGTCATTTTTTGCTCTTTAGCTTGGGAAGGGGTGTATGCAGCAGGGGCTTCTGCAATATGAGCAGCTTGAGAACCAGCCCCTTTTCCTGTCATGGCTAAATATACTTCAGCAAGGATTTGTGCATCAAGCAATGCACCATGTAGTTCACGTTGTTGATTATTAATTTGATAACGTTGACATAATGCATCAAGATTATTTTCTTGTTTAGGGTGTAAGCGGCGAGCAAGAGGTAGGGTATCTGTCACTTTATGGCAATAGTGTTCCAAGTTACGTTGATTCATTAAGCTCAGCTCATGATCTAAAAAACGTACATCAAATGTAGCATTGTGAATAATTAATTCAGCCCCTGCAATGAACTGTAAAAATGCCTCCATAATCTCAGCAAAAACAGGTTTATCCTGTAAGAATTTATTTGTTAAACCATGTACAGCAACGGCTTGCCGATTAACACGACAATCTGGTTTTAAATAACAGTGAAATTGTGCATCACTGACAGCCCCATTGATCAACTCTACACAGCCAATCTCAATGACACGATGTCCTTGACGCGGGCTTAATCCTGTTGTTTCGGTATCTAAGACAATTTGTCGCATGAATAATACTATTTTTTATAATGGGTGGAAGAGACCCCTGTTGGGGCAAATGCAGTTTCTTTTAGCCGCCATTTTGGGGTGATTAGCGTTAAAGGTAAGGTACGCTTTTGTGCCACAATAATATACACAGCACCAAAACGCCCCGCACAACGTTCACCAATACGTGTTAATAAAGGGAGATAGTGGCTTGATTGAGGATGGTGAAAAGGTAAAGAGAAGAAAAAACTATGATATTGAACTGGTTCTAAGCCTAATAATTTTAACCAATCACTGATACGTATACTACTTAAAAACTGTCCTGACCAAGGCGCACTGTATTTTTGAGCAAATAGCTTACGCCATATGCCCCACATACTAAATGGATTAAAGCCTATAATCATGATATGCCCATCAGGAATTAAGCTACGTGTCACTTGGTGTAAAATACGGTGTGGATCGGTTTCAAATTCTAATATATGTGGTAAAACGATGAGATCAATGCTCTCTTCAGCAAAAGGTAAATCATTCAGGTTTGCTTGCACATAAGAAAAGTCAGCTTGTGGATGAGGGATGGATTGACTGACAATACAACGGTGCATGATGCGACTATTGCTGATTAAACAACCTTGTCCCACATTACCAAGCTGAACTAAGTGATAACCAAAATGATGAGGCAATAAAGTATGCATCATCTGTGTTTCAGCTTGCAATACATGTTGCCCTAACTTCGTTTCAAACCAACGATTAAGTTGAATCGAACGCCTTCCCATAATAAACCTGTTATGTTTTAGGATTGTTAGTATTTAACCAATCTATTTTTTTAAATGTATTGTGTTGTTCCATCGTTGATTTCCAGCGTAACAAGGCATCAGCTAATGCATCAGGTCGTACAGGTTTAGCAACATAATCGTCCATACCTGCAGCTAAACATTTTTCCCTATCACCACGTAATGCATGTGCAGTCATGGCAATAATATAAGGGCGTTGCCCCGGAGGCCAACGTTTATGAATACGCCGTGTTGCTTCTAAACCATCTAACTCAGGCATTTGAATATCCATTAACACTATATCATACACATTTTTTTCTATTGCTGATAAAGCTTCTAAACCATTATCAGCAATATCAGCACAATGCCCTAAACGTTTTAAAATTAGATTGGCTACTTTTTGATTGGTAATATTATCTTCAACTAATAAAATACGTAATGTTGTACATTCTTCTTGTTCTTCTTTATTTTTAATTGCTTGTTCTATATCAGAATTAACAGTTTTTTCTATAGCTGTATTATCTACTTTTTGCATAATGACAGTACAATGAAATGTGGAGCCTTTTTCTACTTCACTATCAACCCACAATGTACCCCCCATTAACTGACACAATTGTTTGCTAATTGCTAAACCCAGCCCTGTCCCCCCATGACGACGGGTAATAGAAGTATCCCCTTGGCTGAAGGAACTAAATAAAGTTTCACGCCTTTCAATGGGAATCCCCACGCCTGTATCCTTAATGGAAAAATAGAGTTCAATTTTTTTCTCATCAAGTGGACGTACAGATAAAGAAAAATCAATTTCACCTATTTCAGTAAACTGTACAGCATTATTTAGAATATGAGAAATAACTTGCTTTAAGCGAGTAATATCACCGTGTAATAGGGTAGGTGTACTTTCATCAACAAGAATATTAAAACGTAAGTTTTTAGTTTGTGCTTTTTTAGTCGTTTCTTGTAATACGGGGGTAAAGGCATGTTTAAAATTGAAGGTTTCGTTTTTTAATTCAAATTTTCCTGCTTCAATTTTTGAAAAATCGAGAATATCGTCAATTAAATGTAAAAATACATCCCCACTTTTATGTACCGTTTCAACTAACTCTCGTTGTTCCTTATTTAACTGAGTGTCCATTAATAAATGGCTCATTCCAATCACAGCATTCATAGGTGTTCTGATTTCATGGCTAATATTAGCCAAAAAATCACTTTTAGCACGGCTTGCTGCTTCTGCAGCCTCTTTTGCATGAAATAGTTGTTGTTCTGCTGAAGTAATATGACGAATAACAATAAAGGTAATGATCAGCCCTAATATCACAGCAGCCCCCCCAAAACTACCCATTAACCAATATGCATCTTTATAAGCTTGGGCAGCATCACGCTCTGCTTCATGAATGGCTTTATTCTGTAAAGAAACAAGATGTGCCAAGGCTTCACGCACATTATTTTGAGCAGGCATCACATAATCATAAAGGTGTTTTTCTACATCAAATACTTGCTCATCAATCAAACGCTCTGCCATTTCTAACTGTAATTTTGCAGCAAGTTGTGCAAAAGTGAGTACCCGCTTTAAACTATCTTCTTCTTTTTTAGTTAAAGGCATTCCCAGTAATTTGTCACGTGCAAGCATAAAGTTGGAGGCGAGTGATTGGAATTTGATGTATGTATCATCACGTTCAAAAGGGTCGGAAACAGTGATCATTTCATGTAAGGAAATCACGCGATCACGTGCAGCATTATACATTTCAGTGGCAAGGGTCACTTTGATCGTATTATTATGAATAATGCGTTCTAAGCGTTGGTTAATTAAATCAATACGAGATAATCCCGTTAGGGTCACTGCAATCAATAAAACTAAAATAACGCCAAACCCAATGCTAATCGTATACTTGGGATCAAGTGGCTGCATGAGACTCTGTTAAACAATCTAGTTTAAATACTTGTTGCTCTTGTGCTTTACCTTTTAATGAAACGGGTTCTAATGCTTCAATATGACCTAAGTCATCTGTATTCCCTAGGGCGTTATAAATAGAAGTAGATAGAATGATTTCCCCTCGTTTCGCTAAACTTACTAAACGGGAGGCGACATTTACCGTATCACCAATAACAGTATAGTTCATATAATTGGGTGAGCCGACATTCCCTACAATAATTTCACCTTTATTAATACCAATCCCTAAGCCCACATCAACTTGATACGTGGTTTTCCATATATCATATAAACAATTAAATTCCTGCTGCATGGTAATAGCAGCATTTACTGCGCGCTGTGATGCATCATCTTGATAAAATGGCACACTAAAGCCAATTAATAAACAATCCCCAGCCATATTAAAAATGGTGCCATCAAAGCGATAACCCACTTCTGTTAACATCGTGAAAAATTCATTTAATAAGCTAACAACATCCCGTGGTTGCAGCATTTCTGACATGGCTGTAAAACCACGTAAATCAGCAAATAATATTACTGCATCCTGACGATTTTTTTGGTCAGCAAGTGTGATTTCTGCTTTATCAGGATGAATTAAAATTTCATCCACTAATTTAGGAGAAACATAACGTTTGAACATGCCCTTTAAATGTTCTTTTTGTGCTTCTTCTAACTGGGTACGGGTTTGCTCATAACGTAATAAAGAACGTACTCTTGCAATTAATTCTTCACGATTAATTGGCTTAGATAAGAATTCATCCGCACCTGCTTGTATACCTTTAATGCGATCTTGTTGTCCTTCTAATGCAGTAATTAATACCACAGGGGTTAATACACTTTGTTTACGCTCTTTAATACGTAAACAGACTTCAAAGCCATTCATCCCCGGCATCATCACATCAGATAAGACAATATCAGGTGATTTTTTAATGACTAAATCTAATGCATCTTCACCTGAATTAGCAGTGAGAACAGTGTAGCCTTCTTCTTTTAAATAAGTGCTGACCAATAAGGTATCGTAAGGCTGATCATCTACAACTAAAATAGTCACTGAACTTGGGTCTTGATCGTGCATAAAGAGCGCGATATCAGAGGGTAGCTCATCTTGTCCTGTTTGCAAGCTGTCTTCTAAATTTGAACTATCAATTAAATAATTATTTAAAGGGCGGATTTCGGTAGGTAATTGAGCCACTAAATCATGGTTATCTTCTTGACCTGTTAAACGTGCTAAAGCAAGTTGTACATGTGTATATTCATAGTTCAGCTGAGTTACATCTGCATCAATATGACTAATATCCTCAGATTTTCCTTGCTGCTCTAAACGTAATGCAATTTCTGCTAATTTTCCAGCACCAAGGTTTGCACTACTGGATTTTAGTGTATGAGCTATTGTTGCTATTGCTTCAGCATCATGGGTTGCCAAGCCTTCTTGTAAATTACTGATTAACTCTTTTGCATCTGTTTGGTAGGTTTCTACCAATTCTTGAACAATTTCAGGCTCATCTTCACCAATTAATTCTATTAACGTTGTCTTAATAGAATGTTCTATTTCATCAATATAATCATGATTAATAGAGGTACGTTGTCCCTCTACATCACTTAATGTATCTTCAGCTAAGGTTTCATTTAATTCTGTATCTTCAGGAGCTTGGTTAATAATATTTAATAACACATGATCAACAAGTGCATATTCTTTTTCAATCATATCAACAAGGGATAAACCTTGTTCTAAAGTTTCCTTTTTACTATGTTGCTCAAGTTGTTGGCATAGTTGTGCTAAACGGCTTGCACCTAAATTAGCACTGCTAGATTTTAAACTATGTGTATGATAAGCAACGGCTGTTGTATCATGGGCGTGGGCACTTTTTACAACCTGTTTTAGTAGCTCACTGCCTTCATCACGATAGGATTGAATTAAATCAGCAATAATTTCAGGCTCATCCTCACCCACTAAAGCATATAAAGTAGCTTTAATTTCTGCTTCAATTTCAGTGCTTGTTGTACTGTCATAAGTACTGAGTGTTTCATTCTCATTTGTTAATGCTATCTTTGTACTAACAACTTCATCATTTACTGTTTCAGTATCATTTGATTCTGATTCGGAGGAATAGGGTTCGCCCGCTTTAATTTTATTGAGGACTGGCACTAAATCATTGTATAAATTAATAGCTTGTTTTGTATCTTCAGCACATTGGCTAATATTACCTGTTCGCCCTTGTTTTTCTAGTTCAAAACAAAGTTTTGATAATTCCTCTGCGCCTAAACTTGCACTACTGGATTTTAAACTATGTGCTGCACGCTCTAATTTATCACTGTCTTGCTCATCTAAAGCAAGTGATAAATCATGAATTAATACATCACTCCCTTCTAAGTAGCTATCAATTAACTCATTAACCAGCTCACCTGTATCTTCTCCAATAAGTTCATGGAATGAATTACGAACTTTTTGTTCTAATTCTGTATTAACTTCAGGTTTGGCTGCATGACTAACAGGCTGTTGAGTGACCGCTGTCTCTGTAGAGGTCGTTGTTAAAGAAACGGGGGGTTGTTCTACCACAATATCTGAAGGAGCTATATCAATGACCGTGTCATGAATAGGAGAACGCTGTAAAGCAGCGGCTAATTCTTCAGGGCGAACAGGTTTAGTGACATAATCATCCATACCTGCAGCAATACATTTTTCACGATAGCCTCGAATTGCATGAGCAGTCATTGCAATAATATAAGGAGTACGATCAGGCCAACGTTCACGGATATGTTTTGTTGCTTCCATGCCATCCATTTCAGGCATTTGTACATCCATCAAAATCACATCATAAGATTGGCGTGCCAAGGCTTGTACCGCTTCAGCTCCATTAGAAGCCACATCCGCACTATACCCCATACGTTTCAGGATTAATAAGGCAACTTTTTGGTTTGTGACATTATCTTCTGCGAGTAGAATCCGCAATGGATGCTGTAAAGCAAGGTTTTCATGTTTTTCTATATTGGTATTATTAACGACATTATTATTGGTCAACTCTGTATTGAATAAGTTTGCTAAGCAATCAAAGAGTTGAGATGCTTTGACTGGTTTAGTTAAATAAGCAGCAAATAAACCTGTATCAATATCAGCCTGTTGTCGCCCTAAAGAGGTTAACATCACTAATGGCAATGATTGTTTATCATGAGTTTTGCGAATTTCTTGTGCAAGGGTTAAGCCATCCATTTCAGGCATTTGCATATCTAAAATTGCTAAGACAAAAGGTTCTTTATTGGCAATTTTTTCTAAAGCTTCAGCCCCTGATACCGCTTCTTCAGGTTCCATACCCCATGATTGCACTTGCAAGTTTAAAATTCGTCTATTGGTATGGTTGTCATCAACAATTAAAACACGTTTTCCAACTAAGTCCGCATGTAATAGGTTAACGTTTTCTTCTTCCATTTCAATTTGATCGGAAATGGCAGTAAAATGGAAAGTAGAGCCTTTATTGATTTCACTTTCTACCCATAAACGTCCTCCCATTAGTTCACATAAATGTTTACTAATGGCTAAACCTAAACCTGTTCCTCCATAACGACGTGTCATGGATGCGTCGACTTGACTAAAAGAGCGGAATAGACGATCCATCCTATCTGCAGGAATTCCGATCCCTGTATCTTTCACTGCAAAGTACATTTCAACTTGATTATCAGCAAGATGATGACTGGAAACCAAGACAACAATTTCACCTTGTTCTGTAAATTTTACCGAGTTACTTAATAAATTGACTAAAATTTGACGTAAACGGGTGACATCACCTGAAAGGTGCAGCGGTACATCTTTATCAAAAAAGGTAGCCAATTCTAGACTTTTTTCTGCTGCACGAGGAGCAACAAGATCTAAAGCTGCTTCAACACAATCACGTACATTAAAAGGGTGTTGCTCTAGTTCTAATTTACCTGCATCAATTTTTGAGAAATCTAAAATATCATTAATAAGGGATAATAAAGCATCACCACTAGTACGTACAGTTTCAACAAAATCACGTTGTTCTGTAGATAAATCGGTATCCAATAATAAACCTGTCATACCAATGACTGCATTCATTGGGGTACGGATTTCATGGCTCATATTGGCTAAGAATTCACTTTTTGTTTTATTTGCTTCTTCTGCGGCTTCTTTAGCTTCTTTTAAGTCTGAAATGGTATGTTCAAGATTTTGATTACTTTTAGATAATTCGGACGTGCGTAGTTTTACTTGTTCTTCTAAGTGTTCACGGTGGCGGGCTAACATGTCATCACGATTTTGGATCTGTGCCAACATCTCGTTAAACCCATCGACTAATAGTCCCAATTCATCACGCCCATAACGTTTCGCACGAATGCTGTAATCACTTTGTCGTGTCACTGCATCGGTGGTATCCACCAAATGTGAGATAGGTTTTGAAATAATATTTTGTAAGCGAGCAGAGAGTAAAAAGGCAATAATAAAGGAAAGAATTAAAATAATGGCTAAGATACCCGTAAATTCAAAAAGTAACTTATTAATTTTGCCTAAATCAGATTGGATATAGACGGTACCAATCTTAGAGCTATTAAAAATAATGGATTCAAACATTTCCAGTTTATCACTGGAAAAAGTGTGCTGTGTATCTTGCTGGGCGGGAAAAATAAAATCTTGTTGATCAGCACGTTTATATTGCGCAAAAATTTTACCATTATCAGTATAAATAACAGCCGCTTTAATGTGAGGCTCAACATTTAATGCTTTAAGGGTTTTTTCTGCCGAATTGGGTTCATCAAATAATAAGGAAGCTGAGGTATTAAAGCCAATAACCCGTGCCAAAATGGCATAATCACGCACCATTCCTTCACGTAGGGTATTGATCTCATTTACGGCAAAAAAGCTGGAGGCAATAATAAGAACAACCATGTTAGTCAACATGGTAATAAAGATAAGTTTACGTTTTATAGATAAATCAGCAAAGGCTTTCATTATGGCTTATTCTCGCTCCTTTTCTTCAAAAACATCTGCTAAATTAAGTAGGTTAGCATCTATTTTTAATCCAACAGATTCAGCAATAGAAGGACGAATTTCTAAGCGTATTTTATTATTACGACTAAAAAACCTTATAATACCACCGCGTATAACAAAATCTGGAATATCGCTGACTGTAAGTATGGGATATTTTTCGGTGAAACTGAAGATAGCATCTAAACGTTCTTCTTCTGATTCACTAATAAATAGGATATGACACCCCATAATATCAATTAGATTTCTGGGACGTTTGACATCTAAAGGGCGATTATTAGCTCGATGATTTTCAACAGCTAAATTAATGATACGCTCAAAAGGATCTTCACCAAAAATACATATTTCATAGGCGGTATTGCTATCTTTAAAACTTTCATCAGGCCAGAGCACAAAATTAGCAAAATTATAAAGAAATACAGCTTTTACATGATATTCTTTTGCAACCACTGCATGTGCTTTTGAGAGGGGTAGAACTGCAAGGATACAAAGTAAGAGAATGTAAGGTAATTTCAGTTGTATGCTTTGTATATTCATATAAACACTAACCTACTTACTTATTAACATACTCAATAAAATATCATGGTACATATGATAAAGGGGAAATATGGTAAATTGATTTATATTGTTATCAGTTAACATAATATATATATCATTAGTATGGGCAAAAATTATAATCAAACATAATTTAAGCAATACTCAATTGTTTTTTATAAGAAATGTATAATTTATTGTCATATTTGTTATTACATATTTTTAGTTTTATACAGTCATTTCTATAGTTAGAAAGAGGGGTTATACAGCTATTTTTAATAATATACCCTCCCTTTTTTATCATAATGTCTGATCGTATTTTAATTACGCTATAAATAATAATGTAATAACTTAATATTTATCTTCATATACACGTTTTTATTTTTATAATGGGGTAAAATATTTTAGATTATAATAGCACTGTTCAACATTTATATATAATAAATTGAGATAACAATAAAGTCATTTATCATAATATAACTAGAGAGTATTATTATACTGCTTAATTATTTTATTCTAACCATAATAAGGCATTAATACTTACAATCATTAGGAATAATTGTTCCCAAAAATATAGTGCAATAATTTAGCCATAACCTGTTTTATCTAAAGATATGGGGTACTTTTTTTATAAAGTGCACAGAGATACCCTTATTTTGCTATAGCATAATATGTTAAGCCATTATTAAGCAAGTTATCATACAATAATAATTGTATTTATTCATAATTTGCTTTGATAGCCCATATAAATATTCTATTTTATGACTCAAGCTGATTATAATTTATGACGTTCATCTTTTTCAAAACCACATAGATTCATATCTATTTTTTTAGTTAAGCCAATAACTTTGAAAAGCTCGCCCATCTCACTTGGTAATAATAAAACTTTACTTTGTTGGGCTACTTTTAAGTAGCTTGCCGTATCACTGGGGTCATATTGGTTTAGTAAATCTGTAATACCACAGGAAAATAAGAAGTTTGCTTGATTTGTATATCCTGCAACATGTAAACCGACATCTTCTGCTGTGTGTGCAACATCACTAAAATCAACATGGGCTGTAATATCCTGTAAGCCAGCCAATATCAATGGATTATCATGTGAACGATGCTGATAATGACACATCAGTGTGCCCTCATTTCGTTGCAAATGGTAATATTCATGCTCAGGAAAACCATAATCAATCAATAAGACTAAGCCTTGCTCTATTGATGAAGCTAAACTTGTTATCCATGGTTTAATTGAGAGGTTAATTTCTGAAATATAACCTGTATCAAGTTGAGGGCGTAAACGTTCAACTTGAGTAATTAAACGCTCGCTTTCAGTGGGAACGCATTGCCACTGAAAAGCATTGTCTTCATATGATACGTAAAACTCACTAACATCTTGCGCATCTAAACGAAAACGGTGTACAGGCATTGCATCTAATACTTCATTTGCAAGAACTACACCTGAAATAGGTTGTTCAGGCATTTTTGATAACCATTCTACCTTATCAATATAATCAGGAACATGTGCTTTAATCGTATCATATTGGCGTTGTTGTAAATCCGCACTGACTTCTAAAATATAATAATTTTTAGGTAAACAGTCCCATGCTTGTAAACATTGTAGAATATGGGCAGCCATAATCCCTGTACCTGCACCAAATTCTAAAATAACACGCTGTTCATCAAGCTGATTTAAGACTTGCTGGCATTGAATCGCAAGGCATTGTGAAAATAAGGGAGAAATCTCAGGGGCAGTGACAAAATCCCCACCAGCCCCAAATTTTCGTAAACCAGCACTATAATAGCCAAGACCAGGGGCATATAATGCTTGGGACATGAAATCTGCAAAGGTAATTTTTCCACCTGCGTGTGTTATCGCTGTTGCAATCGCATCGGTGACACGTTGACAATGCTGTGCTTCATCAGATTCAGCAGCAGGAAAAGGTAAGTTTTGCATAATATTTTGTAAAGTTAAAAATGTTAGTTAAAAGCTAAATGTTATGGAGATATCAATATGCAGCATTCATCACAACCCCCTGTTGTATTTATCACAGGCGGTGTAAAGCGTGTTGGCGCGACAGTAGCAAGGCGTTTACATGCCGAAGGAATGAACTTAGTTTTACACTATCGGCAGTCAGCAGAAGAGGCACATGCACTACAAGATGAGTTGCTTGCTCAACGTGAAAATTCTGTTTTATTATTACAAGCCGACTTAGATCATACTCCAAAGCTACAGCATATGGTGCAGCAAATCATAGCACATTATGGACGTTTGGATGTATTGATTAATAATGCCTCTAGTTTTTATCCAACTCGTTTAGGGGATGTAGATGAGCAAATATGGCTTGATTTAATGAGTAGTAATTTAAAAGCCCCTTTCTTCCTTGCTCAAGCCGCCGCACCCCATTTACAACAACATCAAGGGTGTATTATCAATATGGTTGATATTCATGCACAACGCCCCTTAGCTGGACACAGTGTCTATTGTGCTGCCAAAGCAGGATTGGTGATGCTAACGCAAAGCCTTGCAAAAGAATTAGGTAGTGTAGGGGTACGTGTTAATGCAGTGGCTCCGGGGGCCATTTTGTGGCCTGAAAATGATATAGATGATGTGGCAAAACAGCGTATTGTTTCTAATATTGCCTTAAAACGCCATGGCAACCCTGATGATATAGCTAAAACAATTCTATTTTTAATTAAAGAAGCGACTTATATGACAGGGCAAATATTGGCTGTTGATGGGGGGCGTACATTAAATCAATAATAAATATATGTGTCATAACATAAAGTAATGTTAATATTAATTTGTATATTACATATTGGCTAAAAATGAAATAGATAGCAGGTTAGCAACCATTACTCACAATAGATAAAAAAATTTATACTTGTGTTGTTAACCTGTCAATGTACAATGGCAGTTCAAATTTTAATAAATAGTATTGATGTTTTTTCATCTTAAGGAACACCTTAGTCTCAAGGTAAATGATGAATGAAATAATGCAAATAGCTTAATTTTAGCTATACCATTGATATAAATAGAATTATAACAATACAAATACGTTATCAAAATATCACACAATTAAGCATTTTTTCTATAATTGTTGCTTGATAAGTATTGCCAGATAGCAAAGTGATCTCGCTATGACCCAACAACAAACACGTTCTGTTTTACCTCTTACTCTTTATGCCCATCATTTTAGTAATCAGCTTCATTACTTTGCTGATACCTTTGCAGGCATTATTGAAACAGGTGAAAATGCGCGTCATGTCGGTTTATTAACCAGTCAACAGCGTTTAATTAACTGGGTTACCATTCAACTTCCCCCTCCTCCTCAACAAGTTTTACTTTTTGGCATTGGCTCTGGGGTATTGGCGATGCAATTAGTTGGATTGGGGTATCAGGTGAGTGTTTATATTGAAAATATTGATGCTACCACTGAAGCATTAAATAGCTTTGCTAAAAAACTGACTTTATTAACAGAACTCCCCCCTACTGCTTGTTATGATGTTGCTATGATTATTGAAAGCCAGCATAGCATTGCCCCACTTGCTTTTTTTAACCAACTTTATAAACTGCTTAATCAACAAGCAAGTGTGTATCAACTTAGTAGTGTGAGTTTAAAACGTTACCACGATGATGAATTTGAGCGTTTACCACTACTTGATACCTATAAAAAGCAAATTGCACGTTGTGGGTTTCAGGTAAATGAGCCTGTGATGCTCACCGACTATATTACTGAAAGCTTAGATGATTTTGTTAAAAATATGAGTCGGCAAAAATTGTACTTATGTGAACGTTTACATTTAAGTGCACGTAACTTTACTCGCTTAGTGATTGAGTTAGAACAGCAGCGACAGCGTTATCATGATGGACGCTATGGTTATGCATTTTTACATTTTGAAAAAACTAAACTACCTCGTTGGCATACCAGTGAAGTAACTGAACAGGATCAAGCTGCCGTCAGTGGTTTATTTGCACAGGTATTTAAGCACCCTTTAAGCAAAAAAGTGTGGCAGTGGAAATATGCAGGGGAGCATGGCATGGGGACTGCCGCATGGCGAGATGGGCAATTAGTTGCACATTATGGTGGCATGGTACGGCGTATTCTATATTTTGGGCAGCCTGAAAAAGCAGCACAAATCTGTGATGTTATGGTGGAAGAAAAAGAGCGGGGTGTATTAACCCGTAAAGGGGCTTTTTTTCTATCAGGAGCCAGTTTCCCAGAGTGTTACTTAGGACACGGTAATGATGTCTTACTTGGCTTTGGTTTTCCCACTTATCACCATCAACGTATTGCTGAATTGCTGAATTTATATACAGAAGTGGGGCGCATGGTTGAAATAACATGGCAACCCCTCACAGGTAAACCCAAGTTACTTAGTCGTATCCGCCATATCAACCCTGATAATAAGCATGACCAATCCATTGTAAACCAACTATGGCGACATATGAAAGCAGAGCTCACTGATCATATTGTGGGGATACGCGATTGGAAGCAAGTGAAATATCGTTATTTTGATCACCCTGAAAATAACTATGATGTGTTATTAATTACCCGTCGTTTTACCCGTCAACCACTAGGTGTGATTGTATTACGTCGTGAAGAGAATTTTTATAAGTTATTAGATATTATTGCACCGACTAAACACATTCCCATTATTTTAGAACAAACACGCCGTATTGTTGCCCAATGGGGGGGCGAAAAAATTGTGTTATGGATTACAAATAATTATGCCAACTTGCTTCATGATATAGGTGAAGCTGACGTTAAAGAGTTGGATGTGTGTATTCCTCATTGTACATGGTACAAGGGGCAAGGACCTGATGTAGAGGAAGTCAAAGATAAATGGTTGTTACTTGGTGGTGATACTGATTTTATGTAATGAATGTTATGTTACACCCTAAGCATCCATTTTCTATGTCTATGATCATAGAATAATTGGAATTATGCAAATGTTGGGTTTCCTACGTCTACCCAACCTACACAAGAATGTGTATTGTTTTAAAGCTTGGAAGTGGGGAAAGTATAAAATTCAGGCATAAAAAAAGACGTTAAAACGTCTTGGTTTTTCATATTTATTAGAATAAATAAATATGGTGCCGGCAGCATGAATCGAACACGCGACCTGATGATTACAAATCAACTGCTCTACCAACTGAGCTATGCCGGCCTTTTAATTTAACTTTTTAGTGTGACAGGATGAATAAGAAGATGGT
>Ga0193953_1000411_pt1 | contig 23855 bp, 18 predicted proteins | sample BB_4_MG_FD_140325 | JGI IMG/M metagenome (GOLD analysis project Ga0193953, IMG submission 140325) | Microbial mat bacterial communities from the Broadkill River, Lewes, Delaware, United States - BB_4_MG | ecosystem: Environmental > Aquatic > Freshwater > River > Microbial mats | place: USA... | reverse complement strand
TCATCTCCTCGGGGCTCCGTGGCTGGTATTTTCGGGTGCGGGTTCCATCCTCCGCGGTTTCAGTGATGTAGGTGCCGTCCAGAACCGCAGCCACAGAGAGGCGCGTCACCTCCCCGAGGGGACGGGTGGTACGCCGGGTGGTGCGGCTGATCTCGTAGTTGATCGTGTCATCGTTTCTCTCCTGGCTCTCGGTGCGCTGGTTGGCGTCGAGGTCTGCCAGGGGATTGACGCTGGAAATCTTCTCCGGGCCCACGTTGGTCTTGTCGCTCTTTTCCGACACATTCTGGCGACTCCGCACCACCTGGCCATCGGGGTCATAGAGCTCTTCGCTCACATCCACCCGTGAAAAGTCCATGTCCACCGTCACGCGCACGATGCACTTTCCCTGGCCCACAATCCGCTCCAGCATGCTCTGGATGCGTTGGGTCACATTGCGTTCGTAGGCGAGCTTGTAGGACAGCTGAGAGTTCAAGAGCTGCTTGTCGGCATCCTCAGGCATGCCACTGGAGAGTATCTTTCCCCGGGAATCCACCACGGTCACGCGATCGGGTGTCAGGGATTCCACGGAGCTTGCCACCAGGTGCACAATGGCGTTGACCTGGCTCTGGGGCAGGGTCTTGCGCAGCTTGAGCAGCACTGAGGCCGAGGGTGGCTTGGTCTCCTCGACAAACACCGAGTCCTTGGGCATCACGATGAGAACACGTGCGTCGCGGACCTCTTCGATCTCGCGAATGGTTCGAGCCAGTTCTCCCTGAAGCGCGCGCTGAAAGTTGAGTTTCTGCACAAACTCCGTGGTACCGAATTCGGTCTTGTTAAAGATCTCGAAGCCCACGCCCCCGCCCTTGGGCAGGCCTTCCGAGGCCATGGAGAGACGCAGGTCATAGAGTTTTTCGGCAGGAACGGAAACACCCGTCCCTCCGTTTTCCAGCTTGTAGGGTACTTTGAGGTCTTTCAGGCGGGTCACCACCTGGGAGGCATCTTCCGGGGAGAGCCCGGTGTACAGCGAGCGGTACTCCACCATGTTGCTCCAGAAAATGATCCCTCCAAACAGGGTGATCACCACAAAGAGAAGGGCGCCCACGGCAATCTTGCGGGAGAGGGGCATCTGGACGAGAATGGTACGAATCTGTTGGAAAAACTGGAACATCTGCGGTTTACCTCATGGCAGACGGCGTAAAACGGGCTCCTCGATCAGTAGGTACAGCGTCACGGGAGGGGCTCTCAGACGACAAAAAAGGGACTACACCTGCATCTTCATCACATCGTTGTACGCGGAAATCACCTTGTTGCGTACCTGAAGCAGGGCCTTCATGGCAATGTCCGCTTCCTGGAGGGAGAGCATCCCTTCATGGATGCCCAGTTTGCCGGCCACCACCTGATCCACGGCGTCATCGGCCACCTGCTGTTTGGCGTTGACCTCGGCCACGGCTCCTTTCAGTCGATCTTCAAAGGAGGGGCCGGAAGCAGAATTGCCCCCACCGGGCTGCTGCAGGGGGGATAGCCCCGGTGTCATCTCGGAAATCTTCATCTAAAACCTCTCACCCATCAACGCCCGATCTCGAGGGCCTTCATAATCATGTTCTTGGAGTTCTCCACGGCTGTTGCGCTGGCGTCGTAGGAGCGCCTGGCCACCATCATGTCCGCAACCTCGGACAGGATGTCCACGTTGGGCATCTTCACGTAACCGGTCTCGGGGTCCGCATCGGGGTGCTCCGGGTTGTACTCAAGACGAAAGTCTTCGGGTGAACTGACAATCTCGGTCACCTTGACACCGTCCCCCCGGGCCATCTCATTTTTAAGCATGGCATCGAACCCTGCGGGATCCTGCTTTTCATAGACCACCATCTTCCGCTGATAGGGGCCCCCTTCAGCGGTGCGTGTGGTCTCAGAGTTTGCGATGTTCTCCGCCACCACGTTCATCTTGGTACGGTGGGCCGACAGGGCCGAACTGCTGACTTTAATGGCTCCCAGAAGATCCATGGTTTTCCCTCGTGTGTCGCTCGTTGCGTTTCATCCTGACGTTGGCGTGTTTAACGCCCCTACTTCACCCCTTCACCGATGGCGTCCCGAAGGGTGGCCACCTTACGCATCATCATCTCCACGGTGGAGCGATAGCGGATGTTGTTCTCCACAAGCCGGGACATCTCCCGGTCGAGATCCACGGGCGCGTCTTCCACCATTTCGGTGTTCAAGGCCCCGGCAGGTCGCCCCTTGAAATGTTTCGCATGGGTGCGATCAAGGGATCCCGAGCCTTGGCTCATCTCCATCTCCAGGGTTTTCTGAAAATCAAGATCCTTGGCCTCATACCCCACGGTGTCCATGTTGGCAATGTTGCCGGTAATAAGGTTATGGCGCCTTGCTGAGACGTCCATGGCCTTGCCGAGCAGGGCGTAGGTTTTATCGATTAGAAGCTCGCGTGACATGATGCTCCTGTCTCTTCAAAAAAGTGACGTATAAATAATTAGGGAGGGTGACTCACCCCACCGGGACAACCCAACCTCGAACCTATCCGCGTCAGGTTATTGGGGGAAATGGTTTGCAACAACCATGCCTTTATGGAATTTCCGACCCATCGGCCCGGTACTCGTTCAATTTATTGCGCAGGGTCCGCACGCTGATGCCGAGAATTTTGGCGGCATGGGTCCGGTTTCCACCGGTCTGTTCCAGGGTGTCAAAGATGACGATCCGCTCCACCTCGCGCAGGGGAGCCCCCTTGAAATCATGGGATATTTCGGTCTGAGACGCAGGGGTGGGAAGCGGCATCTCCCCCTCTTCAAACCAGAGAGCCTCGGCACCGATGGTCTCCCCATCGGCCAGAAGCACGGCTCGGTGAATCAGGTTTTCCAGCTCCCGGACATTGCCGGCAAAGGGGTAGTTTTGAAGTCGACCCACGGCATCTTCCGTCAAATTTTTGACAAGTCGGCCATCAAGGGCACTGAATCTCGCCATAAAATGACGGGCAAGCGCTTCGATGTCCTCTTTGCGCTCCCGCAAGGGGGGAATCTTTACAGGAATGACGTTAAGTCGAAAATAGAGATCCTCCCGGAACTCCCGCGTCTCAATGGCCTCTTTCAGGTCCCGGTTGGTGGTGGCCACCACACGAACATTCACAGAGACAGGGGCCGTGCCCCCGAGGCGGTCCACTTCTTTTTCCTGAATGGCTCGAAGCAGCTTGGCCTGAAGCGTGACCGGCATCTCGGTGATCTCATCCAGGAGCAGGGTTCCCCCTTCAGCCAGTTCGAACTTTCCCGCCTTTCGCCCTGTGGCCCCGGTAAAGGCGCCCTTCTCATGGCCGAAGAGCTCACTCTCCATGAGGCTCTCGGGAAGCGCCGCGCAGTTGACGGCCACAAAGGGCCCCTTGCTTCGGCTGCTTTTCCCGTGAACATACCGGGCAATGAGCTCCTTGCCTGTGCCGCTCTCCCCGGTAATCAGAACCGAGGCTGAGCTGTCGGCCACACGATCCAGCATGGAAAGCAGGGCCTCCATGCGGGGGTTGCAGGTAACGATCTGTGTCTTTCCAGCCACACGTCCCCTGCCCGAGGCTGAGGAGGCCGCACGGGCATCGGCGAGCAGCCCGACCTGCTCAGAGGTCACAGGTGCCATCAGGCAATCGCGGGCACCGCACTTCATCCACGCCACGGCACGGGCAGCATCGGGGGTGTCCATCACCACCACCACATCGGGAGCTTCCTCTTCAGCGGCTACAACCGAGAGAAAGGGGGAGAGGGATTCTCCGGCCGAAGGGGCGTGCACCACCACGAGGTCATAGCTCTCCGCAACCAGACCTGCAACGTCCGGCAGGTCTGCCACACGGGTCAACCCGTGACCTTTTGTTTCCAGGACGGGCCCCCATTCCCGACTTCGGGAGAGCCCTTGATCAACCAACAACACCCGGCACGCTGCCATGTACTTCCCTTCACTTCTCTTTATTGATGGCCCCTAAAAAAAGGGGAGCAAGCCTCGCAGACATACAACATGTTGTTATTTATCACACCAAGAAAATCATTGGGTGTTGCAAGACGCTCCAAGGCACGGCCTTTTTTACGAACACACGATTAAAAAAACACGTAAAATACAAAATCAGACGAACGGTAAACCCCTCAACTGCCCGGAATTTTTTGCCGGATGGCCTAATGAGCCCCGCCAAGCCTGTCGGACAGCTCCATGGAGCAGATACGCTCCGTGGCCATGCCGCTCCAGAACTCATCGTCGGAAGCGACCACCGCCTTATACAGGGCAAGGGCCTTCTCCTCTTCCCCCCCCTGGGCCATGGCATCGGCCCTCAGAAAACGAAGCTCCTCGGGGGAGACCTCCTCCCCGGCAAATCTTTCCGCCCCGACAAACGCTGCAACGGCGTCTTTGTAACGCCCCAGTTTCATGTTGACGTCACCCAGGCGCCGGTGGGCGGCGTAGAGAGAAGCCTTGGGTGCGGGATCCTCGGATTCAAACATCGGGATCGCCTCTTCGAGCCACCCCGCAGCGGCGGCAGGGTCTCCCAACTCTTCCCGGCACCTGGACAGCCACACCCGTGAATCGGCTCCCCCACCAAGGGCGAGGCTCTTTTTGAACAGCTCCTCGGCCTGCTTAAGCTCCCCGCCGTCAAAAAGGATGCGTCCCAGACGGAAAGAGGCCTCCCCCTCCCCCGGAGCCTTGCCATAGTGTTCCAGGTAGCGGGTGAAGATGGTCTCAGCTTCATTTTTGCGCCCCCCCTCATCCAGGGCCCGCCCCAGCTGAAAGTAGAGCCCGGCCAGTCGGTCCTTGCCCGACCACTTGAGGCGTTTCATGGAGAGGATGATGGCCCGCTCCAGCTCTTCGGCGGCACTGCCGTACAGGTGGGCCGCCATGAACGCCTCCCCGGCCAGAAGAAAGATATCGGGGTTTTCCAGCTTGTGAAGAAGGCTGCGCTCTTTTTCAAAAAATGCGATGAGATCCACGTAACGCTCATTGGCCATCAGCGCCTTGAAGTGCCCCAGAACCGCCTGTTCCAACCGGGCATATGCCTCGGCTCTCAACCCACCGGCCCCGACCTCCAGAAGTTTTTTTACCTGCTCCACGCTGGCTTTATGGTCTCCGGCTTCATCATACAGGGCGGCCAGCCTCAACATGGAGAGCCTTGCCAGGGGGTGCTCGGGAAAGGTATCGATGACCTGGGTGTACAGGGCCTCTTTCTCCTCCCGGTCCTGAAGCTGTTCCGCCAGTCGGACCAGGGCCGTCACATAGCCGTCCCCTTCGGAATACCGTTCAATCACCAGCCTGAAAAAGGCCTTGGCCCGTTCCTCCTCGCCGTCATCGAGCCAGGTTTCCCCGACACTTTCAAGGGCCATGTCCGCACCTTCCGCTTCGGGGAAAAGGTTGGCAAACTGCACCAGGTACCGCCGGGCGACCTCCCGGTCTCCGGCCCTTAAAGCTGCCTGCCCGGCATAGTACAAGAGGTCAGGATCGCGCCACACCGCCTCATCGCTTTCAGCCATGAGGGTTTCAAAAAGGGCCTGGCTCCGGGGAAATGCCCCCACGTCATACAAGACCATGGCCATCTCTTTTCGGGCCTCCTCTGAAAAAGAGAGGCCATCTCCCAGGGCTTCCACCTTCTCCAGCAGCGGCAGGGCCTCTGTGGCCCGATCGGTGCTACGAAGAAGTTTCCCCAGCCGAAACGCGGTCCCCGGTGCCGCAATAAACCCGGGGTGATCTTCCAGCACCACGCGGTAGTACCCTTCGGCCGTGCCGTAATCCTCCAATGCCATGTAGGTGCTGCCCAGCATGGAGAGGGCATAGGGCAGGTAGGGGGAGTCCGGGAACCGGCTGATAAATTTATTGATGCGTGCCGTCAGTGCCACGAGCCCCTCGGCATCCTTCCTGATTTCGGCCTCCCGGAAAGCACTGAGCAGCTGAAGCATCTGAAGCCCCTCGGCACAACCACGGGAAATGCCCGAGATCTTCAAGCTCTTTTCCGCCTCTTTTTCCGCCCGGCGAAAGGCCCCGCTTCTCATTAGGGTCAGAATCCGGTCCATGCCGTCACCTTCCCGACAGAGGGTGCTCTTCACCTCAAGCAGCAGGTCATCCACGGTTCCGTTAAACCCGTCCCGGGCCACAAGATGCGTGTCGTCGCCGCGTGGCCCCTCTGTGGCCGGAACATGCCCCAGGACCCGTTCCGGGGTCAGGACCTCCCTGGCTAATTTTTTCCCACGGGATTCCTTGCGACGGGCCACCTGCTTAAGGGTCATGGAAACCACCAGCTTCCGCCCCCGCCACACATGGCTCATGGTCAAAATCGGCTGCTCTGTTCGCACCAGGAGCGTGGTGACCCCGGGGGTCTGTCGACGCACCGTCACACGGAGGGGAGCCCCCCCAGACCGCGGAAGCATCGCCTCTGAGACAGACGTCCCCTTCAGAGCAATAAGCAGCTCATGGTTGTCAATCTTCACAACCTTTGAGGGTACGGTTTCCGAGAGCTCCAGCACCACGCGTGCCGGTGCTGAGGTAACAACCACCCTGGTCACCTCCGCAGCCAGGCCCTGCCCCCACGCCAAAAGCACAAGTGCTGCCACCGCCCATGGGATCCATCTCACCCTATGTATTTGGAACACCGCCATCTTCAACTCCTTACTGGTCCCTTTGTGATTCCGTCGCCGCCGCTGGACGCGCGCCGGTGTCCACGCAGAAGCAATGCAACCCCTGTGCCAGCCAGGGAGGCCGTTACGCGAGAGAGCCATAACCCATAAGAAAAACGTAACAAACACAGAATAACAGGCCTCAATTTTCAGAGACGTCAGGGACGGACATTGCGCCAAGAATTTGACAGGAAAGGCAATGGAATCGCACAGGGTTGACCTGTTGTGACAACCCGTGCGGAAAGGGAGAAAAGGCAGACGAGAAAAAAAAATTACAACGAGGTGGAAGCCGAACCATCTTCAAGCTTCATTTTTTTGATCTTCTCCACCAGGGTGGTTCGCTTCATGCTGAGAAGCTCTGCCGCCTTGGCTTTGACCCAGTTGGATTCATTCAGGGCTTGAAGAATCAAGTTTTTCTGATGCTGCTCCACGGACTCGTGAAAGTTGACGCCCTGGCGGACATCGAAATAGAGGGGCCCTTCACCGGTCTCCTCGGATGCACACGCTTTAAAATGACCGGGCAGATCCTCAAGGTTCACGGTGCTTCCATCCACCAGCACCGAGAAACGCTCCACCAGGTTCTCCAGCTCACGGACGTTGCCGGGCCAGTCATAGGCTTCCATGGTCGCCATGGCATCGGGGGAAAACTGCTTCTCCTCCATGCCCGTTCGCTTGGCCAGTTTTTCCGTAAAATGGCTTGCCAGAAGGGGGATGTCGCTTCGACGCTCCCGCAAGGGGGGCATAATGACGGGGATGACGTTCAACCGGTAATAAAGGTCTTCGCGGAACCGATTATCTTCCACGGCCTGGGCGAGGTCCTTGTTGGTGGCGGAGATGATACGGATATCCACATGAATGGAGTGTGTCGCCCCCACCCTTTCAAAGCACTTCTCCTGAATGGCCCGCAGGAGTTTCACCTGCAAGTCGGGGCTCATGTCTCCGATTTCATCGAGAAAAATGGTGCCGCCATCGGCCAGTTCGAATCGACCCGGCCGGGCTCTGTGGGCTCCGGTGAAGGCCCCTTTTTCATGACCGAACAGTTCGCTCTCCAGGAGCTCCCCGGGAATGGCGCCGCAGTTGATCACCACCAGCGGTGCGTTACGCCGAGGGCTGTTCCGGTGAATGGCCCGGGCAATGAGTTCCTTGCCGGTGCCGCTCTCTCCGGTAATCAGCACAGTGCTGTCCGTTGTGGCCACCTTTTGGGCGATGCCCAGAACGCGACGTATGCCCTCACTCTGTCCGATGATCCCCCGGGTATCAAAGGGCCCCACAAGGCCACCGTCAACGGCAGCAAGGGACGTAACCCGACACGCCTCTGCGAGTTCATCGGCATTCACCCCTTCGTCGAGACGGATGATGTCCGAATAGTCCGGCGCCGGCCCCCTCCCCACAAGGATCAACGGAGGTTCGCCACAACGTTTCAGAATGCCGGAAAGGGCCGAGGCATCGCTTTCGGAGAGACGGGACGCCACAACGACCCCATAATTCTCCTCCGATACCATCATATCAGGAGCCGTCTCGATCTTTAGGTCGCTGTTGGAGAGCATGCCCACAAGAAGGGAGCTGTCCAGCCCCCCTGATATGAGCACTTTGATCATCCTGGTATCCGACATGATTGCTACGGTCCTATCTTGATGCTTTCTAAAAAATACAAATGAATGTGGTACGCAAACACGCAAGGGGGCGAAAAAACGAGGGCCCCTTATCGTCTATCCAATTATTTTGCCGAGCTTGTCCGCGATGGCTTCCGCCGTGAAAGGTTTAACCACGTAGTTGGACACACCCGCCTGCACCGCTTCGATGACGTTCTGCTTCTGAGCTTCCGCGGTCACCATAAGGAAGGGGATGTCTTTATAAACGGGGTCGGAACGCACCAGTTTCAGCAGGTCAAGACCCGTCATCTTGGGCATGTTCCAATCAGAAATAATCAGGTCAAAGCTGCCCCGCTTCAACTCCTCCAGCGCCGTGGTTCCATCATCGGCTTCCGTGATGTTGGTGTACCCAAGCTGCTTGAGAATGTTTTTCATGATTCGGCGCATGGTGGCAAAATCATCAACAACAAGGATCTTCAAGGATGTACTCATTTCCCGATCTCCATCGATCTCTAACTCGAACCCAACGTCCCTTCAAGGGGTGTCATCATGACGGTACCAAAGAGGGGGCTAACGCCACACTCCCCAGGGTACGATACCCTGTCCGGGAACAGCCCCGGCAGATGTTGACACGTCGTCTGTTCTCAAACCTGTCCTGAACGGACCTTTCTGCTCTAACTGATAGCACCTGCGTCACAAATCCACAACAGGAGGTCTGTTAATATTCAAGGCAAACTTCTATAGTAAATTCCCCACCATCGGTTGTAAAGGGGATGGCAATCTTCGGTCCGTCGGAGTAATGGGTAATGGCATGCCCACGGCCACTCACCACCGATGGGATGGAGGCTTGGAACACACGCCCGTACTCCTCCATTTCGCGCCTCGCCTGCCCCGAGATCATGTTGATGATCTCACCGACAGCATCGGACACCTCGTGGGAGAGTTCGACGATCTCCTCGCCGAACATGTTGGACACCACCCGGAGGATACTCCCCTCATCAAAGGTCACGGCAATGGTGCCGTTGGTTTCACCGGTCAAACCGATGATCCCGGTCACGTCACCCGTGGCCCTGTCGTCTTTTTTCAGGTAGGGGGATCCCGCCTTGCAACTGACAAAAGCCATGGTCTCCAGCACATTGGAGGTGGCGTGAATAAATGGGTTGATCACATTTGCATCCATAACAAACTCACTCGCCCCGTCGGTCCTTTCCGCCTGTTTCGGTCTTTCGTTCCTGTGACCCGCCCTTACTCGTCGAGGGAGACGTCAAGTTCTCCGCGCCCCACGACGCTCAGGTAGGCTTCCACCACCCTGGGATCAAACTGTTCCCCCGCACCATCTCGAATGATACCCGTCACCTTCTCCAGGGGCATCTTCCGGCGATAGGCCCTGTCGGAGGCCATGGCGTCGAAGGCATCTGCCACGGAGAGAATCCGCGACAAAAAGGGAATGGCGACGCTGTGCAACCCCTCAGGGTAGCCCCGGCCGTCAAACCGTTCGTGGTGATGGCGGATGATCTGTGCTTCCCGGTCCCACAATCCAAGCTGGCCGACGATGTCGGCTCCGATGTCGGGATGCTCTTTGATCTTTTCAAACTCTTCGTCCGTAAGGCGCCCGGGCTTTAGTAGTATTGCATCACGTATCCCGATCTTTCCTATATCATGAAGCCGGCCGGCAAAGGTCAGGATGTCGAGTTCCTCTTTGGAACACCCCAGCTCCTCCCCCAGAAGAATGGCTATCTCCCCCACTCGGTTGGAGTGCTGATTGGTATAGGAATCACGGGCTTCCACAGCTTTTACGAAGGCGGAAAGAGTAGAAAAAAGGTTGTCATAGATGTTCTCATAAAGAGCCACGTTCTCCACATTGCCCGCGGCCTTCTGTGTCATGAAGCTCAGATGGTAGACATCCTGTTCCGTAAAATGACAGTCCTCCGCCACATGGCTTGCCACCAGAACACCGAGGCTCTTTGCACGAATCTGCAGGGGGACCAGCACCAGGGAGTTCACTGGGGACGTCAGCTCTTTGAGACGCGAGCTGTGGGAAATCAGCGTGGGCACGCCCTCCAGAGCCACCTCGCGGATGAGCGTCTCCAGCCCCTTGCCATGGAGAGCCAGACCGTCCTGGGGAATCTGTGTTCCGCCGGTTCCGGTGGCCGCCATCTCAATGGGTATCTCCATGGACTCACTCACGATAAAAAAGCGCGAGGCGTCCGCACCGGTGATATCCACCGCCGACTCCGTCGCCTTCTTAAAGAGCTCCTCACTGGAACTGATGGCGGAGAAATCATCCATGATGCGGTTCATGATGTTGAGTTCCTCGACCTTGGTCACCAGCTCCTGGTTGAGAGCCTCAAGCCGCTCTTTGCCCTCCACCTCCTTGGCGAGGAGAAGGTTCTTCAAGAAAAGCTCCCGCTCCCTGAAGACCCGCTTGACGCAAAGCTCCATCTGCTCGAGCTTCACGGGCTTGATCAGGAAATCCACAACCCCGTTTTTCAGGGTGGAGAGGGTGTTTTCAAGGGAGGGAAATCCCGTCATCACCACCACGGGAATGGAGACATCGTGCTGCCGGATGTGCTCGGCCAGCTCCAGGCCGTCCATGCCGGGCATGTTGATGTCGGTAAAACAGCAGTCCACCGGTTTGGTGCCCAGCACCTCCAGAGCCTCAAAGCCGTTTCCGGCGGTTAGGACCTGATAACCTTTGTGCCTGAAGTATTCCCCTGTGATGTCGAGTATGCTCTCCTCGTCATCCACAAAAAGTATCGTTTCTTTTCTGAGTTCCGTCATGTGCTGCTTACCAATGGCATGGAATCGTCAACGAATGGCATGGAGAGCCGTAGCGAGGCCGTGTGACAGGGGGCGCAAAAAAGCACCGCAGAAAAGCCGGCGCCCTCGTAAGTCCCCTCCCGAAAATCCGAAGCCCTTTGAGGCGGCATGCCGCCTTCATTTTTGCAGGCTTCGGCCCTTTGTGGTACATCATCATAGATCATTTTATATACCTTTGCAAAAACTAACCCAATTTAATGCAGCCGGAAAGGGAGCGGCACACGGCCCTTCCACACCGGACAGACCAGACCACAGGGAGCCTTGCTCAAACCGTGGAGATACTCTTAGACAATCGGGCCACCCTGGTGCAGCCCACCCGCGAGCTGGCAGACACCGTCAAACAGCGCCTGACCCTTCCCAACCCCGTCTGGCAAGAGAACCAGCGGCGCGGCCGTTGGAACCGAGGGGTGGAAAAGGACCTGTGTTTCTATACCGAAGAGGAAGAGAACCTCATCGTCCCCAGGGGGTGCATGCGGCTGGTCATCACCGCGTGCAGGCAACTTTCCGTCCCCTTTGCCCTCACCGACAGGAGACGCAAGTGCGCAGATGTCCCCTTTGATTTTACCGGCAGCCTGCGCCCCTTTCAGGAAGAGGCGTGCCGCGAAGTGCTGAAAAAAGAGTTCGGCGTTCTCACCGCCCCCACCGGTGCCGGCAAAACCGTCATGGCTCTCTACCTCGTGGCCCAAAGACGCCAGCCCACCCTCATCGTGGTCCACACAAAGGACCTTGCCCGGCAGTGGGTCGCCCGCATCGAGAGCTTCCTCGGCATCCCCGAAGAGGAGGTGGGCCTCATCGGGGGCGGAACCTTCCGCCTCGGCGAAAAAATCACGGTGGCCATGGTCCAGTCCCTCTACAAACGATCGGAAGAGGTGGCCAAAACCATCGGCCATCTCATCGTGGATGAATGCCACAGGGCCCCCAGCCGCACCTTCACCGAAGCGGTGACCCGATTCGACGCCCACTACATGACCGGCCTGTCGGCCACACCATGGCGTCGGGACAAGCTCTCCCGCCTCATCTTCTTCCACTTAGGCGAGTCGGCCTGGACCATCGACAAAAGCCCCCTCATCGACGAAGGGCACATTCTCAAAGCCGAAGTCCGCTTCAGACTCACACCCTTCTATTCAGATATCGACGGAACCACCCATTATCCTAAGCTAATGGCGCAACTTACCGGTGATAAAGTTCGGAATGCCTTGATAGCCAAGGATATTTCGGAAGCTCTTCCCAGCTGCCAGGGGACCCTCCTCGTCCTCTCCGACAGAAAAGCGCACTGCGAAAACATGAAAACACTGCTCCACTACAATCACGGCATCGACGCCGACCTCATCACGGGGGACCTCTCCAAAGCCGCCCGCACCGAAGTGCTCGAACGCCTGGAAAAGGGAGAAACCCGGGTGCTGTTCGCCACCAGCCAACTTCTCGGGGAGGGGTTTGACGCCAACTGCCTGGCCACCCTCTTTCTCACCTACCCCATCCGTTTTTCCGGTCGCCTCGTGCAGTACCTCGGTCGCGTCCTCCGGCCCGGACCGGGCAAAGACAAGGCACTCATCGTGGATTACGTGGATGCGGAAATCGGAATCCTGGAGTCTGCGGCCCGGGCCCGGCTCTCTGTTTACCGTTCCAACAACATCGACATCGCCCCGGAAACCGACCCCACCTCGCCTTCGGCCCAAGAATAAAGGGCATGAAAAAAGGCAACCATTCAGCTTGAGCCTCCGGCGGCCCTGCCGGGGCCCAACGTCTGAAAAGTTTGATAAACAGGTTTTAAAAAATGATTCCTGATAGTTCTCGAATCAAAAGCGGATATGATTTGACCCGAGGAACGTGGAGCAACACGTATCCGCAACCTGCTTTCAAGGCGGCACACCTTGCCGCCGGAGGCTCACTTTTCCCGATCCATACCCATAGGTCGCCCTTTTGAGTTCTCAGGGGGGTGAGTGGTTCCTAACTGTCTGTCGGGCCCTATTCACAGCGCGACCCTACCAGACAGAATTATATTCTGCCATAATACATTAATGCCGAATTATATTCTTGACACCTCCCTGCGCTCAAAGGTATCTTTGGATAAAATGGAGAGAAAATCATGACACTTGACAGCATCAGCCTGACCATTCTGAAAATTCTTCAGGAAAAAGCCCGTATCCCCAATGTAGAAGTCGCCCGCCGTGTCAACATGGCCCCATCGGCCGTCCTGGAGCGAATCCGCAAACTGGAGAACCAGGGCTATATCGACGGGTACGAGGTCATCCTCAATCCGAAAAAATTTTCCAGAAGCCTCATTGCCTTTGTGGATGTGGCCATAGACGACTTTGCCTGCCTGGATAAAGCAGGGGAAAGCCTGGCTGCCATCGACGAGGTGCAGGAAGTCCACTTTCTTTCAGGTGACACCGGTTTTCGCATCAAGGTCCGGGTAGAGGATACCGTCGCCCTCAAGACACTTCTCACCCACACCCTCGGCTCCCTTGAGGGGCTGCGCCCCCTGGCCACCTCCGTGGCCCTGTCAACATACAAGGAAACGTCCCAGATCCCCCTTTCTACAAAGGAGAGCGACCCATGCCGATGACAACAGATTACACAACACGCCTGACCCCGTGCGTTGAACGCATAGCCGATCACTACGGCACCCCCTTTCATATCTACGACGAAAAGGGCATTCGCGACACCTGCCGTGAACTCAAAGAGCTGTTCTCCGGTATCAAGGGGTTTACCGAATACTTTGCCGTCAAGGCGCTCCCCAACCCCGAGATACTGAAGATCTTCAAGGACGAAGGGTTCGGCTTTGACTGCAGCTCCACCCCGGAACTGACCCTGGCCCGCATGGCCGGCGGCCGAGGCGAAGAGCTTATGTTCACCTCCAACAACACCAGTGAGATGGAGTTTCAGGCAGCAGCGGCAGACGGCGGAAGCATCCTGAACCTTGACGACATCACCCTCATCGACAAGGTGCCCGAGATGCCGGAGCTGGTCTGCTTCCGCTACAACCCCGGGAACCGTCGCACCGGCAACGAAATCATCGGCAACCCGCTGGAGGCCAAGTACGGCGTCAGTCACGAGCAGCTTGTGGGGGCCTACCGAAAGGCCATGGAGCGAGGCGCCACCCGCTTCGGCCTTCACACCATGCTTGCCTCCAACGAACTCAACTACACCTACATGGTGGAAACCGCAGCCATGCTCCTCGCGCTGATCCGTGACCTCAACCGGGAGCTGGGCATCACCTTTGAGTTCATCAACATCGGCGGCGGCCTGGGCATTCCCTACCAACCCGGGCAGGAGACGCTCAACATCACGGCCATGGCCGAAGAGATCACCGAGCTCTTCAAGGCCTTCGAGAAGGAAGAGGGTTACATGCCCCGCCTCTTCATGGAGAGTGGCCGCTTTATGGCCGGCCCCCACGGCGTTCTTGCCACACGGGCCATCAACAAAAAAGAGACCTACCGAAACTACGTGGGCGTGGACGCATGCATGTCCGCCCTCATGCGCCCCGGTATGTATGGTTCCTACCATCACATCACCGTGCCGGCCAAAGCCGACCTCCCCTGCGACACCGTGGTGGACGTGGTGGGCTCCCTGTGTGAGAACAACGACAAGTTTGCCGTTCAGCGCGCATTGCCCCCCCTTGCCGATGGAGACCTTCTCCTCATCCACGACACCGGTGCCCACGGCCACGCCATGGGGTTCAACTACAACGGGCAGATGCGACCCAAGGAGCTGCTTCTCGAGGCTGACGGATCGGTCCGCATGATCCGTCGGGAAGAGACGTACGAGGACTACACCGCCACCCTCCACTTCGACGCCGACAACTTTGATCCCAGAAAATAGCCGCCGGCGGCCCTGCCGGGGGCCAAACTTTTGCCTGATCTGAAAGAGTGGGTTTGATAAACAGGTTGTAAAAAATAATCATTGGCAGCACTCGAATCAAAGGCGGATATGATTTGACCCGAGGAACGAGGGGCAAAGCGCATCCGCTACCTGCTTTCAAGGTGTTTTTTTCCTAAGTGGCTTCGCCACCCTTGCCGCCGGAGGCAGTTCTTGGGGAGCTGAATAGTTACAGAGTGCTCCCCCCCTCGTCATGAGATCGAGAGCACCCACAACTTGGTGGCCAGGGGCCCATCCCTGGTCATCAAAACTTCAAATAAAAAGGGGGAGACCGCAATCGGTCTCCCCCTTCTTTTTTGTGCTTAATTATCCCCGTGGGATCAAATGCCGTTGGAGTCTTCCAAAGCGATGATCACCACCTTCTGCATCATCTTCTCTTTAAAGTTTGCCGGTGCATCCAGGGAAAGGCGCTTCAGGTAGGGTTTTGCCGCCTCGGGCACGGGGGCCGTGTACTTTTTGGCCAGCTCCAGCATCAGCGGAATCTTCTTCTCCGCCTTGGCCTTGAACCCTTTCAGGGCCTTGCCGATCACGAGCTCCTCGTCGGTGAAGTCGGTCCCGAAGGGGAACGCCTTGAAGTGCCCCTTGCTGCGGTAGGAGGCCATGAGCTTCTCGAGCCGTTCAGGGGTGTTGTTTCGGAACTCCTCGGGGATTTCGTAGTCCGCAGGCACTTTCCCTTTGGCCTTGGCCGTATCCAGAAGCTGCTGCTGAAAACGGGAGTCCGCAATGCAGATCAGGCGGGTCATGACATCCTTGTCCCGCTGACCGCGCAAATCGGCGATGCCATACTCGGTCACCACGATGTCCCGCAGGTGCCTTGGAATGGTGGTGTGATTGTACTGCCACACGATGTTGGAGGTGGCCTTGTCTCCTGATCCGCGGGTACTGCGTACCATGGTCACGGCTCGCCCGTCGGGGAGCGCATGGGCCATGGAGACGAAGTTGTACTGACCGCCGGGGCCACTGATGATGCGGTGGTCGTCCAGGCCGTCCGCCACGGTGGCACCGTTGAGCATGGCCATGAGGGCGGCGTTGATGAATCGGCCGTTCTTGCGCTGGGCCACACGCAGCTGGTAATCGTCACCATAAAGCTGGTTGATAAATGCCACGCTGCGCATGTCGATGAGCTTGATCTCTTCATCCGACAAGGACTTCAGGGTCTCGTAGAAGGCTTCAGGACCGACGAAGAACCCGGCGTAAATAACCACGGCCTGATCCAGTGTCTCGCCAAGGCACCCTTTGATGACGGCCTCACGGTTGGCCGCATCGGAGAGGTCCGCAGAGTAGCGCGTCTCCCCATCCACCAGCTCACCGTTTTCAAGGACGATGCCCTTCTTGAAGATGCCGAAGGCCGTGAGGAACGTGACATCCTTTTCACGAAGCTGGGGACGGATCGTCTCTCGCTCCAGCAGCACTTCCAGCATCTCAGGGGTCACCTTCTCGGTAATGGTCCCTTCGTTAAGGAGGGTCTGAAGATCCAGGTTCTCATAGACCTTGCGCTTGAGTACACCACAGGTAAAGAGGTCAAGGAGTGTGTCCACGAACATTTCGGTGGAGCTCATAAGGCCCTTGTCAAAGATCTCGACACCGCCCCACTCCTCAATGATCGTCCCGAACTTGTCCAGAATACCCGCCTCTTTCAACACGGCCTGGTACGCTTCGGTCTCTGTGTGGCGCATCATGACACCCGCCACGATGGCGTCGCCCAACGACCCGATCCCCACCTGCAGGGTACCGTCGTCCTTGACCAGGGCACTGGCATGCAGGCCGATCATCCAGTCCGTGGTGCCCACGGACTCCTTGGGAGCCCTGAAAATCTTGAATTCATAATCAGGGTTCTCGATGACCATGTCGTAATGACCGGGCTCCACCTTGGCGTCACCATACATAAAAGGCATGTCGTTGTTCACCTGGGCAATAATGGCCCGGGGAATGCCGTCGCCTTCGGCGGCACGGATATACTCGGCCCCATCCAGGTGGGTGTCGGGGTTGGTGCCCATGGAGTAGTAGAGTTTTCCGTCGATCTCTTTCTTGGAGACCAACTGTGAAATAACGTTGCAGCCTTGGAGCAGACCGTCACGGATGGCATGGGTGTAGTTGGAGCCGAGGTAGTTTTGCTGGGCATGGGGACAGTTCATGAACTGGGCGGTTTTGTTGTAGAATTCCACCAGCTCGAAGTTTTTCGGCACCTGGTTCTTTCGGAGGTCGTCGATGTAATCAAAGGTGGGAAAAGCCCCCCAGATACGCTCCACGAGAGGCTCCATAAAGCGCCGCTCCAGATCATTGCTCGAGGTGGGTAGTTCCAGGCTCACGGCGGTAATGAGGGTGAAGTGCATGGTGGGATCGTTCTTGGCCCTCCGATAAATGGCATTCACCAGATGGTTGGGCTTGCCGACAGCCAAAGGAATGGCCATGGTGATCTTCTTCCCCACCTTGGCCACCAGATCATCCACACAACGTTCCACGTCCTGATAATAAACCGGTTCTCTTGTTTCCATAACTCTCTCCTGCGTCCTTACGATGACAACCTGCAGCCCCTCCTGATTGGGCTGTCACCTTTGGGGCTTCCCGTCCCCTCCGGTGATATGATCACCCTCATTACATTAATAGAATTAAAATTCTATAATACAACCCGGGGAGCTTGTAAATCCTAATTCCCAAACAAAACGGCGCAAATCTGCTCAGACAGCATTGGCAGCGCATTACGCTTGCCCTTTTCACATATCAATGTTCACCCTCTCGGCACAAAAAAACCCCAAGCAACACAGTGTGTGCTGCTTGGGGTTTCAAGGTCGTCTTCCCCTGAGTGAGCGCCTGAAAACGGCGCCCCAAAAAGAGGGTTACTTGATGGCGGCGCCCTCTATGGACTCCTTGACCTCTACGGCAAACTCTGCCAGGTCGTCGGGGAGCTTGGCGTAAACCACCATAAAGGGTACGAGTTGGCCGGGACGCACCCGGGCGTTAATGTTATCATTGCCCAGTGTGGTCTTCAGCTTCTGGTCGATCTGCTCCATGGTAAGGCTTGCCAGCTCTTCATCGGTCATCATGTTGCCGGCGAAGAACTCTTTCCCCTGTACCTCACGGTTGTCCTTTGTAAAGAGACGCCCGGTGAGGCGGATGGAGTGCCGCGCCGTCTGATAGTTGTTTCTCACCTTCCCTGTGATAACGAAGAGGTCGCCCAGGTCAAGGCTGGTTACAAACCGCCCGGCCACATCCTGGGTCACGAGATTAAGGTTCCCGAAAGGATCTTTGATTTCAGGCCTCACCCAGTCGCTCACGCCGGGGATGCCGAGGGTGGCCACCTGCTCACGGGCCTGTTCCACCACGGCAATGGTGGGAATATCGATGCCTGTTCTGTCGCGGATCTTATCCCGCATGGCATAGACCCCCACAAGAATGGCAAACAGAAGGACCACCACCAGAAGGATGGTGAGGAAGATACGCAGACCACTTCCTCGGCCACCTCCCGAATCGAAGGTTTTTGACGCCTTCTCCTTGGGAGCGGCAGCCGCGATCGGTTCCTGATCATCATCGTCGATCTCGGCCAGTTCCAGCATGGGCTCCGTACTCACAGCCTGCGGAGCCGCAGCAACGGGTTCCGTCTCAGGCGCAAGGTCCAACTCGAGATTCAGGTCGATGTCCTCGTTCAGGTCGGCGGCAACATCCAGGGACTTGTCGTCTTTTTCAAGCATCGCCTCGATGTCACTGAAATCCGACTCATCCATCCCCTCCTTCGACAGGGGCTCCATCTCTTCCGTCTTCTCGTCGGCCTGAAAATCAAAATCCAGCTCCAGCTCAATGTCGTCGTCTTCGGGAGCGGACTCCTGAGCGGCCGGAGGCTCTTCCTGCAGAAGATTCTCGAGTTCGGAGAGGTCCAGTTCTTCATCCAGAGAGCTCTCCAGAGAACCCTGCATGGGCTCATCATCGTCGAGATCCAGGTCGAGGTCCATGAACCCTTCGCCCTCATCAGGAAGTGCACCGCCGCTTGCCGCGGCAGCCCCTGCAGCAACAGGCGCATCATCCAGGGTAAGGTCCAACTCACCGCCACCACCCAGGCTCACCGAGTCAAGTTCGCCATCGTCCAGGGAGAGGGAGAGTTCCTCTTCATCACCCGACAGGGCGATATCATCGGAGCCATCATCAAGGGAAAGGGAGATGTCTGAAAAGTCGAGTTCTTCCTCAGACCCTGCGGCATCGGCTTCCGGTGTAGAGCCCTCATCCAGGGAGAGATCCATATCACCGAAGTCAAAGGACTCTTCCGACGGCACATCAGGGGTCGAAGCAGACACCGGCTCATCGGTGAGGCTGGCCTCGAGATCGGAAAAATCAAGGTCATCCAGGGCCTCTTCGCCACCGGAGGTGTCGAGGGTCCCAGATTCATCCAATGCCAATCCGATATCTGACAGGTCGGCATCCTCTTCCAACCCGGCACCATTCAAATCGTCCCCGGTGAGAGAGGCTTCCAGGTCAGAAAAGTCCAACTCGTCATCGACCTCATCGCTGGGTATCGCGGGAGCAGGCCCCCCGTCATCATCCAGGGATAGATCAAGGTCGAGATCGGAAAGGTCGAAATCCTCAGGCGACATCGCAGCAGGACCCTCAGACAGATCAAGGTCGTCAAGGCCCAAATCGTCAAGATCGATCTCTTCGATGGACTCCTCGGGGGCCTCCTGCGGCACGGGTGCCGGTGCAGGCTCAGGTGCAGCAGCTGCTGCGGGGACGGCCTCCTCTGCTGGGTCCTCCCCAAAAAAGGAGTCATCGTCATCCGGCCCGAAGAGACGATCCAATTCGCGATCGAGCTCTTCAGCGAGATCGTCTCCTTCATCGAGATTCCGTGGCGTCTGGGCCTGGGGGGGTGGGGCGACAGGAGCCGGTTCTGGAGTGAGTGTCTCCGGTTCCACGGGAGACGGGGCAGCCGCTTCCGGAAACACTTTGAACACGTGTTTGCAACTTGAGCAGCGAACCTTGCTGCCCGTGGGTTTGATCAGCTTGTCATCCAGAACAAACCTGGAATCACACTCCTGACACGTGATAATCATGTGCGCGTCCCCTTTTCATAATTCAACCCGTCCTGTCAGTTGGCTCAATTTACATTTTTAAATGATATATCCCGGGAAGATTTCTGTAGTTTTCGGCATAGTCGAGGCCGTAGCCCACCAAAAACCCCTCGGGAATCACATGGCATGCGTAATCCACTTGAACTTCCATGGCACGGCGTTCTTTCTTGTCCAGCAGGGTGCACACCTTGACACTCCGGGCACCCTTGGACTTCAGGTAGTCCATGATGAACCCGAGGGTGAGCCCCGTGTCCACAATGTCCTCCACCACCAGAACATCCATGCCGGTGACATCCAGATCCAGCTCCTTGGTCACCGTGGCTTTCCCGGAAGACTCGGAACTTTTTCCATAACTGGAGACACCAAGAAAACCGAGCTGAACCGGGACCGTGATCTCCCGCGCCAGATCGGCCATAAAAATAAAGGCTCCTTTCAGAGCGCAAACCAGGGCCAGATTGCCATCCCGGTAATCGTTGGAGATAACCTCCCCAACCTCGGTGATGCTTCTGGCGATATCCTCTTTTGAGAGTACTTCAATAAGTTCTGACATTTTAACTACTTTATCATTACTTTATCGCTTGCGCCACACCTGTTTACATATTGCGTGACCACAAGAGACAATACGTTCCTGCTTTATAAACCAGCGAAACAAAGATAAACATCCGTTCATGGCCGTATCGCGATAACAGCCGGATGTCAATCATTTTAAGCCATTACAGCCCATTTTCCGCAAGATTCTCTACTACCTTCCGCTGACCATCTGTCAGGGTTTTTGGGATGGTGACGCCGATCCGAACAAACAGATCTCCCCTGGCTCCCCCTTTCATCTCGGGCAATCCCTTACCGGGAATCCTCATTTTTGTTTTGGGTTGGGTACCCGCGGGTACCTTGAGATTGATTTCACCACCCTCCAGCATTGGCACGGTGATGGTGGCCCCGAGAAGCGCTTCAGTGAGCCGGATCTCGATATCAAAAATCACGTTTTGTCCATCGGGAATAAACCCGCCACCGCCCACCACGCGAGACAAAATGTAAAGATCACCGGCGGGACCCCCGTATCGGCTGGGCTCTCCCTTTCCGGTTAACCTGAGCTTTTTTCCATCCACCAGCCCCTTGGGAATGCGGACATTGATGGTGGAGGACCCGCCCCCGACAGACAGGCTGCGGGTGGTACCGCTGTAAACCTCCGGCACCGTCAGGGTGATCTCAAGGGTCTGATCCGCCCCTTTCATCTGCCTTCGGCCCTGGAAGCCATGGCCTCCGCCACCGCCAAATGGCCCACCGAAACCACCACCGCCGCCGCCAAAACCGAACTCCCGGAAAATGTCGCCGACATCAAAGCCCCTGAAGATATCTTCCTGACTGTAGCGTTGTTGAAAACCGGAGGCCCCGTAGGTGTCGTACTCCTTGCGTTTGGCCGAATCGCTCAAGACCGCATAGGCTTCGCTGATCTGCTTGAACTTGTCTTCGGCGGCCTTGTCCCCCTTGGTTTTGTCGGGGTGGTACTTCATGGCCAGTTTGCGGTACGTCTTTTTAATCTCGTCATCGGAGGCGCTTCGCTCAACGCCCAGTACTTTGTAGTAGTCCATATCGTTTGATCCAATCGCAAGAGCCCGGCATCAGAGAGTCATTCCCATCCCCAGCCGTCGGGCCATACGTTATTGCCTTATTTTCATTCCCGATTGCTCATCCATCGAAGACCCAATCGCATTCGATACCAGGAAAATAGGTTCATTGGTCCACAGTGTCAAGGGATGTCCCCCTCTCTCCCAGGTCCATCGCAGCTCAAGCCCACCGTTATGACGTCAGGCGATCCAACCGAAGTCGCTGGCGCTCGTCAAACAAGCGACGGGCACCGACGGAAACAGCCAGGATGGCACCAAAGCCGGTTCCAGCACTGATGGTGAACATGATGAGAATTTGATATTTCACCGCCTCCATGGGGGGGCTTCCCGCCAGGATCTGGCCGGTCATCATTCCCGGCAGACTGACGATGCCTGCCACGGCCATGGCATTCAGTGTGGGAATCATGGCACTTCGAATGCTCTCTCGACGGATCTCGGTGATGGCTTCCCGCCAGGTCTGCCCAAGCAGCAGGCGCCCTTCAATGACAGCGCTGTCACGCCAGGCCGTGGAGGTCAATCGCTCCATGCCGATGGCGATGCCCGTCATGGTGTTTCCCAACATCATCCCCAGAAGGGGTACGGCATACTGGGGCGTGTACCAGGGGTCGATGCGGATCACCGTGGCCAGCACCAGGCAGGTGATGGAAAAAGAGGAGACGGTCATGGCCGCCGTACCGGTGGCAAAGCCCCAGATACCCGCAAGCCTCCGGGTCTGCCTGCTCATCACCTCCCACCCTGCCGTGGTCACCATCACCAAGGCAATCAGCGCCAGGAGCCAGGGGGCCGCATGGTCAAAAAGGGTCTTCAGCACCATCCCCACCAACAGCAACTGAATGGTGGTACGTAGCGCCGCCACAACGATTTGACGGGTCACCCCCAGCTTCATGCGAAACGAGAGGACGGCCAGGGCCACCACCAGAAAGGCCGCAATGGAGAGGTCCAAGGGGGAAAGGGTAATCATGCCGGTCATGCGACCTCCCCTGTCCCTGCATCATGCAAAGCACCGGTGGCATCAAGCACCACCACCCGCTGTGCCACACGCTTGAGCTGCTCTTTGCCATGGCCCACCCAAAGCACCGGGGCCTGCCGCTCCCGTGCGTACGCAAGGATCAGGGCCTCTACCTGCAGGGCACTGGCCTCATCCAGGTTGGCGGTGGGTTCATCCAGAATCAGGGCCATGGGCTCCCGGTCCAGAAGACGCAACAGGGAAAGACGCTGCCTCTCTCCGCTGGAGAGACGCTTTACCGGCCAGGAGAGAACCTCTTCCCGAAGCCCCAGCACGTCCGGCCGTACCTTTTCAGTGGCAAGAAAGTGCTCCCCCACTCCGTCAAGCCACCAGATGCTCTCACTTGGGAGCATGCCAACCTTGCGACGCCACTCCGGGGCGGAAAAGGTCCCGCGATCCATGTCACCAAGGCGCACACGACCCTCATGGGGTTCCATGTCCACCACGGCCCGCAGGAGAGAACTCTTCCCGATCCCCGATGGCCCGGAAAGCCCCACACAGGTCCCGGCGGGCACCGTGAGGGTCAGTGGGCCGAGCCCACGGATCACCAGGTTTTCGATAATGAGGTCCGCCCCCATGGCTTTAGTTCCCTTCCCGGTTCTTCAGGTGAACCATCAAGACCGAAATCGCCGCGGGGGTGATGCCGTCGATGCGCGATGCCTGCCCAAGGGAGACAGGCCTCACCTCCATGAGCTTGGCCCGCAACTCGTTGGAGAGGCCGTGGACAAGGGCGAAATCAAAATCCTCCGGCAGCCGGATCTTCTCCAGGTGCTTGAACTTCTCAATTTCGGCAAGCTGACGGTCGATATACCCTTCGTACTTCACCTCAATCTCCACCTGCTTTGCCACCCGGCCCTCCACCGGGACCTCCGGTGCCGCCAGCTGCGTCACCGCATCGTAGCCCATCTGGGCCCGCTTGAGGATCTGGTCCATGGGCACCCCGGTTTTCAACGGGGTGGTACCACGTTCAGTGAGGTAGGTGTTCACAGCGGCAGATGGCTTCACCACCACACTGCGAAGACGTCCTATTTCCCGGTCGATGGCCGCTTTGCGCTCACGGACCAGCCTGACGGTGTCGTCACTTACCAACCCCAGTTCGTGGGCTATCTCCGTCAGGCGGAAATCGGCATTGTCCTCACGCATCATCAGACGATACTCCGCCCGGGAGGTGAAGATACGGTAGGGCTCTAAGGTCCCGCGGGTGATCAGGTCATCCACCATCACCCCCATGTAGCCCTGGGAACGGTCCAGTACAAAGGGGGAGCGCCCTG
>Ga0193953_1000410_pt1 | contig 23869 bp, 21 predicted proteins | sample BB_4_MG_FD_140325 | JGI IMG/M metagenome (GOLD analysis project Ga0193953, IMG submission 140325) | Microbial mat bacterial communities from the Broadkill River, Lewes, Delaware, United States - BB_4_MG | ecosystem: Environmental > Aquatic > Freshwater > River > Microbial mats | place: USA... | reverse complement strand
GACAAAAACCTCAAATTTAAATCTTTTCGTAAGCGATAGCTGGAGACAATACCAATGTTCAAACCAGGCTTAAGCTGTATTACTTCACCATAGATGGGGCTTCCATCAGGCCTAACCCCAGCTCCGCTATTGTACACCCTAAAATCCATGGTATTAAAACCAATCAAAAATCCGAAATGAAGCGGACGCTCATCAAACGAGCGCAAATTGGCCACCTTCTTTTTATCCTTTTGGGCAAAAAGATTGAACGAAAATAAAAGACACAATAATAAGATGGATGCTCTCAACAGATTTCGTGTTTTAGTACAATGACATAACAGATAAATTGGAATTTTATTGTTTTATTTTTTCCGCCAGATAAATGGTGGCGATCCCCATGGTTTGCTTATAGCGTTTAATGGGTTTCAACCTTGCTTTCACCAGCTCCTGATCAAATCGTTCACCATCCGGAAATGTCAACACCGATTCGGGCAGATAGGTATACGCCGCTTTATCTCTGGAAATCAAACCTCCTAAAACAGGTAAGATGTATTTGAAATAAAACAGATAGAATTGCTTAAACGGAAAATATACTGGTTTCGAAAACTCCAGCACTACCATTTTTCCACCAGGTTTCAGGACGCGCCCCATGTCCGTTAATCCTTTGTTCAGGTTCTCAAAGTTGCGCACCCCAAAAGCCACTATCACCGCATCAAAGGTATTGCTTTCAAAGGGGAGGTTTTCCGAGTCTCCTTCCTGAACCGTCAACCACTGCGTCAACTCGCGATTGATAATTTTTTCATTGGCAACTTTCAGCATCTCGGTAGAAATATCCACACCAACAACTTTACAGTGGAGTCGACGATGCGCTTCCAGTGCCAAATCACCTGTGCCCGTGGCCACATCTAAAATGACAGGTTCCTTAATCTCCTTGAGTAAATTAATGGCCTTTTTCCGCCAAATCTTATCAATACCCAGGGATAAAAAATGATTTAAAAAATCGTATTTAGGTGCAATATTATTAAACATACCTGCCACCTGGCTCTTCTTGGAAGCATCAGAGGCTTTATAGGGTTTTACCGTCATTCTTTATAAATTAGATGGTCGCAAAAATAACATCCCAAACATAAAAAAGGGAATAAAAACCATTTTTTGGCTTATTCCCTCCTATATTTTTTTTCAAATAGGTTTATTTCAGCTGATCTGCCAACAGCGTTTTCAACTCTTCAAAATCATCTGTGTTAAAACCAGTACTCGCATAAACTACTTTTCCAGCCTTATCAATGACATAATTCCGAGGGATAGTATTAGCCGCAAATTGGCCATAGACCTCACGTTCCGGATCAGGGTAAAAAGGTAAATCCAACTTCCTGTTCACACGAAATTTCTCCAATTCTTCAGCCGAATGTTCGCGACCAATTACTAAGAGAACAAAATCCTTATGGTCTTTATATTTTTCCCAAACATCTTTCTGAAGATGTGGCAACTCCTTTACACAAGGTGGACACCAGGTGGCAAAAAAGTTAACCATAACCACTTTCCCTTTCAGATCTTCACTACTCAACACTGCTTCTTCACCTTGTAAACTAAAAACAGGAACGGCATCTCCTTTTTTAATTTTTTCGGATTCATCGGCTCTGGTAATAGTAAACATACCTACCACTAAACAAACGAATACCACTAAAACTATCTTTCCTTGTCGCATCTTTTCCTTCTCCTAATATTATACTATTTTCCTTCCACCCACTTTTTGAGACGATTTTCAAATGTTTTCTTCGATTCTTGTATATAACCGTACGATTCGTCATCAATACGTATTTCTCCTTTTGTCACATGACCTAAAATTGAAAACGGTACGCCTTTCTCCATCATCATATCCACAAAATCATCTTGTTTTTCAGGTGATACCGAAACAACAATGCGACTTTGGGACTCCCCAAATAAAAAGGCTTCTTTTCTTACCTCTGCATCAGAGGTAATGTCAAACCCAAACTCCAAAGGAATCGAACATTCCAACAAAGTAAAGAACAAGCCTCCGTTTGAAACATCGTGCACTGAACGCACTAATCCTTTTCGAATAAGATCCGAAACGGCATCCTGTACCTCCAATTCTTCCTGAACATTATAATAAGGAGGTGCTGAAAAATCAATATTCAAAATACTAGCCGCATATTCCGATGAATTAACATCATTTTGAGATTGACCAATCAGAAAAATCATATCTCCCTTATGCCGAAAAGACAAGGTTGTATGATGCTTTTTATCATCCACCAGCCCCACCATCCCAATCACGGGAGTCGGAATAATGGCTTTTAACTGCCCCTCTTCGGAGCGTTGATTATAGAAACTGACATTTCCACTGACAACCGGTGTATTGAAATCATTACAAGCCTTCGTAATCCCTTTAATGGACTGAACAAAGGACGTGTAAACTTCCTCATCTTGCGGGTTTCCAAAATTCAAACAATCCGACACCCCCAAGGGAGTCCCACCCGCACAAACAATATTTCGCGCTGCCTCAGCAATGGCAATCTGCGCACCGATAAAAGGATTCGATTTCATGTAAATAGAATTACAATCCATGGTTGCCACCAATGATTTTTCAGTTCCTTCCAAATCAATAAAGGCCGAATCGGAAGGGTACTTATGATTATTGGCTTCCTTATTAAAAATACGATCAAATTTATCCGTCAACCATTTTTTAGATGCCACATTAATGTTGTTTATAAGCACCTTAACCACATCAGGATAATGATCCGGCTCATTATACACATTCAGATTAATAGCCGGGTGTTCCTGATGATTTTCATGATAAGCCGGCTCATACATGGGGGCCAACCCACCTAATCCAACGTATCTGGATGGAATCCGAACCACATGCTTCTCCTTGTAACGGCATTCTACCTGATCGCCATCCGTTACCTGCCCCACAACACCAACCGACAACTCTAAATCCTGGGCTACTTTTTCGATGGCTGAAAGTTTATCGGGTTCAATACACACCAGTAAACGCCCCCAGGTCTGCGACAGTAATATTTCACGCGGCGTCATGGCATCTTCACGTTGGGGCACTTTTTCCAGATCCAATAGCACACCGCTATTTGCGCGCGCTGTCATGGCCGCTGCTGCACCTATGATCCCCTGATTAACGATGGCCTGCATCCCAACGACCAATTGGCCCTCAACAAGTTTCTGAATGGCACATTGAAGGTGCTTTTCAATGCTAACGTCCATCATCACATCCAATGAAACAGTTTTTGTTTCTATTTCAGCAATCATCTCCGGATCAAAAATATCAACATCAACCCCATCCGTTCCGGTAGCTGCTCCTAAAATCAAGATTAAATTACCAACCCCTTTCGCAACACCGGACACTAAATTTTCTGTTTTCGACACCCCAATGGCCATATTATTAACCACCGGTGCTGAATTATATCCTTTCGAAAAAGAAACCTCACCACCAACCACCGGAACACCAAACTGCTTTTCAAACTGAGTAAGACCTTCTGTTACTTCTTCAAATAACCATTTTGCAGTATCCCGCTTACCGTCACCCATTCTTAAAGAGCTCAATAAAGCCACTGGTTTGGCTCCCATGGATGTCAAATCCCGGGTGACCACCCGTAATCCGGTTGCTGCTCCTAAGCGTGGCTGAATAGCACACGGATGGTTATGTGATTCAACCTTAAAAACACACGCTAACCCATTACCGACATCAATGGCTCCGGCACTTTCCTTTCCCGCCTGAACCAACACATGATCAGCCGTTCGAGGTAGTTCTTTCAGCCATTTTAATGAATTTTTATAACTGGCATGCTCCGACCACAATTGAGAAAAGATCTCAAGCTCAAGGGCATTGGGATTGCGGGCTAGAATCTCCTTAATCTGATCAAATTCAGCAGATGTTAAATTCAACTTTTCGGCTTCTGCAATGGTTGGTATAGATGTATCCATAACACATAGGTTTAGAGCATTTCAATAAAAGGGATATAGGTTTTTTTTCTACTTTTACTTCACAATTAAAAAAGCTGAATGTAGAGTTCTTTTCAGTTATGAAAGTAGAAAAAATAACCCAAACTGCAAACAGCCTTAACTAAATAAAGCAATGAAACAATGAAACAAATAGCATTCGTAACAGGAGCCACCTCTGGTATTGGGGAAGCTACAGCCCTAAAGTTGGCAAGTTTAAAATACGATTTAATAATTACCGGCAGACGTGCTGATCGCCTGGAAGAATTAAAACAGCAATTAGAAAAGAAGTACGCCATAAAAGTGCTTTGTCTGAATTTCGACATCCGCAATAACAATGCAACAAAAGATACTATTAACCAAATGGATACTACCTGGAGAAACATCGACATTTTAGTAAACAATGCCGGATTGGCTGCCGGAGCAGATCCTATTCAAGATGGCCTATGGAGCGACTGGGAGCAGATGATCGACACCAATATTAAAGGCTTACTGTTTCTTTCCAAACAAATCATCCCATTGATGATACACCGTAAAAAAGGTCACATAGTCAATGTATCATCCATTGCCGGGAAAGAAGTCTATGCCGGAGGCAATGTTTATTGCGCAACAAAACATGCTGTTGAAGCCATTACTAAAGGAATGCGTATCGACTTGCTTAAACATGGTATCAAAGTCACTTCAGTAGCTCCGGGAATGGTAGAAACCGAATTTTCCATCGTACGCTTTCATGGGGACAAAGAAAAAGCCGACAATGTTTATAAAGGCCTAACGCCTCTTTTTGCCAATGATATTGCCGACACTATCGAATTTGTGGTAACACGACCACCGCACGTTACGATTAATGAAATACTTGTCATGCCTACCGCACAGGCCAGCGCAGTTTACAACCATCGCGAGGAATAAAACCGAATACAACAAACGGCTGAAAGTAAGACCTTCAGCCGTTTGTTGTTTAACGCAATTATTAGCACTAATTTCCCGGATGATAGACCTGTCCAATAAATAAAACAGCTCCGGTATCCTTTTCACGAATAGCAAACAAAAAGGGATGATCCACTTTAAACAGCAGTGGTGACCCATGTCCTTCAATTGAAGTATTAACCACCTCTACACTTGTCACAGCTGTCGCCTCACTCCCATCTTCATTTACCTCAACAAAAGTATTGTGCTGCACTTTACTAATAAGGAGATTACCCGGGCCAATTTCAGATAAGTCAGCACGTGAGGTAAACGCTGTTTTCATGCCTAAATCCATCAATGGTTCATTCAGCTTCTGTTTACACTCGAACGTAAACCTGGGCAACCATACTTCGACTCCCTTTTCAGTAAATGAACTCAAATAATCATTCCACTTTTGATCATCCAAACTTCCAACAATAGAAGAAACATCAACGCCTTCATTGGGTAAAATAACGATCATCTCAAAATGCCTGTTTCCATATTGCATTGCAATACCACTACAATCATCAGCAGAAAAATGCATCAGGTCTGCACTCTGCTTCATTGTTTTAGTTGTAATATATGTCCCATTTTCCAAATAGAACTTTTCATCACCGGTATCCTCCTTTTGAAATTTATATTTCCATTTACCTTTGAAATAAACGGCATTGATTAAGAACATCACATGATCATCGCTAATCCCCTTTACAATTTCAGGAATACGCCCTTTCGTTTGATCACTCACCCATTGATTGATAATGCGCTTACTTTCTTCACCTTGATTAAAATCAAGCGATTTGACCGCAGCATTATAAAAATCCTCATTGGTCTTAATGAACTCAGGATTGACACTATACTCTTGCCGATACCAAATAGAATTGGCAATGTTCATATCTACTTTCCTATCTGCATTTAATAAGGCTTGTCGAAGGAATTGATTCGCTTCATTTAACTCTCCTGCATTAGCGATATCAAATCCTAACATGTTAGTCATTTCATCACGTGTAACACCTAAAGCACCATTCCAGGTCATCCCCAAGGCCTGCGAGACGCTCAAGGGGGAGATCATAATATTCTGAAATTCTTCTGAATTTTTAATGGTTGATTTGAAAAGATCAAAACCAAATTGATTAGAAGACTCAACCAGCGCCTGGCTTTTCAAATCCAGATTAATGGGCTCATACTTGTTTGAAATTTCTTCCTTATGACAAGACGTGACGGTCAAACTGAATATCGTTAAAATAATAAGGGCTCTCATAACATCTATTTTATTATCATGACGATAATATGTCTAAAGGGTTGCTTACATCTCTGTTTTTTTTATTTGAAATAGAAAAAGCCATTTATGAGTTTGTCTCACAAATGGCTTACAAACGGTATCTGGTGATTTTGGCTATAACATCTCAACGGTTTGCGCGAAGGTAACGGTACCACGCACATTTACCATCACATCAACATGCACTCTTTTTTCTTCTTCTCCTTCCAATTCCACTACTTCAACAACATCTTCAATTTTAAATGTTATATCCTGCGATTCATTTCCTTTTGCAATGGCATCCAATTGAGCAACCAACTCGTCAACACCATCTTTCATTAGTTCATTTAACGGAGTCTGCTTCAAATCCTTATCCACCTTAATTTCATAATCCTCCAGAATCTGTTTGTATTCACCGGATGTCCAGGATTTAATAAATACATCGCAGGTTGCTTTCTGAACTTTATTATTAGCTAAGGGTTTAACCACAAACCAAAGCGCCTCAATATTCACACTTTCAATTTCACCATCAGTCTGATCTAACACATCATCAATTGCATTGCTAATATCAGAAGCCAGAATCGTCCCTTTAAACTCACTAACAACTTCGTTATCAACCGGAATTGTTATACTCTCTTCAAATGTGGGGTAAAACTTCAAGTCTTTCTCTCCACAAGCACCTAACAACAGCACCACCCACGCAAAAACAATTATCTTTTTCATCATCCTATAATTTTTAGTTTTTACTATTTCTCGTTAATTCCAATCCCTAAACCAACAGCAAAAGTATTTTGCTTGGCAATATTATAATCACCATGTATTTTTACCGGTCCCAAATTAACTCCTAATCCCAGTGTTAATCGCATGGTATTAGCCCCCTCCATTTCAAAGCTGATTTTATCACCTGGCTGGGCAAATGGATCGACACCACTGTAATCATACTCTACATCCACCTTACTGGATTCATACCCTACACCACCATAAAAAGTAAGAATCGGAATGGAATAACTGGTTTGCAGGTTGATAACCGTTGCTTTTGCATCCATGTAATCACCTACTTTAAATGACTGATTATAAAAACCCACTGCCAAATTAAGCGGTAGTAACGGAATATATTGATCCACACTATGTCGAATCCCCCATCCAAACACATCCACTTTACCTATATCATCCACATCTAATGACACATACCGAAGCGTTAAGTCCGTTCCAAACAGGGAACCAACCGTTAATTGAGGCATGGCCAAGGGCACCATATCCACATCAAAACCACCTGGAAAGGTATAATTTATCAGGCCACCTCCACCTTCAATGGGTACTGTTACACCATCAGTAGGACCAAAAACCGTTGGCACTTCATAAGGCCCTTGAGGCGGATACAATTCACTATATGTATAAGCCTGAAAATACTTGGCATCATTGGGTATGGAAGCCATTTGAACCACGACACCCAAATAAACCTGAAGGCCTTTCTTCTTAAGCTTGGCATTGTGAAACAATCCACTGTTAAAGTCTGCGGAGAAGGCATCTGCAAAGGGTTGCAAATACATTTTACCATTCTCCTTTGTATACTTAGATAAATAATCCTCCAGCGACTGAGCCTGAAGCATCCCGGTCATTAAGAAAGCTGCAACAAAAAAGGTTAGTTTTCGCATATCACATAAGTTTTCCTTCAATTTACAGCTATATTCAATGAAGGACAACAAAAAAATGATCAAGTTGAAAAAAAAATGGACAAACAAATTATATTGCCTGTCCATTGTTCATACTTTATATCGCAATTCTACATAAAACCCTGGCTCTTTAACACATCCATCAACACTTGACTAAAATGCTCATTATCGGCCTTTTTGTAGCGCACATCAGTAAACACCTGTGCTAATGATTCTTTATTATTTTCAGCTATAAATTCTTTGTTAACTGTCAGATTTTCCTTTTCGCTGTAAATTCGATTAATATCTTCTGCCGTGTAATCTTTATAGGTTTCATAATGAACCACAGCATCTAATGGTAAACGATCTACTTGCTCAGGTGTTTCATCCGGGTATCCCAGAGAAATGGTTGTCACCGGCACTACACCTTTCGGAAGATCCATTAAATCAATAATTTTATCTGCCATGTAAGTGGTTGTTCCCAGATAACAAATACCCAAGCCTTTGGATTCAGCTGCGATGCAAATATTTTGAGCCACCAACAAAGCATCAATCGCTGCGGTCATAAACGACAAGAAGTTATCATATCCCGGTTCAGCATTACGCTGCTGACACCATTTATTAAACCGATTAAAATCGGCGCAAACCGTCAACGTCACCGGAGCATTTACGATCATGGGTTGATTGAAGTGAAAAGGTGCCAATGCTTTCTTTTTCTCTTCATCTCGTGTAACAATCACACTATAAACTTGCATATTACCAGTTGTAGAAGCCCTTGTTCCTGCTTCCAATATTTGGTTTAACAATGCATCATCAATGTTCTTATCAGCGTATTTTCGAATTGTTTTGTGTTTCAATAAAAGATCAAGCATAAGTTATTGTTATAAAGATGATTTTATTATTAATTGACGAAATTGCATTAAATTTCAAATTTATAAAATGATATTCTCCCAACCCAATGAAAAAGAAATTGATTACGCCGGGGAGAAAAAAAACACCCCGCTACCTTCTTGATGGCAACGGGGTGTTTTTAATTGTCTAATAATTCGTTATAACTTAAATTTTTGAATAACTTGTTTTAGTGCATCAGCTTGTTTGGTTAGTTCCGTAGCAGTAACTGAATATTCTTCCGCCGCCGCTGCACTATGCTGGGTACTTTCATTAATCTCCTGGATGGAAGTATTAATTTGCATCGCCCCATTATTTTGCTCCATTCCTGCAGTAGCTATCTCACGCACATAATCAGCCGTTTTCTCAATATCCGGTAACAATTTCTCCACTCGATCCCTGACATCCGAAGAAGATACCAACACCCCTTCTGCTGATCCAGTAATACTTTCAGCAGCTTCTCTACTTTTTTCGGCCAACTTACGAACCTCCGCCGCCACAACTGCAAAACCACGACCTGCATCACCAGCCCGACTGGCTTCAACAGCTGCATTCAAGGCCAAAATATTGGTTTGAAATGCAATGTCAGAGATCACCGAAACCTTATTCGCAATAAGCTCAATATCCTGATGTGACTGCCGCACGGCATTCCTGGTATGATTCAACTCTTCTTTTACTTGTATAGCAATACTTTCAGTCTTTTTGGCATTCTCGGTATTGGCGGCAATATTAGCAGCCATCTCTTCCATGGCTGATGCTACCTCCTCAACTGCGGCTGCCTGACGATTGGCCATGGAGGAAAGCGCCTGTGAACTCTCATTAAGGTAAGTAGCTGTTCCACTCACCTCGTCTCCACTTTTATGCAACCCCAAAGCCATTTGACGAATAGAATCTGCCATTTGTTTAAGCGATTTTGCTAAATCACCTATTTCATCATTTCGTTGAACCTCCATTTTAGCAGCCAGATTGCCTTCATTAATCTGCCCTGAAAACCAGGTAAACCCATTCACCAGTTTTACAACACTCCCAGCAACAGCACGTACCAGAAAATACATGATCACCAGGCCAATCAGGCCAATAATCAAAATTAACCGTGTTGTTGTTCGCACTTCATTCACAATATCTGCATGAGGTGTTACCACCGCTAATGTCCAAGGTGTTTTTGTATTACCTACTATGACAGGAGCAAAGGCATAATAGTTCTTTTCACCATTTATTTCAGCTAAAAAAGACAAACCCACACCTTTAGCAATAACACTTTCTAAATCATAGTTCTGACTCAATTCAGGAAATAATACCTGAGCTTTCTCCCCAATCATAGCAGGATCCGGCGCTGTAATAAACTGCCCATCATTAGCGATGAGCATGGCATTACTAGATGCGTATGGCTTAGCTTTATCGGTTATCGCTTGGTAACGTTTCAAGTCTATATCCAAACCGGCAATTCCAATAAATTTATCACCATCTAAAATTGGCACAGAGACACTGGTAATAAGGGTATTATTTTTACCATCTTCGGTAATAGAATACCAATAGGGATTAATAATTGATTCTTCTTTAGAATGTTTCAAATCATAATAGGAAGTCCCTTCCTCATCCCCTTCCATATTTTTATATACCTGCGTAATTCCAAATTCATTACCCAGCTTATAGGCAGAGACTGATAACCTTCCATAATCCTTATCATACCCGGATTGAAAAGCACTTAACTCAAAACTTGTCCAAACACTTATGTATTCAGGTGTATTTTTTTGAACACTAAGCAGCATTGACATATAGGTATCCATCCTATGACTTTCATCTACATCCCTATAACCTCTAAAAGCATAAGCCAAAGACCTTGAAACACCAATATCGATATTTAGCGAAGCTTTCACTTCCTGCGCTTTTTCCCGCACAGCAGTATCAACCAAACGAAAAGCTTCTTTAGTAGTGTGGTTCGTATATCGATAAACAAAAAATCCCATAGCCCCGGCATAAATTAATGCCGTAGCTCCTAAAACAGATAGCTGAATGCGATTGCGGTACTTCATAAAACAGGTTGTTTACTAAATAAAGAAAAGAATATTTTCTTTATCACAAATTCATTTTCCCACATTATTAACGGATATAAGCAAAAGAAGTTACAAAACACAAGCCTATTAATCCGATAGCAATGCATTAAATCAAAAAAAGGATCTCCTTTGAGATCCTTCACATCCAATCCAACAACAACTAAATTATTTAGATGATATTTAGCTTTTTTAGTTCTGCCACCAACAATGCCTTTCCTTCATTGCTCATGGGACACATGGGGGATCTGAAATATTCCTCCATTAATCCCATTTCCGCCAATGCTGTTTTGACAGGAATAGGATTTGATTCGATGAACATTAAATCCATTAAGTGTCGATATTTAAAAAATAATTCACGAGTTGATACCACATTACCAGTTAATGAAGCCTGCATCAATTCCCGAAATTGAGCTGGCAGCACATTAGCTATAACAGAAATACAACCATCCCCTCCCAGCAAATTAGCCGAAGATGCCAAAAAGTCATCTCCGCTATAAATTTTAAATCCCGCAGGACGAAGCGCTATCAATTGCGCCATGATATTCAAATCACCACCCGCCTCTTTGACACCAACAATGTTGTCAAAGTCATTTGCTAACCTCAGAGCCACTTCAACAGAAATTTTTGACCCGGTTCGTGAGGGAACGTTATATAAAATTATAGGTACACTTACCGCTTGTGCAATATTCGAGAAATGCAGGTACATCCCTTGATCTGTTGGTTTATTATAATAAGGACCAACCACCAAAATTCCATCCACACCAGCTTCCTGAGCCTTTAACGAATACTTAATACATTCTGAAGTTGAATTACTGCCGGTACCGGCTATGACAGGGATTCGCCCCTCCACCCGATCAACGGTATGCTTAATCAAAAAGGCATCTTCTTCTTGTGTCAGAGCAGGTGTTTCACCAGTTGTTCCACATACAACGATACCGTCCGTACCTTGCTCTATATGCCAATCGATCAATTTATCAAAGGCATCCACATCAATTTCACCTGTGGCCTTAAAAGGAGTTACCACTGCAACTATCGAACCTGTTAAATCAAACTCTTTCATTTCTTAAGTTTTAGTATTAAAAAACTGAAATACTATTGATGGAAAAAGAACTATCTTTAAAAGACAATATGAGCTCCAGTACTTCTTCTAACTTTAATACAGCATCAAAACTATTAAAAGATTTACACGGCAAAAAATTTTTCAACAAAAAAAACTTCTTTATAACACTTTGTTAATATTTTAACATTGCTTATATTTGTACCAAATTGAAGTTGTTATGAAGACCGTAAGTCAAGCAGTAGAAGCCGTTATTAAGGTAAAACCATTTGTAATCGAAGCCCTTTGTGAAGGTTTATTGAATATTTCCTCCCTGGCCCGACAAATACAACCCATGGTAGAGAAACTCACCGAAAAACCGGTTAAACAAGGAGCCATTGTCATGGCCTTGAATCGTCTGGCTCCGCAGTTAGATTACTCTTTAAACCGAAACCTGCAAAAACTGCTGGAATCGTTAGGAGATATCATTGTACGATCAAACCTTACTGATTACACTTTTAAAAATAGCAACACCATCTTTCATAGCCACACACGGGTTATGCAGGAAATCAGTAACCAACAAGATGTATTCTACACGTTAGTAAGAGGTGTATTCGAATCGAACCTGGTGGTTAGCTCAGCCTATGAAAACCTGGTGGATACCCATTTTAAAAAAGAAGAATGTATCTACAAACAAGATGAACTCTCGGCGATTACACTAAAACTACCTGCCGGAAATGTGCAAATAACAGGTTTTTACTACCACATATTAAAGGCCATTGCCTGGGAAGGCGTTAACATCAAAGAGGTTATCTCGACTACCAATGAATTTACCATCATTGTGAATGATGAGGATGTAGACCGCGGATTTACAATCTTGAAAAATTTGAAGACGGCTTATAAACAGAAATAATCAAATCTCAATACCTTAATTTTACCCTATTGATGAAACCCAAAACTTTGCTTTTCAAAATTAAGTCAGTTTTACAAAAATACTTTTAACTAATAAAATACTACGACATAAACAGACTTGCTTGCGAGTGGATCTTAAGTGTGTCCTTAATCTATCGATTAGAATACTATAACTAAACAACCAATAAGGACTGAGAATCAAAGTCAATATATTTTTTAGTTAACAACATTGTCGTTTCAGAAATCATTATCTGCTAAGACTCTCGCATACTGTGCATTTATATGTGAAGGTTATTTTACCTCATGATTTATGCAGGTGCTACTTTCAAAAGTTTCTTACAATGAAATAAAGCTCTGGAAACGTATCACTTGCATGTATTTACATATCTTAACAAATAGAGAGTATCGATAAATATTGACCCGAAGGCTATTTAACAATTTTTTTTCTTAAATTTTTGTAATAAAAATAAAATACTTTTTATATTTGCTTTCAGCAAGGCCTTGCTAAAAATAATTTTGTCCTGCTTACAAGAAAAAAGGCTGACCGGTATACTTAGTTTGACGGCAAAGAAAACCAGCCAGCCCGGATGCCGTATGGCAGGTGCAAAGTTAACAGTTATTTTAATTTCATTTATTAACTTTTAAACTTTTGTACGATGAAAAATTTAGATTTCGATCAAATGGAGTCCATCCAAGGTGGAGTTTCAAAAGAAGAGTATTGCGGAACAGTTAAAATGATTCTTGAAAACGGAGCTGAAACACCTTCGGCTGAAGTTTGTGAAATCATTTATAATATTTGCGGAGCAATGTAAATCACACACTTAAACAGAGAGGAAAGCTTTCCTCTCTGTTCATTTTAACGCCATTTTCGTTCGAATCCAAATCTACTCATAACCATGCCATTTATTTACCGTCTATTGGTTGCCGTGATGTTATTTACCATCGCAGTCCAGCCATTACATGCCCAAAAAACGCCTGATCACACTCTAAAAGGAGTAATCTACAGCACGATAGACTCTCTTCCGATTCCCTATGCATACATCGGAATACCCCAACTGGGAATTGGAACCTCTACCAATATAAACGGGCAATTTGAACTGCACTATGATTCACCTATCCAGGATACGTTATCTATCACGCATCTTTCATATGAAAAGAAAAAACTAATTCTGCCAGCAACACCAGCAAATGATACAATTCTTTTTTTAACCCCAATCGCTTTTGAACTACCTGATATAACGGTATTATCGGATGATTCAATCGCCAAAATTGCTCAAAAGATTAAAAGGAATTTTCGAAAAAACTACCCCACTTCTCTCCACTATTCAAGTCTTTTTTACAGAGAAATTATTTACGATGCAGAATCCAATACTGCTAGCCGCTTAATTGAATCAACCGTAGGCATTGAAGATAAAGGATACGGTACCCCAAATGATAATATTAAGGCAGAAATTATAGCCATCAGGAAATCTGATGACATAGATAAAGACAATACTTCAGTATGGGTTTCAATATTACAGAAAGCCTTTCCAGAAACTCAAAATGATTTTTTCAAATTACTCAATAGCAACCCCTTAAGGCGTTACCGTTTTTCTGACAAACGCAAAGGCACCAATAATGCCAACGACTTTTGGGGCAAAAATCTGATTGACATGGCCTTAAACCGAGGAGATTTGAAGATTACCGGATCTCATCACACTGATTCCGACACCTTCATTCACCTGACATTTGAGCAACCTGGCATATTCACACATAAAGGAACATTTACAGTTAATACAACAGATTTTGCTATTGTTGACTGGACGCATCAAGTGATCTTAAAAAATGGAAAAGTATTACGGGACTTTACCTACAAATACTATAAGAATAATAAAAAGTACTACCCCTATTTTTACAGAGGCCTAACAGCGGAATACAATGATGATCTTGTAACCTTTAACCATGTCCAGACATTGGTTTTCACAGAGCATTTTGAGAAAAGGAGAAATATCGAGCGAATTAAACGATCGACTATGATCTCAAATAAAGGTGATTTTTATAAAAACACATCTGAATATGATGCTTCCTATTGGGCCAATCAAAATATTCTTTTACAAGAACCATTAGGAGAAGAAGACATTGAAAGTTTGTCAAAAGTAACTCAAATAGAAACTCAGTTTAAAAGAAACGGTAATGAGCCTCGTAATTAATTTTTTTCAGCGCATAAAGGCACGTCAGGTAGTTGTTATTTTTCTATTAGTTTTATTTATTGAAAAATACATTTCATACTATCTAATGTGCACAAAAACAGGAGAAGCTACCTTCAACTTCAAAAACTTCTTGATATACAATTATAGTTTCAACACGATATTAGAGCTTCTAAGGGTCTTTTTCATAGCTATTTTGATATACATTGGCTATTACATCATGAATTCAACAATCAACTTAAAATCTATCGTTAAAGCTGTAACATTTGCTTCATTCGCGTACTTTCTAAAATATCCGTTTCTTTATTATTGGAGTGTAAATAGAACCTCCTATACAAAAGAACAATTCTCTGAAAAATTTACGCTCAAGCTATCCGCAATAACAGAAACTTCTTCGCAAAACGAACTGATACATTCTCTATTTGAAAGCGTTAATCTTTACGATTTTATTTTTCTCAGTCTTTTAATTCTATTCCTTTGCATTATCGCAAAACACAAACTATCAGCTACTATCAAAACTATAAGTTACACATTCTTACCTGTAGTATTCCTTTTTAAACTCGGTTTTATCTTATTAATATTTGTTCTCTAATGAAAGTCAGAATTCGCATATTTATTTTATTAATTTCCATACTATTAATAGGCATCACGTGGGCTTTATACCACCTCAGCATACAAAAAAACAACCTTGATAAAGAGTTAAAAGAATACTGTGCTAAAGATTTCGAATTTTACAATTCACCTATGGATTCGAGGATGAAAGTGTTCATACTATTCAGCACAAAATGTCAGCTTTGTGAATTAGACGCAAAACGCCTTCAAAAAATTCATACCAAGTATCCCAATATCAGTTTTACCTGGCTATCAACTGAAGATTCAATCACCATCCATTCATTTAAAGACAAATTAAATTTCAATAGCCGCAATGTCTGTTTTGGGCGAATAAAATCAGAAATAGCTGTAGATAAATACCAACTGGATTCACCACCTGCATTTATTATATACAAGGATTATGAATTATTCGAAATTCAGAATGGCATCCTAAACGAATCAACTTTAGAAGAGCTAATCCAAAATTCTTAATGGACTCCAAAACAATTTCTAAGACCTTCACCAGGCAGCATGATCAAAGTGACTGTGGCATTGCTTGTTTAATAAGTATAATTAAATTCTATAATGGTGATATCAGACCCGAACAACTCAAACAGTGGAGTGGTACGACCAAACAAGGCACTACTTTATTGGGCCTGTATCAGGCAGCTCGTAAAGCCGGCTTAAAGGCAAATGGATGTCAGGGGGATATCGCCTCTTTAAAGCAACAAACCACGCCGGTTATATTACACCTTAGCTTAGAAAACAAATTAGATCATTATGTGATCTGCTATGGGATTACCAATGATATTGCCACAATCGGAGATCCGGGTCGCGGAATAATAAAAATGGACTGTGATCAACTTAACGCCTTGTGGCACTCTAAAACCTGTTTAATTACGGATGTTTCAACGGACTTTATACCGTCGTCTGATCGCAAAAAAAAGAAACGTCAGTGGTTCCTAAATATTATTGAAAATGATGTTCAAGTACTTTTTGCATCCGTTATCCTGGGTTTACTAACAGCCACTTTGGGTTTAACATTAGCTATATTTAATCAAAAACTAATCGATGATATCCTTCCGTCTCACAATCATCCCAAGCTGGTTGCAGCAATAATTCTATTAGGCCTATTACTCTTAATTAAGGGCGGCTTAAAAACCGTCCGGCAAAAAATTTTATTAATGCAAGGAAGGAAATTTAACGTAAAAATTGCGACACGTTTTTTCTCAACCTTACTAAAACTACCGAAAACATTTTTTGATTCAAAAAAATCAGGGGATTTAATTGCCCGACTCAATGACACCTCAAGAATCCAGCAATTCATAACGCAAACCATTGGTAATTTATCCATTGAATTTATTGTATTAACGGTTTCACTATTCGCCATCTTCATCTATAATGCCTACGCCGGAATGATAAGTCTTTTCATTGTTCCTGTATATGGCTTTATAATGATAAAAATGAATCGAACGATTAAATCCAGACAATTACAGGTACTCGAACATTATGCTCACTCAGAAAGCTTTTACCTTAATACATTACAATCCATTGAACCTATAAAAGATTTCGCGAAGACAGATCTCTTTGGAGCTAAAAACAAAAACATTTATCAAAATTTTCAACATAAAGTATTTCAACTGGGAAATATCTCTATAAAACTAAGTTTGATTTCAGAAATTATAGGAGCGATCTATATCGGATCGATTGCAGGTTTAGGAATATTTCAAGTCGTTAATGACGAAATGAAAACCGGCGCCTTATTAGCCATTATCACCATCGCCTCTTCCATTGTCCCCACAATTACAAGTTTACTTTTGAAGCAGTTAAATTTTCAGGAAGCACTACTTGCTTTTGATCGAATGTATGAATTTATTGACATTCCATCTTCAGACAACTCACAAAAAATGACTTCTGCAAACATACTTCCACTTGAAATAAAAAATGTATCCTTCAGATTTCCAGGACACTCTACATTACTTAAAAACATAGATCTAGCCATCCATAAAAATAAAATCACAGCTCTCCTTGGTGAAAGTGGATGTGGAAAAAGTACTATGACACATCTAATAAAAGGAGACTATGAAATTGAAAAAGGTGAAATTCTTTTCAACAATACACCAGTAGCCAACATCGATACAGATGAACTAAGGCAGCGCATCAGTATTGTTCCGCAAACCATTAACCTGTTTAATGACACTATTCTTTTTAACATTTTATTAGAGGAAATATCAAAAGAAAACACTGTTAAAACCATTGAGGAACTTAATCGTATCGGCCTACTCTCCTACTTTGATCAGTTTCCTCAGGGGCTCCTGACAAAAGTAGGTGAAGATGGTATCAATTTATCAGGCGGTCAAAAACAAGTCCTCGCTGTAGCCCGAGCACTAATTAATCGCCCCCAGCTACTTATTCTTGACGAGGCCACCTCTGCCATGGATCAGCAAACAGAAGCCTATATATTCAGTCTTCTCAAAAAATTAAACAATAATATTGCCATTCTATTCATTACTCATCGCATACATATCTTACATGAATTTTCAGATGAGATTTATATACTGAAAAACAAAACAGTCGAAATCAGCGGTACACCTGAAGAACTGATGGAAAGCTCAAATTATTATAGTGACTTTTGGAATCAACTATCTACTCCAAAAACACTGCCAATATGAACTTTATTCAGCTAAAAAGTAACCTGGAGATTGCATGGGATAGTCTCAAGCAGCATAAAAGCAGAAATATTCTTACTGGATTTGGCGTAGCTTGGGGGATTTTCATTCTTATAATCTTAGTTGCAGCCGGACAAGGATTACAAGAAGGAATTATGCGTATTTTTGGCAACTACGCACAAAACAGTCTCTGGGTATATGGTGGTTATATCGAAACTGGAATGGGTAAAAAAAAGCAGATCCTCTTTGATCGCAACTTAATAGAAAACCTGCAACGAGTATATCCGGAAATTAAAGCAATAAGTGCCCAAAAAAGCTTTCCAGGTCATCTGATTAGCAACGACCTTTTTTCTGGAGTATTCAATTTAACAGCAACTGATATCGACTACTTCTCCATCAAACTTCTAAAACTATCATCTGGTCGAACTTTCAATAAATTGGATAAGATGAACAATCGAAAAGTGGCTGTTATTGGTGAACATGTTGCAGAAGAACTATTCCCGAACGAGTCTTCAATAGGAAAATTCATACAAATTAAGGGCACATGGTTTAAAGTAATAGGACAGCTAAAACAAGGATCATTATTTGATCAAATGGAACAACGTAAAGTTTTTATTCCTTTTCAGTGTTTGCGTGAGTCTATCATTTCGCAGCCTACTTTTTCTGAGGTGGGACTTGTGCTGGATGAACATCAAAATATTGACAAGTTTGAAGACTTTCTAAAAAACTACTTATCCCGCCGATATTTGTTTTCACCAAGCGACAAAAAAGCACTTTATATCTTTAATCGAAAGGATCAAATTAAATCATTCAAAACACTTTTTGCAGGTCTGCATATTTTTCTTTGGTCAATAGGCATTAGTTTACTAATTACCGGAATGGTGGGTATTAGTAACACCATGATTATTGTCGTACAAGAGCGTACTAAAGAGATTGGGATTAGAAAAGCAATGGGAGCCAAAGCGAAACAGGTATTATTTATGATACTCACGGAAAGCATTGCAATCACACTTATTTCAGGTATTATTGGTCTGTTGGTGGGGATCCTTCTATCAGCTCTCATCAATTTATTAATCGCCCCATCTTCTGATGACACCAATCACCTAATTCAAGGATTCTCAATAAACCTTTCAGTTGCATTTTCGGCCATTACCGTTTTAATATTATCAGGCAGTATTGCCGGCCTTTTCCCTGCCCGAAAAGCAGCAGAAATAACACCTGTGGAAGCTATTAATCATGAAACCGTATAATTCGAGATGAAAAAAACACCCTATATAATAATTCTGATTCTAGTCGCTTTTGCTACCCTAATAGTATATGCAACACAAGGAACCAATCCCACAGCTCACAATTCAGTTACTGTCACCAAAGGTCCCATTGTCCAATCTATCAGACTAACAGGAAATTTGATACCTGAAAAAGAAGTGGAAATAAAATCACGATTATCGGGTATCATGGAAAGTGTGTATGTGCATATTGGGCAGAAAGTCAAAAAAGGAGATCCCATCGCTAAAATTCGACTAATAGCCGATCCTCAAAGTGTAGAAAATGCCACTAAAAACCTGCGGACAGCTGAAATCCAACTAAAAACCGAATTAGACATTTTTCTAAGGAATAAGGAATTGTTTGCCAATGGAGTTATTCCCCAAAGTGATTTTGAAGAAACAGAACGTCAATATTTAATAAAAAAGGCTGATTTCGAATCAGCAAAGCACCAACTCGAGATTGTTCGCAAAGGTTATAAAGCTGGTAATAAAGATATCTCAGATCTCGTTCCTGCTACATTAACAGGTACCATCCTTGAATTACCACTGAAAGAGGGTGCTAGTGTGACCGAGCGTAACAATTTTAATGATGGTAGTACTATAGCCATAATGGCTGATCTGGATCACTTCATCTTTGAGACTCAAGTAACCGAAACAGAAGTTGTTAAACTAAAGCATGGTAAAAAATTCAATTTAACTCTAAACGCCATAAAAAATGAAATTATTCAGGCAGAATGGTCACTCATACATCCTAAAGGGGAAACAGTAGATGGCATTGTTAAATTTCCGGTTCAGGCACGCCTAATGAACATTCCTAATCACATAGCCATTAAACCTGGCTTTACAGCTTCAGCAATTATTGAATTAGCAAAAGACTCTAACGCGATAGTAATTGAAGAACGCTATATCAAATTTAGAAACGATAGTACATTCATTGACATTTTAGAGCATAATGAAATTAAAGAGCAACATATACACCTTGGTATATCTGATGGTGTCAAGACATCAGTAGAAAAAGGATTAAAAGAGGGAGATAAAATAATTAAACCCTAACTCCCTCCTTACTATATAACATCTTGATTAGCTATTGACAATTAAAACTCAACAGGAACAACCAAACTACAACATACCGCTTTCCCCCTTTGTTTTCCAGGATTCCATTCATCCAACTTTCGAACTATCCGGATGGCTTCTATGGCCTCTGGTGATTCCTGATGTTCCAGCGCCTTTACCTGAATCGCTTGACCTTTTACATCAACAATAAACTCCACTTTTACAGAACCTGATAAACCTTTCTCTTTTCCGATCTGAGCGGCCAACGTATACAAACTAGCAAAATATCTTTCCATTCCTCCATTGTATTCAGGCATTGTTTCAACCACATAAAATTCCGGTTGACCGTTAACTGGCGAGGGTGGAGGTAGTGGAGGAAGCATTTTCTCATTTCCATTATTAAGTGGAGGCGGCGGTGGTGCCAGTTTACCTTTATATTTATTCCGGAAAACACCTGGCTTCAAAAGATAAGATTGCTCTGCCATCATGACTTCAATTCGATCTGACTCACCCACTAATACTTCTTTTGTGGCAAAACCAACAAAAGAAATTACCAAAACATCCCCTTTAGCTACATCCAAAGAAAAATGACCATACTCCTCTGCCACTGTACCTGTTGTTGTACCTTTTATGATGATACTGGCACCTGGCAGCCCCGCACCTACTACTTTAGGTAATCTTTCCTGCGTTTCCGGATCTTCCACCAAAGTTGTATCCACACCTGATAAAACAATACCATGGACTTTAAAAGTCTTCCTGGCCGATTTTCGCATGCTTATTAAATCATTGGCCTGTTCAACCTCATTATTACTAAACTTATACTCAGGCTCACTAAAAGCCCAAAGAGTAAAACCTAAAATAGGCATTAAGAGCAGCAGTTTAAGCTGCTTCCATTTGGAAGTTCTTACAATTTTCATCATTTTTAGTCGTCGTTTGTTTTGGGAGATGCGGAAGTGATTTGCTAGCACTGTTGCTTCCGCCCCCATTGTTTCACATATAATTGTTTGCAAATAATTCTCCATTTTAAAACCAGCATTCAAAACCCCTCTATCTGCTAGAAACTCAAGATTTTGTTTGACATCCTTACCATAATACCATGCCAGTGGATTGAACCATTGAAAAGCAATAAACAGTTCGCACAAAAACACATCAATCCAATGATATTGCTTCAGATGAGTTTGTTCATGAATTAACATAGCAGCCCCTTCCCTTTTTTGATAATCGAGCTTATTCAAAAAAATACGGTTCACAAATACAAAAGGAGTTTCTACATCAGGGTGTACCATAACTTTTGATCCATTCCAAGTAATCTCCCTGGCTTTACTTCTAATCCACAAAACTTTAACCGTTTGAATAATCAACCGCAAGCACATTAGCCCTGCAACCAATCCGTAAACCCAAATCAGATATCCATACCAATTTGTATTGATTACTCCCTGACTATCTGCATCCAAAGAGGTACCGGACGATGTATCAATTGGCGTAAAGAAATTTCCGGAATCAGTAGCTACTCCATCCAACAACACTGTATATCTAAAATGAATAAAAGGCAGAATAATTGCCGATACTAATCCGATTAAAAGAAAAAGACGATTCATTGCAAAGTGGGAATCCTTTCTGAGAAACAGAAAGTAAACCAGCCAAAATAAGCCTATAACCATTGATGATCGAAACAAACAATTACTCCATTCCATAATCTTCTTATCTAAAATTCTACCCTGGACAAAATCCTATTTCTCCATATTCTTATCATTAACTTCTTTCAGCATCGCTTCTAAATCATCCAGGCTCATATCATTATCTTTTGCGAAGAATGTGGCCAGGCGCGTGAAGCTACCGCTGAAATAGTTTTTTAAAAGATGTTTAACCTGGTAGGATGAATAGGCCTCTTTACTCACTAAAGGATAATAAACATAGGTAGTCCCAATAGCTTTATGATCCACAAATCCTTTCTTCTTTAAAACTTTCAATACAGTTGCTACTGTATTATAAGCAGGCACTTTCTTTTTAAATCCCTTCAACACATCTTTAATAATGCCTTCCTCCAATTCCCACAATATTTGCATTACTTCCTCTTCAGCTTTTGTCAGTTGTTTCATCGTACGACCATTTTTTCTATTATCAATCATTTCTGTAAAAACAAACTACTACAAGTTTAATACTATTTTTTTAGTATTGCAACTATCTTTATAGTATTCCTTATTTCTTAAGATTACATAAAAAGAATAATCATTACTTTTCTAAAATAAAACCCTTATCTTTTCCCTTTCAATCAAGTCCTTCAATTCAAAATCAGTAAGAAATGATACATCGAAAACTGAAAAGGATCGGCATCATCGCCTTAACAGCGACGATTCTTCTCGCCCCGGTAGCTTCATCCGGGCAAAACAAATCCAAATCAAGCCATTCAACTGCTACAGACACCCTTATTAATAGCAGTTTGGTCTCAGGATTAAAATTACGAAATATTGGCCCGGCTTTTACATCTGGCCGAATTGCAGATTTTGCAGTAAACCCCAACAACCATTCAGAGTTCTATGTGGCTGTTGCCAGTGGTAACATATGGAAAACAACGAATAAAGGAATTTCCTTCGAACCTGTCTTTGACAAATATGGAGCCTATTCCATTGGGTGCCTGGCTATGGATCCCAACAATACCAATGTTGTTTGGGCAGGAACGGGGGAAAACAACCATCAGCGCGCCTTAGGTTATGGTGATGGAGTATACAAAACCGTGGATGGAGGAAAGACTTGGAAAAACATGGGCTTGAAAGAATCACGCCAGATAGGTATGATTCTCATTGATCCTGCCAACACCAATGTTGTGTATGTAGCTGCAGAAGGATCAGCTTGGGGATCAGGTGGTGATCGTGGTTTGTTTAAAACTATTGATGGGGGCGCCAATTGGGAAAAAGTATTGGACATCAGTGAACATACTGGTGTAAATAACATCATTTGCGACCCTCGCAATTCAAATATTCTATATGCCACAACTGAACAACGGCGTCGTCATGTGCATACCAAGATTGGAGGAGGACCGGAATCCGCTATTTATAAATCGGAAGATGCCGGTAAAAACTGGCGAAAATTAACCAGTGGGTTACCTACCGAACACATGGGGGGAATAGGTATCGCCATATCACCTCAAAATCCGGATGTAATTTATGCCATCATCGAAGCTGCCAATAAAGGAGGTGGATTTTTTCGCTCCTCAGATCGTGGGGAATCCTGGTCGAAAATGAGCGATCATCATTCTAGCGGCCAATATTATAATGAGATTTTTTGTGACCCCATTGAATTTGACAAAGTATATTCAGTAGAGACCTTCTCTCATGTAACTAACAATGGCGGAAAAACATGGAAACGCATCAGCACTAATGATCGCCATGTAGATGATCACGCCTTGTGGATTGATCCT
>Ga0193953_1000408_pt1 | contig 23925 bp, 25 predicted proteins | sample BB_4_MG_FD_140325 | JGI IMG/M metagenome (GOLD analysis project Ga0193953, IMG submission 140325) | Microbial mat bacterial communities from the Broadkill River, Lewes, Delaware, United States - BB_4_MG | ecosystem: Environmental > Aquatic > Freshwater > River > Microbial mats | place: USA... | reverse complement strand
TATTAGTGTTTTAAAATTAAAACTCTAAGTTTATAGACGAAGTTTATATTATTATATATAGTAAACTATATATAACTCTTATTCTTCATATCTAGTTTATAAAAATTACTCTCATAATTCTTTTAAACTTGATTTATTTATCAACATTATATTTTTATAGATCTTACAAATTCAAACTTCTTTCTCTCAAATCTCTTTGTGTATGTCTGCTTGTTTTGTGGATGGGATTATAATGGGTTTTTTCTTTATTGTCAAGGGTTTACCTTTAATTGTAGCTTAAATTTTGGAATTTGTGGTTTTACTGTTTTTTTATAATAGCTTTAAGAAAAAAATTCTTTAATTTTGTTATCTCTTTTTTATATTTTTTACATATACTTTTAATAGTAGTTTATAAAAGGTAAATATGATGATTAGCAAACTTATAAAAGGCAATAAAAAATTTAAAGATACACATTTTCATAAACTTGAAGGAAAATTTGATCATCTCGTTGAATATGGGCAAAGTCCTGATATTTTATTTATTGGTTGTAGTGATAGTAGAGTTGTACCAGATTTAATTATGGATAGTAAGCCAGGAGATATGTTTATATTAAGAAACATAGGAAATTTTGTTCCAAAATATAAAAATGATAACGATTTTCATGGATCGAGTGCTGCAATAGAATATGCAGTAAGTGTACTAAATGTAAGAGATATTATTATTTGTGGACATAGTCATTGTGGAGCATGTGAAGCACTATATAAAGATTTAAGTCAAGAAGAACATTTAATTCATGTAAGAAAATGGTTAGAGCTGGGTCAAAAAGCAAAAGAGATTACATTATCAAAAATAAAAAATAAAAATGACAAACAATCAATATATCGAATGACTGAAAAGGAATCTATAAAAACACAACTAGAAAATCTTCTAACATATCCTGAAATTTTAAGAAAAGTGAATGCTGGACAATTAGATATTCACGGATGGTATTATAAAATAGAAGATGGAAGTATAGAATATTTTAATGGAGGAACTGATTCTTTTGAAGAATTAAAATAAGAGACAAATCTCTTATTTTAAATAGAATTAATGTTTCTCTTTTTTAAGAGGAATCACTAACATATTTACATATCGACCTTCTAATTTAGGATCATTTTCTTTTGATGCAATATCTTCTACCATTGGCCATACTCTTCTAAGTACTTCTGCCCCAGCTGCTGGATTTGCCATCTCTCTCCCTCTTAGGAAAACTCTAAATTTAACATGATTCCCTTTTTCTATAAATTCTCTTGCATGTTTTACTTTATAATCAATATCATTTTGTGCTATTTTTACAGATAATTTAATCTCTTTTGTAACAATGATTTTTTGATTTTTTTTAGCTTCTTTAATTTTCTTTTCTTGTTGATATTTAAATTTACCATAATTCATAATTTTCACAACAGGTGGTTTTGCATTTGGAGCAATACATACTAAATCTAATCCTGCTTCATCAGCTAAAGCTAAAGCTTCTCTTGAAGTCATTATTCCGTGTGATGAACCATCATCTGCATTACATCTAACTTCTTTAAATCTAATATCTTCATTTAATAATGTATCATCTTGTTTTTTATTATTTTTAAAACTCAAATTTTATCCCCTGCTTGGTTTAATTTTAACATTTCTAAGAAATCTGCTTTAGACATCTCACTTCTTTCTCTTTTTCGTCTATCTCTGAGTGCAATTTTTGAATTAGCAACTTCATCATCACCAACTACAACAATCATAGGTACTCTTTGTTTTTCAGCTATTCTAATTCTTTTATTTAAACTTTCATTTTGATTGAATACTTCACTATCTATTTCTAAAAGTTGTAATTCTTTTGCTAACTCTTTTGCATATTCATTATGTGCGTCTGCAATAGGTACAATTATTACACCAGTTGGTGCAATACTTAATGGAAATTCACCCGCAAAGTGTTCTGTCATGATACCAATAAATCTTTCAAATGAGCCTAAAATAGCTCTATGAATCATAACTGGTCGCTCTCGTGTATCATCAGAAGTTGTATAGTTTATATCAAATCTTTCTGGTAAATTCATATCTACTTGGATTGTACCACATTGCCATTTTCTACCAATTGCATCAAGTATTTTAATATCAATTTTAGGACCATAAAATGCTCCTCCACCTTCATCGATACCATATGAATAACCATTTTCATCTAAAGCATCCATAATACCTTTTGTAGTATTTTCCCAAAATTCATCACTACCTATTGCTTTTTTAGGTTTAGTCGATACTTCCATTTCATATTTAAAATCAAAGAAACTCATCAAACTTTCAACAAATTCAATTACTTCTATAATAACCGATTTTACTTGATCTTGTGTACAAAAAATATGTGCATCATCTTGTGTAAATTCTCTTACTCTAAATAACCCATGCATTGCACCACTTAATTCATGTCTATGAACTACTCCATACTCGAAAAATTTAAGTGGTAAATCTTTATATGATACTAAATCATTTTTAAATATTTCGATATGGCCTACACAGTTCATTGGTTTTAAACCATATTCCATATCATCAATTTTAGTAAAATACATATTTTCTTTATAATTAGCATAATGCCCTGATTTTACCCAAGCTTCAGCTTTTAAAATTTCTGGAGCACGTACTGGTTGGTATCCTCTTATTCTATGCGCTTTATATAAAAGTTGTTCTAATTTTCCTCTAAGACGCGCACCATTTGGAAGCCATAAAGGTAAACCTGCACCAACATCATCACTAAAAGTAAATAGTTTTAAATCTGTACCTAATCGTCGATGATCTCTTTTTGCAGCTTCTTCCATCATAGTATTATAATCTTTTAACTCTTGCTTATCAAAGAAGGAAATACCATAAATTCTTGTTATCATCTCATTTGATTCATCACCACCAAGATATGCACCAGCTACTCTAATAAGCTTAAAGTTTCTCACCATTTTTGTATTTGTAAGATGTGGTCCTCTACATAAGTCAGTAAAGTTTCCTTGAGTATAAGTAGTAAGAGTTTCATCAGTAATATTTTCTAATACCATCTGTTTTAATGGATCATTTTCAAATTGTTTTGAAAAATCACTTCTACTGATTTCAGATCTAGTAATAGGTAGTTTTTTACCTGCAAGCTCTTTCATCTTTTTTTCGATTGGTTTCAAATCTTCATCATTAAGTTGTGTATTTAATTTAAAATCATAATAAAAACCTTCATCCACAACTGGTCCTACAAAAAACTGTGCTTCAGGATATAACTCTTTTATAGCTTGTGCCATAAGATGTGCTGTCGAGTGTCTTAAAATTGATAAAGCTTCTGATGAGCTATCAGCTTTGATTTGTTCTGCTTCTGATGCTTCTATGTTAAGAGCTTCTGCAGTTTGAAGGTCATAAATTTGACCATCTTTATTTATACCTATGTAATCCAATAAAGTCCTTTTCTTCTTTTCATTTTTTATATTTAACTATTTTATCAAACTTGTACTTAAACTTATTGATATCTAAGTAGTTATTAATTATATATTTTTTGCAAATGGTCCATTTTTGCACCCATATTTAATAATAACATATCAACTAATACACATGCCATCATAGATTGAGCTACTATACTTCCACGTGTAGCTACACATGGATCATGTCTACCTTTTAAATTGTAGTTTACATTTTCATTGCAAGTATTTACGGTTTCTTGTTCTATAAATATAGATGGTGTTGGCTTAAAATATACTTTCATCTCTATATCATCACCATTACTAATACCACCAAGGATTCCTCCACTATGATTCGTTTTGAATCCTTCTTTTCTAATCTCGTCATTATTTTGACTACCCGTTCGTGTTACAGATTCTATACCATCACCAATATCTATTGCTTTTACTGCATTAATACTCATCATTGCATCAGCTAAAACTGAATCTAGTTTATAATAGATTGGCTCACCTAAACCTGCTGGAACATTTGTAGCTTTTAAGGCAACAATTCCACCCACACTATTATGTGAGTTTTTAGCATTTAAAATAGCTTGTTTTTGTTCCTCTTCTTTATCTCTATCTAGAGCATACATCTCACTAGTTTTTGCATACTCCCAATCAAATTTTTCAGATTGTATTCCTTCAATATTACAAATACCACTATATACATCTATATTTAAATCTTTCAAAATAAGTTGAGCAATAGCACCAGCTGCTACTCTAGCACTCGTTTCTCTCGCACTACTTCTTCCACCACCTCTATAATCTCGAATACCATATTTATGAAAATAAGTAAAATCAGCATGACCTGGTCTAAATAAATCTTTGACATTATCGTAGTCTCTGCTTTTTTGATTTCCATTATATAACACCATAGCTATAGGAGTCCCTGTACTAAGACCTTCAAATGTTCCACTCAAAATTTCAATTTTATCATCTTCTTTTCTAGCTGTTTGAAGTTTATTTTGACCGGGTTTTCTTCTATCCATTTCACTCTGAATAAAATCTAAATCTATTTTAACCCCAGCTGGTACTCCATCGACTATACAACCCAATGCTACACCATGAGACTCTCCAAAAGTTGTAAATCGAAACTTTTGTCCAAATGTATTCATTATTTTGTACCTTTTAATTGATCTAAAACAATTTTTGCTGATGCTTGTTGTGCTAATTTTTTACTTTTTCCTTTAGCGGTTGCATAATGTTTGTCATTAATCCATAGTGATAATTCAAACTCTTTTTCATGATCTGGTCCTATTGCTGATTCTAACTTATACACAGGAATTGCTCCAAATTTTGCTTGTGTTACTTCTTGTAAAGCTGTCTTATAATCACTAAAAAGTTCATTTAAATTTATCTCATCATAGTTTTCATCAAGAAGTTTTAAAATCATTGGTTTTAAAACTACTAGCCCTGATTCTATATAAATAGCACCCATTATTGCTTCAAAAGCATCACTTAATATAGAAGCTTTTTTTCTTCCTTGATTTCTATCTTCTGCTTCAGAAAGATATATATAATCTCCTAAATTTATAGCAAGAGCTAATTTTGTAAAACCTTTTTCATTTACTAAAGAAGCTCTGATTTTAGATAACTCACCCTCATTTGATGCTGGAAATTTATTAAATAAAAACTCTCCAACTATTAAATTTAAGACTGCATCGCCTAAATACTCTAAACGCTCGTTGTTAAATACTTTTTTATAACTTTTATGTGTGAGTGCTTCGATTATCAGGTCTTTATTTTTAAACTGATAATCCAGGCACTTTTCAAGTTCATGATATTTTTTCATTTTTTACCTTTTAAATAGAATTTAAAGATTATATCAAAACTATATAAAAAGAAAATTTTATATAAGTTAATAGTTGATTAATGGTAAGTTATATACAATCTCATCATGAATCTAATTTTAAAAAAATTGGGATATTTAATAATTATGTTATTAGTAATCTCTCTTATATCTTTTTTAGCGATCAACTTAGCACCAAATAGTTTTTTTGCAAGTGGGGACTTAAATCCAAATATCACTCCAGAATCAATCGAACATTTAAAAAAAGTGTATGGATTGGATAAGCCACTTTATATACAGTTTTTCTCTTGGATTATAAACATATTTCAACTTGACTTTGGAATCTCTTTTTCTACTGGTGCTAAAGTTCAAGATGAAATATTAAGCAGAATCCCCATCACCTTAACTATCAATTTTATCAGCTTATGTATGATTTTTATTATCTCTTTATATCTAGGAATCAAAGCAGCATTAAATCGAAATACTCTTTTTGATAAATTTATTGGGCAATTATCTTTATTGAGTTTTTCATTGCCATCTTTTTATTTGGCACTTTTAGGAGTTCTTATTTTTGCTGTTAATAGTGATGTTTTACCAATATCAGGATTACATAGCAGTGATATACAAACTGATTCTTTCGAGTATTATTTAGATACTGCGTGGCATTTAATTTTACCAATTTCTATTATTGTTTTTGGAGGCATTGGAAGTTTAACTTTATATATTCGCTCTTTAACCTTAGAGATTTTAAAAAGTGATTATATCTTTTTTGCAAAAGCAAGAGGATTATCAAAAAAACAAATACTGAGATATTATATTTTACCGAACTTATATCCACCAGTTATTACACTTTTAGGTTTAAGTTTACCTGGTATTATTGGGGGAAGTGTTATTTTGGAAACTATCTTTTCTATAGATGGGATGGGGTTATTATTTTTTCAGTCTGCATTGAGTAGAGATTATCCAGTAATTATGGGGATATTAATTATAGGAGCTTTTTTGACTTTATTGGGAAATATAATTGCGGATTTAATTTTATTGAAATTAAATCCAAGTTTCAAAAATAATTAAAATCTTTTTACATAACTATGACAATAAGGTACTTTGTTATGCACAAAGTAATAGTCTTGATGATAGTCTTCTGCTTCATAAAAAGGAATATCTTTCTTTTCAATAAGTTGTGTAGCTACATCATATCCCTTCGCCTGAAGAATATCTATAAGGTTTACAATAGATTGTTTTTCACTTTCATCATTATAAAATATAGCACTTAAATACTGACTACCTATATCAGGACCTTGCCCATTTGTTTGTGTAGGGTCATGTATTTCAAAAAAAAGTTTTACTAAATTTTCAAAGGAAACGATATTTTCATCATAGTTTACTTGTACTACTTCTAAATGACCAGTCATACCAGTACAAATCTCTTTGTATGTTGGATTTTCTAACTCTCCACCCATATATCCACTTATGGCAGACTCTACACCTTCTAGCTTTTCGAAAAAGTATTCTACTCCCCAGAAGCACCCACCTGCAAAATATGCACTCTTAAGTGTTCCCTTATCCCTATTATCAAGGCTTTTATCATTCAACATGGTTGTTTACTCTTTTCATAAATTTTATGTAACTATGACACAAAAGTATCACAAAAATAGCATAAACTTTATATTTAATTATGTTTTTTCTTCTTAAAAATTTTGTATTTTATTGTATGTAATTTACTATTTAGATATTATTAAAATAGTAAGTTAATATAAAAATTAATTACTATTTATATAAATATATATTGCTTGTCCATTTGTCTTTTTTTGTTTAAAAATAGTTTCATATGAATATTCAATAAATAATGGTGTTGCATTAACATTAGAGCTTGTCCCATATTTTGTTTTAACAATTGCTTTTTTAGAAATTTCATTTGGTATGTTAGGTGTAATCCCCATGCCTAAAATTTTTTCTTTTTTAATTTTGAAATGTTTAGCAAGTTCACTTACACTAACTAAAGGATAATGAAAAGACTTATTACCTTTTAAAGAAAGATTTTCACTATAGAATACAGTGGCAGTATTACTATGTTTAAATTTAACTTTGTCATTATTCACTTTTACTTTAAATTTATTTGCATTTAACGGAGTTTTATTTTTAAATATAAGGGTATAAAATGCCTCTTTATCTCCTACCCATTTTGTTTTTTCAACATTCATTAACTTAACAATTGTAGGGTTTTGAGAAACTAATAGCTCATTCAAATTTTTATAATATATATCTGTATTTGTTTTAGCTTTAATATCTTGAATTTCAACCTTAGATTTATTTACTCTATTATCACTTGAAATAGAAGCAACATATTCAATAATTTTAGGAATAGATACCTTTATTTCTTGTTTAACGGTTTGATTACTAAGTTCAGTAGAATTAAAAAGAACAAATGCAAATTTACCAAATAAGACTATTAAAACTATATATAAAATAAGCTTGACAAAGTTTGTGATTTTTTCCATTGATTATCCTTTATTTATAAACTAAATAATTATATCAAGGTTTTCTGACACTTTATATAAAATAAGTCAAGAGCTAACTTTTACCAACAGAGTTGGAAAAAGTTAGCAAAGGAAATAATTAAGAGGAAAAATATCGAATAGTAGAGGATAGAAACTTATCCGATATAAAAGGGAATTGAATTAGATTTTTATCAGAAGTAAGACCATTTTTTATAATAGCTCGACCTTTAGTAAAATCTTGTATTTCTGTTGTGGTTATCCGTTCACGAATATTATCTTTTAAGTCTATGATATTTATATTATAATCATTTGAAGTTTTTAATAATACTCTTGATTGTATATTATTGGTTATAGCTGTAGGTAAAATAGTATTATCTATTTTTTGCCCAAAAAGAAATAATAAATGTCCACTTGAACGCCCTTGCATAGCTATTAGGGAAAGTTTATTAAAAATAGATTCTCGTAGCTTTTTATCAGGATATACAGAGATAGCTCCAATTTCGTCAAATATGATAAGTGTGTATTTATTGTATTTTCTTATATTATTATCTAGCATATATTTTTGTTTAGCTTTTAAATCTTCAATTACATTATCAAGTAAGTTATCTAATCTTTGTATATCAGATACAAACTCAATTTTATTTATAGTTTCATACTCTTTTAGCTCAACTCCACCTTTTAAATCTATCATATACATTTTATTGATAGTATCTAAGTTATGTAAGAAGTTAATATTTAGAAGTTGCATAAAATTACTTTTACCACTTCCAGATTCTCCAACTATAAGGTGGTGGTCTAGTGTACTTATATCTCTATAATAAAAGCCATTTTCATATATACCTAAAAATAGAGTATCTTTTTTAAATACTGATATATCTATCTCATAATATTTGGGGAGTTTATAAAATGATAGTCGAACACTTTTATTTTTATTTGGATAGATACTTACTTCATAATCTTTATTGATAAGTCCTAAATAGTGTAATATTTTTTCGCCATTTTTTCTATAAGTATCTATATCAATAGAAACTAAATTTTGATACTCTAGTACAAATCTTTTTAAATCTTTTGTATAAATAGATTCAAATGTATTTTTAGTTTTTGGATATGTTCTTTTAGTAAAAAAATCTAAAAATAGTGTCCTTTTATTTCGTATCTCTATGAATGTATTATGGCTAAAAATACTATGAAAGTTTAAAGAGTATGGCATTAAGATATATTTCCAATATTTCATATAAAAAAGGCTAAGTAATATAAGAGATATTGCAAATAATATATATAATAAATTTAAGTTCTCTTTTAAGTCTTTATCTAATAGTTCACAATGTACCATATATAAAATACCACTAAAGAAGCCTAGTATCAAAAGGCTTCTAAAGTAGCTTATGATTCAGTAAATCATTTTATCATTGGCTCTACTTGTGTGTAGTAAAGATTTCCGTTAAATGTAGATATTTTTACAGGTATCTTAACATTCATATTCTCTTTTAAAATTGATATATCAGCTTTATCAGTCATTTTAACTTGAAGTACTTCTACTCCACCATTTTCATTTTTATTTAAAAATTGTGCATAGATATTTTTCTCTTCTTTAAACTCTTTTGTTGCTATTGCGTATATTGATCCAGTTATTATTAATTTTGTATTCATTGTCCTTTCTCCGTATTTTTATATATTTGGGTTTATCATAGATTAGTTTATGTTCTATAAAAAATTTAAAGTTATCTACTTTTGTGTGATAACCACCACTAATTCTTTTTGATTGAGTTATTGAAGTGATAAGTATAAATTTTTTAGATTTTATACTTCCATATTTACGAATAGATTTTTTATTATCTTTATCTATTATTTTTAGTTTAAAGATATTTTCCATGATATAGTGAAAAATACTTTTTTTATCTTTGATAGCTTCATTAAGAAGTTTATCTTTTGTATTACTATCTAAATTATGATAGATAGTTCTAAAGTCTGATAATGATAGGTCAAGGTTTGACATAGTTATCATTCTTATTTTATATAGTCGTTTCCAACCGTCCAATATTCTAGCCTTATAATAATCTTCTCCATTACTTAGGCTTTTTGTTATATATTTCATAATATATTTACTAGCACGATTTACACCAGTTTTTATATTGTGATTTTTTGTTTCTTTTAACTCTTCATTTGTTTGTACGAGTTCTAAATCATATTGACTTAAATTAAACTCATTACATATTTTACTAAAATTCTTACGAATAATCTTGATTTCTTCTTTTGCTATAAAAAATAATATATGAAAGTGAGGTATAAAAGTTTTATGGGTTTCAACTACTTTGATATACATAAGTTTTGAAACATTATTTTTAACTCTTTTATAAAATGTTCTATAGATAGTATTTAAATAATTATATCCCCCTTGTATTGCACTATCAATATTGTTAAATGCAAAATCTTTATTTAATGCTGTATATAATCTTTTATTATTATAGTTTATACTTTTAAATGGGTGAAAATAATTAGGTAATGTTAAAGTGATAAATACTGGCACTAAATTATTTTGTGTTGCTTTTGCTTCTATTGTATATACTTTTTGTTCTATTGATTTAGTATATTTTTTATAGTACTTCTCAAAGCTATAGTTTAAATTTAATAGTTCATTTGTAGCACTATTTCTAAATCTATTATTTTTTATAAAGGATTGTTGTCCTTGTTCTTTGGCTAATGATAATTTATAGTATTTATCATTTAGTTCTTGATACTCTTTGTATCGTTTTGTATTTTGTAATCTTTTGTTTGAATATAGCATAATGTTCTCCATGCTATATTCCTAAAAGGAATGGTTAGATTTTTAAAATGATTGTAGCTCCTTGATATAGAGTTATAGTATTGAGTTTTATTTTGATAGTAGGTTTTGGAAAGAATTTTGAAATTTGTTTATAATCCCCTAAGTTAAGGGGATTAAAGATTAATTATTTACAATTGAGTTAAGTTTATAATTTAGACTGAGTATGTTAATATAAATCATATATTAGAAATTGGTATATCTAAGTTAATTAAGTAAAAATAGATTCAATTATTTTTTTACCTTTTTCGGTTACAATATAATCATATTGTGTTTTCTTGACAATCTCTAATCCGGTCAATTCATTTATTCTTAAATCAACTAGTGTTTTTGATAGTTTATATTCTTTATTTACATAATTTTTAAAATTTGAATTACTAATAGTAGAATCATTATTGTAAAATGTTGCTAAAATTTTTATATGTTCTATCGTAAGATTTTTCACATAATCATATTTACTTTCTTTTGCCTTTTTATATGCACTATCAATTATTGGTGATTCATTAGTCACAGGTTTAAGTTTACTGATTTCTACTTCTAATTCAGATATTTTAGATTCTAACGAGTTTATAAGTTCTTGTTTCTCTTTTATTTGATTATTTCTATCTTCTATTGCTTTATATGTTTGTTGTAGATTTTCATTTAGTTCTTTAACTTTTAATTCTACCTCACTTTGAATTTTTTCTCCAAGTTTGTGTTCTTTTTCTTTAAAATCTCCTTCTAAAGATTTTTGCTTTTCACTAAACTGGCTGATTAGTATTTTCTCTTTACTTGAATATTCCAATTGTATTTTTTCTAGTTTCTCCATTATTTCTCTATGCTCTAAAGTTAATTTAATATTCTCTTTTCTAATTCCATTTGCTTGCACTTGAGGTAAGGGAGTTTTATCTTGTATTTTTTGTTGAATCCAGTTCATGAGAGCTTTATAACCTAAAGTTACAGCATAAAATAATGCTGTTGCTAAAGGAAAAATAAATACATAAGCTAGTGCAAAATAAAGAGGTGTTTCATAATTGATTTGTCCCCATGATAACATTTCAATCTTTTTATCTACTGTTAATTTTGAAGAAGTAAAAATAAGTATTAATTTACTATTCCAAAATAGCCATGCAAATACATAAGAACTTAAAAATGGAGTATATTTAAAATCCCATAATCTTGCTTTTACTGAGTCTTTCAAGTCGTTGTTCATATTTTGCCTTTATTTTTATTGGAGTAATTATACTTAATATATTCAAAATCATAGACAAATCTAAGAAATTGCAATGTCATTAGTTCATTAATCATAAAACAATAGTCTTATTTACTAGTTCTATATCTTCAATAGGTTTAGCAAAACATTTGTTAATCTTATCTTCTAAAAATGCCTGTGCTTTGTCTATTTTAAAATCTATACTAGATATTAAATCATACGCAAATTTTATATCAATATTTTCTTTATAATAGTTATCAACGATTATATTCTTCTCTCCATGTCCTGTTAGTTTTTTTAGGTTTACTTCATTAAATCTTTGTTCATTGTTATTATGTTGTAGATATTTGGTAATAAAATGGTCTCTTAAAGAGTGAAATGTTGGTTCTTTCCCTTTTTCAAAATCTCCTTTTTGATAAAACTCTTTAAAGCTTCTATTCCAACTTGACTGGAAGTGTTTTCTTTTTCCGTCTTGATTTATCCCAAGGCTAAAAACATAATCACATTTTAATTGGATCCGTTTTTTAAGATAATTTAAAAAACCAAGTTTTATAATATTTGGGTGTATTGGGATAGCTCGTTTTGAGTTGTTATTTTTAATGCTTTGATTTTCATAATCTGTTACAAGTATTTTAAAAGAATATATAGGTTTATCATTGATTATTGTTTTATAAAAATCTGTTACTCTTAATTGTGCTAATTCTTCTGCTCTTGCACCTGTATAAATTGCTAAAATAGTACCCCAAAAAATATGAGCTGATTTATCTGTATGTACTTTAAAGTTTTTTATACCTTGTGAAGTATTAGGGTATCTTTGTAGTAAGAAATCATTTAACACTTTTGATTCTAAAGGTAGTTTTATATCTTTATCTTTTTGAATTTTTTGTTCTGTATTTAGGGAACTTTCATTTATAACTAATTTGTCCCATAGTTTGACATTTAATTCTTTATAAACTGGATTGGTGTCATGTAAAAACTTTATAAATGCTTTTATACTTTTTACTTTTGAACCCATACCACTAAAAGAGATTTGTTCTAGGTTGTCATTGATTGCTTTATTGATTCTAAAATATATATTTCTATCTTTATATTTTTTAATTTCTTTCTTTCTAAAATCTGGTAATATTTTTATCTTTTCTTTTAGTTCTAGTACTTCATTTAATCCACAGTCCAATAGATTTTTTTTATTTATATTATATGTCATATCTCCAAGCATTAATTTTTTAAATATATTCAAGTCTATCGATAAAGTTCTTATTGTATTTGGTGCTCTTCCTTCTGATTCTTTCAGAAGTAAATATTCATTTATTAATAGTTCCCAATTATCATTATTTGTATCTAAGTGTTGTTTTAAAAATGAAGATTCACCTTGATTTAATTGGCTTAAAACTTTTTGTATAATGTCATTTTCATTTAGATTATTTCGAGGTGGTGTATATCCTGTATTATGTTCATAGTTTTTTATATCCTGTGCTAAAACTTCCATTTCTATTTTTAGCAAAGCTTCAAAAAATGGCACTTGCAATTTTTGAGGTATTTTATCAAGCTCTTCTTCAGTAATAATATCTTGTCTATTTAAAACTCTTTTTGCTGAATTTGATATTTTTGATATAGAGTTACTATTAAAGTCTTCTCTTAAAAGGTTAGTTTCTCTTTGTAGTGCGTCGTAAGTATGACCAGCTTTAAAAGTTCCGTCCTCTTCATAATAAGCAATATCTTTAAATCTTTTTTCTTCTACTTGACTACTAAATGAACCAATATTATCTATATATGTTATATCTTCTGTTTCAATAATTGTAGCTTTTTGTTTGTATTGTAAAAGTAAAGCTTTTACAAATTGATTTAGTTCTTCCATTAATACCTCTTTTTTAGACATGAAAAATATATCTAATTGATTATTTAAGTAATTAATAAAATTAGATATATACGATTTTGAAATATAATTATGATACAAAGATTTCCCTAATAATTTTCTAAGGGATACTCTATATATTTTATTGCATAAGGGTATTTTTTTTCTAAAGTAAATAATATTATTTACTTCATAACAGTTATTAAGTTTCAATGTTTTCTCCTGAGATAGAAGAAAAAATATGTATTAAATTAAGTTTTATCTAAGCTCTAGTATCATAAAAATGACACAAAAGTAGCATAAAATCAACATGGTTGTTTACTAGAGATATAGCTAAAAGCCTAAAATAGGGGCGTTATTCGTGTTCTCCCCAAAAACATCCACCTGCAAAATATGCACTTTTTAATTTCATTGTTAAAACCTTTCTTTAGAATTGGGTTATTTCCAAATTGATATAAAGTAGCCTTAAAAATGGGGTTTTATATCCCTTTTTGTATCGCAAAAATTTATATCTATAATTGATTATAGATTATATTAACTTACAAAAAGTAAAAAGTTGATTTCCAGAAGAGCTACTGTAGTTAAGAGGAAATGCAATAGAACTAAAAGACAACTCAAAATAGTGCTAAATAAATATCTTTTAGTCTATTGAAATTAATTATTAATTAGTTAAACCCAAGCATAAACCTCCTTGTTGAAAAGTCAATGCCATTAGTCTTATTGACTAAGGCTTGTGAAATTATAATTTGAAAAGTTTAAAAAAAGTTTAAATACTAGCACTAGTGAAACTTAACTGCTAGAAATATTAGCATTACATATTGACAAGTGCTAAAATATTTATTATAATTCTTGTGTATTTTCCATTTTATGGAAATATATATTTTAATTATTAGGAGAATTTACAATGTTATATACAAAAATTTTGCCATCTGTTTTAGCAATAGGATTAGCATCTACACTTAATGCTTCATCATTTTTTTCAGATAATCATGATGATAATTATAGACTCTTTCATAGTGATATTATAAAACTACTTAGTAGTGATAGTTTCTTGCAGAATCCAATGCAAACATTTAAAATAAATATGTCATCATCATATCCTAAGATGAATGTATTTGAAAATAAAGAGAAATATATATTTAAATTTGAGTTAGCGGGTATTGAAAAAAAAGATATAAAAGTAACTATAACTGATCAAAATATACTAACAGTTACAGGGAAAAAGAAGGAATTAACAAAAGAAGAAAAAAAAGACATTATAAGGGAAGAACATTATAGGGGGTCATTCAGTAGAAGTATATCATTACCTGATGATATCAATTTTGCTAATATCAAAGTAAAATATGATAATGGTATATTAAAAGTTAGTATTGAAAAAGATATTACAAAAATAAAAAATAAAATTAAAACATTATCTATTGATTAAAAATAAGCCCTTTGGGTTTATTTTTATCTAATTTTACTGCTTCTCAAAATTTAATGAGATAGAATTTACACAATGCCGTGTATATTTTGAAGTAAACCCTTCACCTTTAAAAACATGACCAAGATGTCCTTTACAGTTAGCACATACTATTTCGATTCTTATTCCATCAGCATCTGGAATCTCTTCGACATTATTATCTATCATATCATCAAAACTAGGCCAACCAGTTCCACTATCAAATTTCGCATCAGATTTAAATAAAGGAGTGTTGCATTGTTTACAAGTATAGATACCATTTTCTTTATTTTCTACATATTTTCCAGAAAATGCTCTTTGCGTACCTTTATGTAAAATAACTTGCTGTTCTTCTTCTGTAAGTGTATTATAATTCATTGTATAAACTATCTCTTAATGTAGGGATAAAAGTACTATTTTCGATAAGCTCAATAAACTCTTTTTGTTGCATTCCATTTGCACTTTTTGCACCTGCAGCACTATTTATAGACTCTTTTTCTATCGTTCCATCTAAATCATTTGCCCCAAACTCTTGTGCAACTAAAGCTAGTTTTACTGTTGAAGTTACCCAATATGCTTTTAAATTTGGGATATTATCTAACATAATCCTACTAATTGCAAATGTTTTTAATATCTCTTGTGCTGTTGGGAAGTCTTTTACTTTTAAAAAGTTATTCTCTTTTTGATATACTAAAGGTATAAAAGCATTGATTCCACCAGTTTTATCTTGAAGGTCACGTAGTCTAATCATGTGATCGATTCTATTTTCTCTACTTTCGACATGACCAAAAAGCATAGTAGCATTTGATTTGTTTCCTTTTTTATGCCAAAGTTCATGTATTTGAAGCCATTGTTCAGAGCTTACTTTTCCACCACATATTTTTTTACGTACTTTTTCATCAAAAATTTCAGCACCACCACCTGGCATACTATCTACACCATTTTCAATCATCATATCAATAATCTCTTCATAAGATTTATCATATTCTTCACTTAAAAAATGTATCTCTGCCGCTGTTAATGCTTTTACATGTAAGTTTGGGTATTTATCTTTGATTTTTCTAAATACATCAAGATACCATTGCAATCCTGTTTCTGGATTGTGTGCAGAAACGATATGTACCTCTGTTATCCCATTTTGTACACTATTATCTACTGTTTCTAAAATCTCTTCGTGTGATAAGGCATAAGGTTTTGGATTTTTTCTACTAGCACTATAGGCACAAAATTGACAAACATCTTTACAGATATTTGTAGGGTTGATGTGTCTATTTATATTATAATATGTTTTTCTTCCAAATCTCTTTTCTCTTATTTTTGAAGCGTAAGAACCAAGTTCTAATAAGTTCATATCGTATAATGCGAGACCATCTTCTAAAGTAAGTCTTTCGTTATTTTCTAGTTTTTCTTTTAAATTCATAATTGTTTCTTCTTTTAATTTAGTTTGCCATTAAACCATTGAGGTTTGTTGTGATATTTGATATAGAGTTACTTAACATTTTCTCCATAAATTTATCCACTTTGTCTTCTTTTGACCAGATAGGATTTTGTATTTTTGTTAGAGTGATTAAATTTGTTTTTGCTTTTGATACAGTCCCTACTTCATCAATTAAACCCACATTTTTAGCCTGAGAAGATGTAAAAATATGTGCATCTGCATAGATCTCATGATTTTCAACTTTAAGTTTTCTTGCATTTGCTACATCAGATACGAACATATTGTATGTGTCTTGTGTGATTTTTTCTAATTCTGCTCTTTCATCTTTTGTCCATTTTCTTGTAGGTGTTCCTGATTCTTTATATTTACCTACTTTTACCGTTTGTGTTTTGATACCAATTTTTGACATCAGTTCACTAGCATCAGCACTTTGCATGATCACACCAATACTCCCTATCATACTTCCAGGATTTGCTACTATTTTTTCTGCCCAAATAGAAGCATAGTAACTTCCACTAGCCATAATACCACTTGCGTATGCAACAACTGGTTTTTTCTCATTGAGTTCTTTTATAGCATAGGCAATCTCAACTGAAGGTGCAACAGCACCACCTGGAGAGTTTACTTTTAATAAAACACCCTTTATATTTGTATCAAATTTTGCTTTTTCAATTTTTTGTAAAATATCATCTACTACCATAATTGGTCCGTTTAATTCGATAATTTGTAAATTCGCTTTCTCAAGGCTACCTGTCTCACTACTTGAGATAACAAAATAAAGTATTGTTAAAAAAAATACTGTTTTAAAATTTCTTTGTATAAAACCTATGGGTCCTGTAATTGGATAAAATAATTTACTTATTAAGTTCATCTATTCCCTTTATAAACGTATGTGTTGTTTTTGATGTATGTAAAATAATAGAAGTAGCTAAATCTTCTGCATTTTCACATATATCAGGTAATTTAAAAGAGATAATATCTGCATCAAAATCTTTTTGTAATCTACCTTTATTGAGTCCTAGTGCTTTTGCTCCACCATTTGTTGTAGCAATCAAAAGTTTTTGTGCTAAATGATTTGAATCTAAATTTGTATGCATAAAAAAAGCATTTCTTATCTCATCAAACATATTTAATGTATGATTTGAACTCAATCCATCTGTACCCATTGCTAATGGAATATCATCTAAATAGCTTATATTTAAAATAGAATTATTTAAAAGTCTATTCGAATTTGGACAATGCGTAATAGTAGCACCTAAATTTTTAATTTGTTCTAATTCTTTTTCATTAGCTTCTACACAATGAGTAAAACTTAAATTTTTGATATTTTTAAAATGTTCTAAAAATTCACTTGGTTGTGTTAATGATTTGTGTTGGTCTAGCATATCTTTAAAAAAAGATTCAAACTCTCCAGTAGAATAATTTAACCAATCATTTTCTGCTTTACTCTCTTGAAAGTGAGCAGAAACTGCCATATTATTTTCTCTTGCAATTCTTAAAACTTCTCTTATTAAAAATGGATGTGTTGAATATGGCGAATGAATAGCAATGGCAGGGATAAAGTTTTCTGATTTTTGAGCAACTGCACTTTTTAATTTTGCTTGAAAATCAGCATAAAGAGTATCTATCATATCTGGTTTACTTCCCAGAACTTCTGTAAAATATACGACATTTAAAGCCGTCTGGACACAAGAGTCCATATCAAAACCATACGAACTAATAGCACCAATAGTTGTAGTACCATTTGCAATCATTTTTTGTAACTCATCATCAACTAATTTTTTTGTTGCTTTCTCAATTAACTCTTCTCTATGTTGCATCACTGAAAATAGCCATTTTACAAAGTTTCCATATTGAAGTGTCGTTTTATTTGCAGAAAATTCTAAATGCACATGTGTATTAATAAGTCCAGGCATAAGTATAGAATTTTTTCCAAGGTATTCTATTTTTTCATTTTGATATTTTATTTGAAATTCATCAATAGTACCTATATCAATAATTTTTTCATCAAATACAATAGCACCATTTTCGATGATTTTAAAGTTATCATCGCAAGTTAATAGCCAATCAGCATACATAAATTTCATGAATTATTATCCTCTTATAAAATTTTTGTTATTATACCAAAATATTATAATTTAAAGGAAACTAATGAAAATAGCAGTAATCCAAGGACCAAACTTAAATATGTTAGGTATTAGAGAGCAAAATATTTATGGACCAATGACACTTGACCAAATTCATGAACAAATGAAAGGCAGTGCAGAACAAAATGGAGTAGAATTAGAATTTTTCCAATCAAACCTTGAAGGTGAAATCGTAGATAAAATCCAAGAGTGTTTAGGAACTGTTGATGGTATCATCATCAATCCAGCAGCTTATTCTCATACAAGTATAGCTATTGCAGATGCGATTTCAGCAGTATCTTTACCAGTAGTTGAAGTTCATATCTCAAATATCTATAAAAGAGAAGAGTTTAGACAAAAATCTATTACTGCAGCATCAAGTTTAGGTGTTATTACAGGATTTGGTCCATTTGGTTACCATATGGGTCTTATTGCATTAATGCAAATTTTAAATGAGATGAAAGCGTCACAACAAACACAACCTACAGCAGAATAATATTATGAAAAACTATATAGTTCAAAATGAAAATGCTGTTTATTTTGAATGTGGATATAGTTGTGATAACGTAATCTTTCTGAGTCTTAGTGGTGATAATTATTTCATCACTGATGCTCGCTATGAAATAGAAGCCAAACTTATGGCTGGAAATTGTGAAGTACTTATCACAAATGATCTTATTCAACAAACAAAAAAAATCTTACAAAAAAACAAAATTAAAAAACTTTTTTTTGATCCAAATGACTTTACACTTTTTACGTATGAAAAATTAAAAGATGGATTAAAAACAACCTTTATACAAGAACATAACTTTTCAAAAACAAAACGACTTATAAAAACTGATAAAGAGATAGCTTTAATCAAAATGGCTATGAAACTAGGAAGAAAAGGTTTTAAAAGATTTTCAAACTATTTACAAAATGATGGTATAGGAAAAAGTGAAAAGTATCTTTTCTTTAAAGCAAAAGAGTTTATGGGTAATATGGGTGAACTCGAATTAAGTTTTGATCCTATTGTAGCTATAAATGAAAACAGTGCAAAACCACATGCTTTGCCTACAGATAAACTACTTCATAAAAATGATTTTTTACTTGTAGATGCTGGAGTAAAATTTGAGAGATATTGTAGTGATAGAACGTGTTGTACAAGTATTCATAAAAATACTACTTTTAAAAGAGAACAAAAATTTAAGTCTAAATTAGAACAAAAAATATATGATATAGTTCTTAAAGCACAACAAAAAGCTATTAGTAAAGCTAGAGTTGGTATGAAAGCTAGTCAAATAGATAAAATTGCTCGTGATGTAATAGAAAAATCAGGATATGGTAAATTTTTTATACATAGTACTGGTCATGGAGTGGGACTTGATATTCATGAATATCCAAATATAAATAGTAGAAATGATGTAATTTTAGAAAATAATATGGTGTTTACAGTAGAACCTGGGATTTATCTAAATGAAAAGTTTGGAGTTCGTATTGAAGATACTGTTGTACTCAAAAATGGTCGAGCAGAAATATTATAACAAAAGGAAGAAGAGTTAATTAACTCTAATCCCTTTCATAGAATTTGCTAAAAGACCTATCGTTGTACCATTATGTAAAATGGCAGTTGTGATTGGTTTAAACAATCCAAAAGTAGCTCCGAGTAAGATACAACTATTTATACCAACTGTGGCATTAAAGTTTGCATTTATTAGTTTCATCGTTTTTTGGGCTAACTCTTTAGCTTCAGATACAGCTTCAATATCATCTTTTAAAAGACCTATATCTGCTGTAGCTTTTGCTATATCAGCTCCAGAACTCATACTAATTCCAACATCAGCACTCATAAGTGCAGGAGCATCATTAATCCCATCACCAACAAAAGCAATTTTACTTCCAGAACTTTTTAGTTCTTTGATGATATTTGCTTTATCTTCTGGATGCATATTTGCATATACTTTATCAATTCCTAAATCTTCTGCAAGTTTTAAAGCTTTTGTTTCGATATCACCTGTAAGCATAACTGTTTTTTTCACACCCATACTTTTAAGTTTTTGTACCATTGCTTTTGCATTTTCACGTACAGTATCACGCATACCAATAGTACCTAGAAGTTTTCCATCATATCCAACATATAAAATAGTTTTACCATCAAGTAAACATTTTTCTATTTGTTTTTCATGTTGTGAAAAATCGATATGTTCATCATCTTCTAAAAAATGACGACTCCCTATTACAACCTCTTTTTCTTTTACTACTGTTTTTACTCCATGAGCAACGATAAATTCAACCTCTTCATGGTGCATATGTACAAAACCTTTACTTTTTGCAGCATTTACAATAGCTTCAGCAACAGGATGAAAATAGTGTTCTTCTGCTGAAGCTGTAAGATTTAAAATATCATCTTCACTCCAATTTTTTTCATCAAAAGAGATGATATTTTCAACTTCGAGTTTACCATGAGTTAAAGTACCTGTTTTATCAAAAACAAAAGTATCTGCTTCATTTAAAGCTTCGATAGATTTCGCACCTTTTATCATAATTCCATTTTTACCAGCTTGAGCAATAGAAGTTTTAAAAGCAACAGGAGTAGCTAATTTTAAAGCACAAGAATAATCAGCTTGCAATACAGATGCTACATTTTCAAAATCTCTACTTATCACATATGATAATCCAGCAAGACCTAAAGTAACAGGCACTAACTTATTTGCTAGTTTTGTTGCTTTTAATCCAACTGATGATTTTTCACTTAAACTCGTAGTGATATAGTTTTTTATTCTAGCAGTTGCAGTATCTTCACCTACGTGTTCAGCCCATATTTTTATACGACCCTCTTCTACAACAGTACCAGAAATTACTCTATCTCCACGCTCTTTTTTAACTGCTTCACTCTCACCAGTCATAGAAACTTGATTTACACTTGCTTCTCCACTAATGATATGACCATCAATAGCAATAGTATCGCCAGCTCCAACTACAACAACATCACCAATTTTTACACTTGATGTTTCTATTTTAACTAACTCTTTTTTTCCATCATTGTCTTGCTCTATCCAAATCTCTTTTACATTTGGTTTTGCTAACTCTCGTATCAAATCATCACTTTTATGAACAGTAGTTTCTTCTATGTATTCACCAAGTTCTAACATAGCATTTGTACTATTTGCAGCTAAATAATCTTTTCTTGCTATTGAAACTCCTACAGCCATAGACTCTAAAACACCAGACGTTAAACCTTCAGAGAAAAGATCTTGTACTCCGTGTTTAAGTAATGGTAAACTAGCAATCGTAGTCAATGCTAATTTTTGTTTATCATCTTTTATAAATGGCTCAGTAGCCAATGCTCCAAACGCTCTATACATACCAGCTTTTGAAGGTTTTTCTTCAGAGATACAAGAGATATTATTACTCAAAAAAGTATCACAAACTTCATATTTTGATTTATCTAAATTACTTAAAAAATCAGTGATAGCATCTAAACAAATAGTATCAAATCCAAAAATAATTGAATTTGTCTTTTGATTAATTCGAATCGAAGTCACACCTAAAATATTATTTAAATCATTTTCTAAATTTTTAATATTTATATCATATTGTAATATATCACAAAAATATCTAGCTCGATTTTTTGTTTTATGTAATAGTTTAAAAGTTATATCGTGTTTTACACTCATCATATACTCTTATTGAGCTTCTCTTTCAGCTTCTAATTCTGCTTTTGCATCTTCTAATCTTTCTTTCATCTCTTCGATTCCAGCACCAAACATATCAGCACCTTTTGCAAAAGTTTTAAAGATTTTCTTTTGTGCATCTTCATTTGTTAAAAGATATGCGCCAACAGCACCTATTAATGCACCTTTTAAAAAGTTACCTGTATCAAAAGAACTTGTTGGATTTTGATTTGGTTGTGCAGATTGTGCTGGCTGTGCATTATAATATGGATTTGTATTTGCATTTTGCGTAGCTGGTACTTGTTGTTGGTTCATACCATTATTGATATATGGGTTATTGTTCATTCCATTGTTTCTATTATTTTGCATTTTCTAATTCTCTTTTTTTATTTACTTGTAGTTCTAATTTATCGTATACTTTTTGTGTTCCGTATACTCCCATAGCTCCGATACTCATAGCAGTCATAGCCTGCATTATTTTACCCTCTCCTATGTAATTTGTAGTTGCAATTGCACTTGCAGTTACAATTCCACCTTGTACAGTCATCTTCAAAGTATCTTGAATCATCTGATTTTTTGAGATTTCTGATTTTTGGTATTTTTGATAATTTAAAGCACTTGATACAATTGAAGATGCAATAGCTCCACTTATAAAATGCCCAGTTACACTTCTAGGTGCTCCGGTATCAATAGTAAAATTATTCAGCATTTTTTGGCTCTTTATCTACAAATTTCAACTCTTTTGTTTTAAGATTTTCAACTTTTGTTGTAACACTATTTTTTACATCACTTGCTTTCTCTTTTACTTTTGTAGCACCTACGATTACTTTTTCTTTGATCTCTTTTCTGTTATTAATTCCAACAACGGCTACTACACCTACTGCGATTCCTGCTATAAACGGTAACATTTTATTCTCCTTCTTCTTTTTTATCATTCATCATTTTTACTAATTGCATAGCACCTAATCCACCTAAAAGTACTCCACCAATTGATGCCATATCGACACTATTAAATACTTTTAGAACATCTTGTTCATTTACTTTTCCACTTGCTAATTTTGTAGCAATATTTCTAAAATCATCTACTTTTGATAACATTTGTGTATTTTCCACTACGTTATGTTGAGTATTGTTTTCATATACTTCAGTCAGATTTGGTTCTTGATTTGTATATGACACAACGCATTGTCTAAATGCTGGTAAGTGATTATTATACGAAGCCGCTTGTAATCTGTATATCGTATCTTGGATATCTGGATATGCATCTACATATAAAAGTAGATTATCATACATTTGTATATTATCAATCTCAGCAGCCACTCCCACTTCACAACACTCCACTAAAGTATTTGGTAAAACTATTTTTTCATACCAATCGTTTACAGGAAGCGCAACATTATATTTTTCAAGTAATTTTGTCAGCTCTTCGTAGTGTTTAATCTCTGCTTCTATTATATTTGTAAAAGGCATTTGATTTCCAAATGTTTCTATCACTTTTCTATATGTTTCATATGCATGATATTCATCATAAACTGCGATTCTTAAAACCTGATCTAATACGGGTACGTTAGAGTTTGGATTTACTCGTAATGTATTTAATAGATCAGCGTCGTTATTTATCTCCATTTAGTTTATCTCCTTTTTTAATTT